>Ga0247760_1001640_pt1 | contig 19882 bp, 22 predicted proteins | sample UWRJL171409R4_FD_179936 | JGI IMG/M metagenome (GOLD analysis project Ga0247760, IMG submission 179936) | Plant litter microbial communities from Arlington Agricultural Research Station in Wisconsin, United States - UWRJ-L171-409R-4 | ecosystem: Environmental > Terrestrial > Plant litter >... | reverse complement strand
CATCTGGATGTGTGGGACATCACAGTTAGATTCGCTGCTCTAGATGTGAAGAAGGGAACTGAAAGGTAACTCACCGACGCCATGAAGAGACCAAATACACCACCTAGGCCGAAGCCGGCCACGCCGCTCATAACGGTTTTCGCATAGCATGACTCCATCGCGTTTGTGAGCTAAACAGCCCAAGACGTTAGTTACCATGTATCTATCTGTTGCTTTGATCGATCACGCTGCGCAGAGCCTTGGTGCCTGGGTATTGGGGTTGTCTTGCTCACCCATTTCACATTGGGGTCGTTTGGATCAAATCGCGAAGCAGCGCCAGATGTGCCCGCTCCAACAGGGAGTCCAGCGCCAGGGAAGTTCATTTCTTCTGATACAACGCTTGGAATCGGGTGCGCTATCGATGGCGAGTGTTTGAGAAAGCTGTCACGATCTTCGCAAAAAGACTGGTTATCGCTGGGTCCGGTGGGAAGTTCTTATCGGAAATATTTTAGTTCTGTTGGTTGGGAGTCCGCAGCGCCTTGGCGAAGCCTTCCCTTCACAACATGCCTACAACTTGCTTCCTGAAACACCCCGATCTATCTCGCCTGTTAATCGCAGCTTCGTATTCTTTCGCTATTCAGATCACGACATAGACAAAGATCTCCCTCAAATGAAGGGAATGCCATCAACAAGTAGCTGCTCGTGCTATCGATATCATTCCTACAATGCCTAATGCCACCCCCCATAAATGACATGACAGAGAGCCCCAGGAACTCAAGCAAAAACACAAGGCAACCGCGCTCGGCCAGCCAACTCGGGATACTCCTGCTAGCAGAACTTAGACCATGTGAAAGCAGGCTCGTCCCAGGTAGTCTACGCAGGATGTATCCAGGGACCTGCTGAGCGGAGCAATGTCGCCGCCTGTCTATCCCTTGAGAAACAAGTCCCCAACGCCGTTCCGGAGTGATCTTGACCGATCTACGTGGTCTAAGCCAAGCAAGTCATCTTCATTCGCCGCCACGTCCCATAGAACATCATCTGTCATTTAGTCAGCACCCTTTCACATCTGAGCCCCCTCTCCCAAATTCCCACTCACCGTCATTCAGATATTGCGGTCTTGAGTACTGTGACCTTCTAACCACAGCAAACTTGATCTTCTCAAAGCTCTTCCCCTTGAGACCAGTTCTTTTCTCAAGACGCTTCTTCGTATCAACGAACTTCTCTCCCTGCTGAACTGTCAGTACAAGCTACGCATGAGGCTACTCTATCGACATACCTCTTTCAAGACGAACCGGAAGGGCATTCCATGTGACCTACTAGGCTCACCCTGGAAATGGAAGACCGAGATAAACATTGTGTTGTCTTGAACTTCCAACTCCTCCTCTGGAATCCTCTCGGCAACCACCGACGTATAATCATTGATACTGATTACTGGGTAGGTGCGATCAAGTTCCCGAAAGAACCGATGGTTGCTGGTCTCGAAGATCCGGATCTTGCCACCCTCTTCCTCACCAGGAGCCTTCGCCTTCTTCAGAAGTGCCTCAATGAGGTCCTCAACGACCCCACTTTTGGTCACGAGCACATCATACTGTTCCTACATCGGTCATTCATTAGTCGACATTTTTGGGGACACAGTGTAAGAAATTTACCTACCTCCTTTGTAATACCCTCACTGAGCAGTGTGATCTTGATGCTCTTCTTCGTATCCAGCTCCGCCAAACTCATGTCCAACACTTCAAAATAAAGAGCGTCACTACGCTGATTCATGTTGAGTTGGCCATAGCCAGTGGGAATGAGAATGCTGTGGAGCGTCTGAGCCGGTGCTACACGTTTCACAGCGGTTCTGGGATTGCCAGAGCTGGCGTTCACGGTATAGAATCGCAGGTGAGTGCCTGGCACCCCAAGCTTCTCGCCGATCTTTTCTGAGAGCCTGTCGTAGGTGATCTTCGTGTTCAGTGTCATATCGAATGGCTGGTGCTGCTCAGGTTTGCATTTCTGGGGGTGAGCATGGAATTTGACTGTCTTTTTGTTAAGCAGGAAATCGTAGTACTCCCTAGCATCTTCGTATCGATCTGCTGGTTTGACGCTGAAATTGTTAGTGTAAGCTAACAACGACTATTCGTTCTGTCAACTCACGTCTCCTCCGAAGGCTTGCTGTCTCCGAGCCCCCCCAATCTGGACTTGCGCTCATGTATCCTTTGGAAACAAATAATGTCACCGTCCTGCAGCTCTGCGGCCTTGAGAGTATGTTTGGCCTTTAGCCCTTCGATCATATTCGGCTTGATTTCCTGCATGTTGTCAGCATCCAACGAAACCAGGACAGGTCCCCTCGCAACTTGCCTCCCAGAGCTGAACCTTCTCGTCATTGGAAAGCTTCTCGCCCCAGCCCATCTTTTTCATGATGACTGGAATGAGTTCCTCCACCTTCTTCTCCTTGCTGATATAAGTGTGCCCAATTCCTCGAAGAGTTTGTGAGTCAACGTCAAACCATTTCAAGAACAGCAAGATCAGGTCATTCTTGACGATCACGCCATTCGATTGCCCTTGGTATGTGGCCCAGACCGCTTCGCCATCGGCATTGATCTCCTCTGCAGCCTCAACCCACACGCGAAGAGCTTGATCTCGGTGAGCGGCAGCCCTATTATAGGCATCTTCAACAGTTGGCCGCAAATCCATGACTGGCTGATCCGGGCGGATTGTCTTGTTCTGGCGGTTCACCATGATCCAAAGCCGGATATGCTTTGCGTCTTTACCAATGTCCGCTGCGATATTGTCGACTAAGTCCTGCATTGTTGCCGTTCGGAGAAGACGGTAAAATCTCGGCGCAGCCGGATCCTCTGGATTGGCGTCGAATTGGGTGAGGTCAGTGCCGCCGTGGTGCCGGAATGTGGATTCTGTAATGACTTTAACTCCAAGATAGAGATGCTGCTCTTCCCTCTCCTTGCGGCGGGCTTCTCTAGCTGCCAGTTCTTCTTCGAATCTCCTCTCTGGAGAAATGTTAGTAGACTGATGATCAAGGCCCGCAGGGCGGGATAGGGAACCTACGAAGATGTTGAGGGGTGTCTTCAGCCGTTACGGGCGTGAGAATCTGGTCGAGCTTAGACTTTCGGATGTACACCAACATGTAAGCGCTGTTTGGCCTCATCACGGGTGCCTTCTTCGCGGTTGGCGACCTAAGATGTCCGTTCGGCGTGCGGAAGGGCCCACCAAAATTATCCTCCAGAACCTCCCGTTTTGTGGCCTTGGTAACTTTGTCATCATCGTACTTGTACCACCAGCCATCCTTATTTGGCTTCAGGAAGGCATAGTAGTGACCCGCGTTAAGATCACCGCTGTGCACAAGAACGCCATGAAGTTGGTACTCCCAAGACTCCGATCTGTCCGCGTCCTTATCTAGATAGCTGGCCGCGTCGAATTCTTCTGGAAACTCGTAGCGATCATTGATTTTCATCATAGTATCGCGCTGGATGTCGTACTCGAAGCGTTTCAGCTGCAGGTGCAGCACATCAGGGAAGCTCATGAAAATGACGCCCTTGTTCGCATCCTGGAGTTTATACTCCTCTCCTGCAAAGTATTGGTTTTCTCCGTCGAGCTTTTCAACATTGATGTAATCTTGGAAACTCTCCAGCAGATTTTTGTTCCCGCTGACATTAAGCTGGACGTCCCAGAAGTCCTCGACGCGGCTCGACTCGTACGGAACATTGATGCATGAGATGTACGTCTTGATCTTTCCGCTGAACATTTGAGGCAAGACTTTTTCGTACTCGGTGCCTTTCATTTTCGCCTCCATATGCTCCATCAGCTTTCTGGAGAGCTCTTGGACGTCTTGTTGCTCAAAAATGTGCCGGGTTTCCCACCCAAAGGACTTGGTGAGCTCGTTGGTTCCCACAGCTGTGTTGGACGTTTGCAATTGGTAGAAAAGCCTCTGCAGGGTGTAGGCGCTGTTGCTCATGCTCTCATCGTGTTCTGTGGGGATTTTATATATTGCCTGTCCAGATGTCAGCCCGATGTCCTGAATCAGGTGTAGTTCGTGTATACCTTGCGGAATGCGTTTGTAAAGTACAGCGACTGCAGTAGGGAATTGAGGTAACATGTCGCACCCTGGTTCTTGAGGCCAACGTAGCCGGTTTCCTTCTTCGAATCGTAGTTGTTGAAGTTGTGCCAGAGCACACCGGTCTCGTCTTCAACAATTCTGACGTATGCACTGATCTTGGCTGTGTCATTTTCGATCAACGGACGGTCGGAATTCTCCCAGGGGACATTGAACATCCGCCGAATCTCGAGGAATCTGGTGAACCCCCAATCACTTTCCTCCTTGGTGAAGCGGTGATGTGCCGAATGATGCGAGTATAGACTGGGGTCGGTTGGATTCCAGAGGACGAGAGAGAACTGAACACAGCAGCTCCAGTCCTCGGGAATGTTCCCCGGCTCGAACCCATGTTCGAGATAGATTGAGCACTGGTCGACATTGTTACCGAAGGGGAAGAGAAGAATTCGCCTAGAAAGGAGCAGGAATGAGCTTCAGTCATCGGATGTCGGATAAAGTTATTCTACCAACCATGGAAAGCCCCCAACTTGGAATACCGGCCCGTGCTCTTTCTTAGACAACGCCCTCCAGTTTTCGACGGTCCAGGTATGAATCTGGGTTTCGAGAATTCGAGGATCCTCAGGGAGAGGAGGCAATACCACCTCTTTCATTGCCTCATCTGAGGGATTGTTAGCGAGGCGAGGTGGTAGGAGGGGTGCCCGGACTGACAGTCACTGGCAAGGATCACATCTGTGTCCATGGTATCGGGGTTGATAATCGCGATATCGTCGTTTTCGGTGCCATTAGGCTCTACAATGTGCTCTTCGGGCGCATCTACTACCATCGAGTTAGGCGACGGCGCCTCCGTGGTATTCGTTTCCTCATCAATCGTTAGCTGACGAAACCTCCCCGTTGGTGGGGTAGTCGGAAAGAGTGGGCTCATAGCTACGAGCTGGCGACAATGGCAATGTCAACTGGAATATGAGGTGCAGAGTGCTGTTTGGCACAACAAGGAAAGGGGGGTGCGGAGTGATGGTTGCATTCACCCGAAAGAGATATCTCAACTCACCATGATGGCCTGGTCGCTGGAGCTCTTCCCCTCTGGACCTGCCGAGTTAGGATCCGCTCAGCGCAGCTGCTGCAGAGGAAAGTGGGCGCAATCTGGCGGGGAATCGCAGCGAAATATGATGCTCAAAGGGCAAGGCAAGTGAGTCAAAACAGAAACAAGATATTTGGCGAGGAACGCTCAGCTGAGTTTGGCGAAGAAATCCTCAGACCGATGGAGAGAAGCGGCGGGAGGAGGGAAACCACTACCATGCCAAATGAATGCGCGGGCAGGGTGGTAGTGCTTCCTAGAGGCGCAGCCCATGGACGGGTTCTCGCACTTTTGGCTTCGCTGAGGTACTCTGTGGCTGGGCAAGTCCTTTTTACTTGGGTGGGTTCAAATGCACAGCAAAAAATCGGGGGCAGCAGGCAATGCGCCAAGTACTCTTTAACAATTCACGCCCTGAAGACATGACGCGCTCTTCGGCCTGTGCCCCTCCAATGACGTGGGGTTTGCTTGCAGCCTGGGAGGTAATCCCAGCTCGCCCCTCCGGCTCCTCCATGACAGCAAATAGAAGTTGGAACTTGAAACCTCGCTCTTGGTTGATGTTGTTTTCAGCCAGGTGCCCGAGTAATTGATTCGAACTTGTATCTGGCGAGAGGGCCAGCCAACCTGTTCTGAAGCTGAGGGAGGGGTCATAGACCGACCAAATCCGGGCGAATGAACCATCTCTACTCTACACCTTGGATACCCCTTTGCCCTGGCCAAGAGCAGAAGCTTTGTGATCACCTGAGACGCAGATTTGAGGGTGGCTTTCAAAGTCACCAGAGAATCTCATAACAGAGGTTGTTGCCAACTACTGATGAAACTTACTCTTTGTAACGTTGACTGTGTGCAGTTGCCTCTCCCCACATTGCTGCAGAATGCCCATAGCCTACGGCGGCACGCCTGAGCAGCCCGACAGACAGTCCAACCCCTGTAAGATTGTGCGGTACTTAACAGCCTAGCAGCCCCGAGTCCTCGACGCGCTTCAACAACAATGGGTTGCCCAAAAGCAAGTCTAGAAGAGTATTGTTTCAATAACTGCCAAGGTCTCGAGAAGGAAATACGAGACCTTTGATATGAACAGTCAAGATTCGATTGCTAGACCTCGGGTGCAACAGTCCTTCCAAATACACCCTGAGTTACTCGTATCTGAATACCGCAACACCCCTGCTCGACGCCTATCGAGTCCCGTGCTATCAATCTTTTAGGGACTGTGAATGTGACTACGCCGAAGGTAGACGGCAAGAAACTGAGGTGCTTGTGTTAACGCTAGTATGTGCCAGAAGATCCAAGTCATGGCAACCTGAAAAATACTCCTGCGATATGCTGGCACGGACACCTCACTTCCGCTTTCCGCGACGCCATTCCTGGCAAGGCTGGCTGGTTGCGGGCCGATGGCTGAATGTGGGGTAAAGGTGGGGCATCCATCTCCCAGTTCTCATGCTCAGGTCCTCGCATGTGCGCCCTTCGATTCCGCGGGTCCTCTCATGTCCATGACGAAGTTATATACTGATGTGATCTTATACGCCACGCTGCCTGCAACAGCAGTCTCCCCCTTCAATTGGCTCGGAACCAGCTCTTTCGCATGGCAAAGCCGGTATGTCGCGCCTGTTGTTGCAGAATGCTGCAGCGCTCATAGGGTTGAGGAGGGCGGGGGCACTGGGGAGAATGCTCTGGCGGCAGCGTCCGGTTCAACAACAGGCTCAGTGCACCTTCAGCAGCCATGAAAGTCCGAAATGGCGCCCAGTGTCTGTGTTAGACGAGTACGTCCCTCTCACTGCATTCCGGCACTCCCTCCCAAGCTTACCAGTGCGGAAAGATGGGTTGCCAAAGAGGCCCGGCCTATCAGCCTGCGGCAGTTGATGGTATTCGGCCGCTCTTTGACAGAGTCGAGACTTATTAGCTCCGCCAACTACGTACGAACCGAGCTACCGACGAGGTATGATATACCGGTTCATCAATCATTCGTCATTCTATATAATATTCTACTGACAGCCTGTGGTGTCCCGCAGAATCTCGCATCGCATTCGTGATATGCAACAATTGCCGTATGTCGTGGTTACGAACCCCAATATAAATGAAGTGTACGATCTTTACTATAATGCTTTCGACACCTTTCGGAAGATTAAAGAAATCAAGACGCTCGAGGACAACGACCGTTTCTGTGAAACGATTCGAACTATGCTGAAGGCTCACTTGCCTGTCATACCCAAGCTTGCGATGGGGATATTACAGAGCTCTGAGCTGATGGACGCGGAGGAGTTGGACAAATTTATGAACACCATCCTCAAAGCAGTGAGTTATCTAATCTCGTGTAGTCGAACATGTTGTTAATCGCACATTGTTGTCGACAGCGCATTTCCCGGCGGGTCATCGCAGAACAGCACCTGGCATTGACAGACACGTTCCATGCACCATGGTTCTCGCCAGGGGCGAAGATCTCGGAAACTGAGCTCATCGGGGAGGTCTTTCTTAAATGCATAGCGAAAGATGTGATCTACCGTTGTGGGGAGACCACACGAGACCTTGCACGTCGAGCCTATGGCCCCGACGTTGCGATTCCCAGGATCAACATTGATGGGCATCTAGAAACCAGCTTCCCGTATATCCTCAGCCACCTTGAGTATATCATAGGAGAACTCCTGCGTAACTCGGTGCAAGCCGTCGTCGAGAAGTACCAACGGGAAGTGGATAAAGGCATGAGTCCAGAGAGAGAGCCGCCCCACATCGAGGTGACCATCTGCGAAAGCTCGCAGCATGTTATCATTCGCATCTCAGACAAAGGTGGGGGAGTGCCTCGCGATGTGTTGCCGTATCTGTGGTCGTTTAGCAAGGGTCCTGCGAGCGGAAGAATCTTGAAGAACCTCGAGCAGGTACCGAAGCTTGCGGCAACAATGCAAGAGCTGCAGGTGGAGGATGATCAGAACCCGAAGGACACCGGAAAAGATAGTGAGAAGCACGAAAGCTCCTTGGCATCGCTCACCGGTCGGCCTCCCAATCTCCGGCTGGGGATGGGTCTACCGTTGAGTAGGGTGTATGCCGAATACTGGGCTGGAAGTCTGGCCCTTCACAACCTGGAGGGATACGGAGTGGACGCCTTTCTCCAGATATCGAAGCTAGGAAACAAGAACGAGCAGCTTACTACGCGAGCAACCATGGACGCGGTCTAAGGGGGTTCGAAGAAACATAAGGTCTAGCATGCCCTAGGAGCATCGAGCACACGCAAGCGCGCGCTAGGGGGGTCAAGAGGAAGCACTAGAGAGCGACGCGGGAAACAGCGGAAGGGAAAGTACGAGAGTCCAAAGCTCAACTGAAAGCGAAGCTGTTCTCTGTGCGTACCCCACTTTCTGTTTTCTAGCAGAAGAGCGACAGCCTTGCTCATTATCTGGTATCATGAAAGGGGTGGCTGAATTACATCGTGACTAAGAACAAATAAATAGGGATAAGAAAAACGATGAGATTGGCCGAGGCGAATATGAGGCTTGTTATTGCAGCACCCGTCAAGCATCCATTCTACCTTCAAGGCCTGGTGCTTGCTTCGAGACTGTTGCCGTTTGATAACGAAACGAGGAAATGAAACAATGGCACGGGAAAGGACAGAAGATCTGCCCGTCATCCATGTCACATCGAGCCAGTCTGCCAGTGTAACAGGTCACAGCTTTTAGCCCAACCAAGCCAATCCGTTTTCCCAACGCGAAAGACCAAAAAGCCCCGTGGTCCTTGGCTAACAAGCCAGTAAATACCTCAGGAAGGAGTAAACGGCGAATGGATGTGATAGACACGAATGTTGTTTCGCAAAAAACACTCCGTGGCTGGCCGTCCTTTAACGGCGGCCGTGGCTGCGTACCGCGCTGCCCTGCATGGCCTCGAGCTCGCCCTCGAGCTGCTTGATCTGGGCATGAGTCTGTTCGAGATCCTTGTTGAGACGATCGCGCTCGGCAATGAGCTTCTGTTCCCACTGTCGGAAACGCTGCTCCTCGATCTTGACCTGCTCGGTGAAGCGCTTGCGCAAAGCTTCCTCTTCCTCTTTGAACTTGGGGTTGTCGAGCTTTCTCGGACGGGCTTCGCCGAACTTGCGAGTCTCCATTTGTTGCGCACGGTACGCCTCGTAGTGGAGTTCTTCGGTGGTGTGAATGAGATCCAGCATGTGGGTGCGGATGAGGATGGATCGGAGCTTCTTGAAGTCACAGTGATCCTCGTTCTCAACCTCGGCAACACCCCACGAGTATTGGCGGCCCTTGACAATGCGGCCATCGTTGGTCTTGACGTCCTTCTCTGAACCAATGACAGCGAAAGGCATGGCCGCCATCAGGCTCCGTGCGTGTTGGGCCGCCGCCTCGTCGTCCTCTTCAATTGGCGGCTGGTAGATCTTGATGCTCTGGGCTTCAATAACGGCACGAATCTAGATGCTAAGTCAGCGGAAGTCTCGATGCGGGAATCACACTGCTGTTTGAAACGCACCCTCTGCTTGAACTTGGCTAAGTCAGCTGGGCTCAGCGTGTCGGCCTTGGCAATGACGGGAATAAGATTGACACGGGAGCAGAGCCTCTTCATAACCTCAATATCTAGGGGCTTCAAGGTGTGGCCGGTGGGGCGGATGAAATACAGACAAGCGTGCACACGGAGATCGATCTTGTCCTGGCGGCGGGGCTGCTGCTCCTGGAGCATATAGGATTCGTGCTGGTCATCGAGAAACTCGATGATAGGCATCCACGAATCCCTGTTGTTGACATAATCGCCGAAGCCAGGTGTGTCGATCACAGTCAGGCGAACTGCGACAGAGTCAGCGCCGTTTACCATGACAGTCTGTTCATCTGGGATCGTACCCTTGAAAAACTTCTCTTCCAACTCGGCCTTGGTAATTTCAATCTCGACCGTCTTGTCAACCTGCTTCTGGTGCCGGCGCTTGTGGTCGGCATAGTTCTTGATGGTGGTTGAGAAGAGAGTGTTGATGAATGTCGTCTTTCCGAGACCAGACTCGCCAGCAACCTAGAGAAAGGGGTTAGGAATGGGCCATGCCTCATCATGCCTCTAAGTTGGGCTCTGACCATGATGGTAAAGGCGGCACCACGTTTGGCAACAATCTTGTGCCGCTGGTTGGGCAGATTGGCGATACCAATCTGCGAGGCGGTCTCTGCGGTGGCAGGAGCCATATTTGGATGTGGGTATCAATCGAAAGTCAAAAAGCGAAGATAGAGTGATTAGGGCCTTGCTGTCGCGGCAGCAAGCAGGAGAACTGGGGAGGAATGTCGTCGAGGCAAAACGGAGGTTGTTTATGGTGTTGCTGGGCAATTGACAAGCTTGATCGTGGAAACCTTGTGTCAAATTTCCCCAGCCCCTGACAGCTCCCGCTCCACAGAGACCGGGCCCAGGAACCCTTGCCGACCCAACTACGGTTCGGAGCGGAACAAGGCTTTTCCTTCCCCGCTAAAAAGTTGAGTTGCTATAAACATCCCACCTCGAAAAGCTCAATCCAGAACGGTAGCGAAATGGGCCAAAGGCGACCATGAAGACATATTTCACGGTGTGTGCTTTTTATTGTTCTCAATTGACCAGCGCGCTTACATTCATGGCAGTTTTCCAACCTCCTGGGAACAGTTTACTGTCGGGGCAACCTCTTGTTCAGCCCAGACGGAACCCATCTCTTCTCGCCCGTGGGCAATCGCGTCACTGTCTTCAATCTTGTTGAGTATGCCATCTGCTACCCACCTCCTCTCTGCGTATGTGCATTGCTGACTTTGCGATAGCAACAAGTCCTATACACTTCCATTTGCACATCGAAAAAATGTTTCGCGGATAGGTCTGACCCCGCAAGGCAACCTCCTGCTCTCAGTCGACGAGGATGGCCAGGCGATTCTAACGAGCATACCACGCCGCGTGATTTTATATCATTTTTCCTTCAAAGCCGCCGTCACCGCGCTCTCATTCTCTCCCTCTGGGCGGCATTTTGCTGTCGCGCTCGGAAGGAAAATCGAGGTCTGGCACGTTCCCTCAACACCGGATTCGAATGCTGCCGGCGATCTCGAGTTTGCACCTTTTGTGCGCCACCACCAGCATGCACAACACTTTGACGACGTTCGACATATTGAATGGTCAAGTGACTCTAGGTTCTTCCTCAGTGCCTCCAAAGACCTAACGGCAAGGATCTGGGGCTTGAATGCTGAAGACGGCTTCACGCCCACCGTCTTATCGGGCCATAGGCAGGGAGTGGTTGGCGCTTGGTTTTCAAAAGACCAGGAGACTATCTATACCGCCAGCAAAGATGGTGCCGTCTTTGAATGGCAGTATGTCGGCAAGCCGATCCAGGACGACGAGATGAACGACGATGATTCAGATATGCGGTGGAGGATAGTAAGCCGTCACTACTTCATGCAAAATAACGCAACCCTTCGGTGCGCTGCTTTTCACTTCGAATCCAAACTGTTAGTCGCTGGCTTCTCAAACGGCTTGTTCGGGCTCTATGAAATGCCAGATTTCAACATGATTCACACCCTCAGCATATCACAGAACGAGATTGACTTCGTAACGATAAATAAGAGCGGAGAATGGCTGGCCTTTGGCGCATCAAAGCTTGGTCAACTGCTCGTGTGGGAATGGCAGTCCGAATCGTATATCCTGAAGCAGCAGGGTCATTTCGATACAATGAACGCCCTGGAGTATGCCCCCGATGGTCAGCGCATTGTCACAACGGCAGATGACGGCAAAGTCAAGGTATGGGACATTGACTCCGGCTTCTGTATCGTCACCTTCACAGAGCACACGAGCGGCGTGACAGCTTGCGAGTTTGCCAAGAAAGGAAGTGTTCTCTTCACCGCCAGTTTAGACGGGTCAGTGAGAGCGTGGGACCTTATTAGATACAGAAACTTCAGAACCTTCACAGCACCAGAAAGACTTTCTTTCTCTTGTCTAGCGGTTGATCCTAGTGGTGAGGTGGTTGCTGCTGGATCAGTGGACTCTTTCGACATTCATATTTGGTCTGTCCAAACGGGCCAGTTGCTAGACCGACTCGCGGGTCACGAGGGTCCAGTATCATCTCTCGCATTTGCGCCAAATGGTGGCCTTTTGGTGAGCGGCAGTTGGGATAGGACAGCGAGGATATGGTCCATTTTCGAACGGACACAGACCAGTGAGCCTCTGCAGCTTCAATCAGACATTCTAGATATTGCCTTCAGGCCAGATTCACTGCAGATTGCTATTTCTACGCTCGACGGCCAGCTATCTTTCTGGGCGGTATCGGAGGCCGAACAGGTCGCCGGGGTGGACGGCCGCCGAGATGTTTCAGGGGGTCGCAAGATTAGCGACCGAAGAACCGCGGCAAATGCATCAGGAACCAAGAGCTTCAGCTCAATCCGCTACAGCACCGATGGTTCTTGTTTGCTTGCCGGTGGCAACAGCAAGTATATCTGCCTGTACTCGGTCACCACAATGGTGCTTTTGAAGAAATTCACCGTTAGCGTCAACCTTTCTCTGTCGGGGACCCAAGAATTCCTCAACAGCAAGATGCTCACTGAAGCCGGTCCGTCTGGCTTGCTCGATGATCAAGGCGAGGCTTCGGACCTTGAGGATCGGATTGACCGGTCTCTTCCCGGTTCCAAACGTGGCGACCTTTCAGCTCGTCGAAGCATGGCGGAGGTGAGGGTTAATGGGGTGGCTTTCTCACCCAACGGGACAAGCTTCTGTGCTGCGTCATCGGAGGGGTTGTTAATGTACAGCCTCGAAAACACTATCCAATTCGACCCCTTTGACTTGAACATGGAGATCACACCTGCCTCGACCCTGTTAGTCCTCCAGCAAGAGAAGGACTACCTGAAGGCGTTGGTCATGGCGTTCCGTCTCAACGAAGCTGGCCTGATCCAGAGGGTCTTCCAGGCAATTCCATGGATAAATATCAGCCTTGTAGTGGAGAAATTTCCAACGATATACGTGTCGCGGCTACTGCGTTACGTAGCCGCACAGACCGAGCAGTCACCTCATGTGGAGTTCTGCCTGCTCTGGATCAAAGCACTTGTCGATAAGCACGGTGCGTGGCTGTCAGCCAACCGAGGTAAAGTCAACGTTGAGCTTCGAGTAGTAGCACGTGTGGTGGCGAAAATGAGGGACGAAATTAAGCGGCTTGCCGACGAAAACGTCTACATGGTAGACTATCTGCTGGGTCAAGCCAGCGAGAAACCAGGAGTAGCCAAGGAGACACTTGAATGGACGCCGACCGAGCAGCTAGATGTCAAGACGTTGCCGTTATCAAACGGCAATAGTCTTGACGATCTCATGAAGGGTGACTGCGAAGACGGCTGGATTGGTATGGAATAAACGGCGCGGATTGGGTCAACAAAACACTGCAAATACCGCCAACGTCTTTGTTTTTCCCTTTGCCAGATATTTGCAGAAGGGGGAAAGGGGGGTTAGGCACTCTCCAATGCCCAGAAGGTTGATGTGAGGCTTCCGAGCTAGTGCTGGCGAATCTTTCGCACAAGAAATGACAGGGAATCTGTCAAAGATAAACATCCCCCCTTGGAATCTGGACACGAAAGACTCCTTGACAAATTGACGAGGGATTACTGTAGAGACAAACCGCTCTAGCTTGGCTGACAAACTCAAAGGGATTGTCAAGGATGTCTCGGGTTGTTGGGTCATGGAAAAATAATTCAGGAATACACTCACAGAATCAGGAGGGGGAATGTTGATGCTAACCAGGAGCAGTGGATCCCGGAGCGCTACAAGAAGCAGAATATTGACGGAATGGTAATTCTTGGAAGCCCTACGTGATTCGAATACGGTTCAAGACAGGAATGACAAGCGTTCACAACCTTACCACTCACTCATGATGACTGTTGTTCCAGCAATCTGAATCCATGTTTTCATCCAAACGGTCCCTATCCATGCTAACTCCATCAGAAACCTGAGGTCCCCTCTCTTGCCAATTACATCAGACACCAAAAACATATCCGTTCCTGTATTGTCCCATGAACCAGACCGCGCGCAAAGATTTTTGCTTCTTGACCACCCCCCGCCTGAAGCACACTGGACGCCCGCTAGTCCATGCATCGTCATTGAAAGGTGAAAAGTAAGCCCATCTTGGGGGGGAAAAAAGATCAGCGAATCATCCACATTGGTTTATACTTGTACGGTCTCATGACTCCGTAACACCCCGGCTGGGACCGTCTCAGTCTCTATGCCGACTGGGACTCCGGTGGACACTTCGTGAGGCCCGCTCCTTGATCAGTCTCCGAGCCGTCGTGACATCGTACCCAATCATCCTTGTCAGGTAAAAGAGCCTATACTATATTAGCCCAATGTCCTCTTCGGCAGCGCAATGCACGGCGGGGTGAGGAACATACTTCTCCTCGCTAGCCTCCTTGGCCCTGATATCCTCCCACCGTTGTTGGCACTCCATCCACGCGACAGCTCTCTTCTTTGGATTGATGCGCTTGACGGTGAACCGGAACCGCCCACTGACTGGCCTATGGTCTGACACGCGTACCTCATGTCGACGGTAATCAATTTGCTGTATCCTGCCGCGGCTGCTGCGATATAAGAGCCGGTCACACCACGCTGGGCTGCGCTTCTTCTCGCTCGAGTCGTAGGTATCCGTCCCGACGTCGTATTTATAAGTCGGCGCGAAGGTGATGGGCAACTCGTCGAATGCCCGTAACCTAAATCCCGGGTTTCGTCGCCTTGCAACCAGCAATTGATCACGCTCCAGCAGTTTGACGAGGTTCCCGGCCTTAACGGCCATGACTACGGTATCACGACTCATTGTGTCAATGCGGTAGTTGAGGTCACCATTGAGAAGACAAAGTTCGTGATCGAGAATCATACTGCCATCGCCGCCGCCCACATAGCTGTCAATGCGCACCGCTGGGTCCCTCTCAGCCGCTAGTATGGGCGCTTCAAGAATGGCCGCGATATCCGCGTGACGTTGGTTCGCGTTGGACTGGCCCGCCGCTAGATGGCAATTGATGAAACACAGCGATGTGTCGTCAACCATGAATCGCACCACGATGGCGCCCTTGTTGCCGTGAAGGCCACCCATACCTCGCTTTACTTCAGCGCTGCTGAGGTTGCTGATCCGCTCGCGAAGGTCTGCCTTGACAAATATGCACGTGAACAAGCCGACCAAAGGTGCCGTATGAAGGAGCTGGTAAAGGTCCCCCGACATGTAATCATCGAGGCAGCGAGTTAGAAAGTCCCGCCAGTCGCGGTACTGGTGGCTCATGCGCTCTTGGTCCGACCCCTCCTTCTTCTTGGGTTTCAGAAATCGCTCTGTAGAACCGTCAGCAGCTGCGAGACATGAAGCCAGGAGAAACGGACGAAACCGAGGGGAACTAACTAGCTGTGGCCGTCTTGTCCTCCAGGTCCACAAGTTCCTGGAACCCAAAAACCAGAATGTCGGGAGAGTCGCTGCTCTGCAGCAGGTCTTGGAAGAAGCTCGCATCGCCATCTGAGTAGCGGAGGCTGTTGGGAGTCGAGGCGCCAGCGTTCCATGTCAGGACCAATGCTTTAAGCTTCTCCAAGGAACAGTACGTTGTGTCTTTACTCTTCATTTCACAAGATAGCCAGTCCTCTTGCAGTAGTCCGTCCCATGTGCGCAGCATGTTATCCGCGCCCAGCGAGACAATCTGATATCGGTCTAACCTGTAGAGGCTCGCGGCGTCGGCGATGATCTTTACGACTGGGTTATCATGGGCCTGCCAATCCTTCTTGACAGCCCAGGGTGTCTGACCCATATCGTAGACACATATTCTCCCTGTATTGTAGCCAGCCCACAGATACCGGCCAACGCCGGCGAGCGAGTTGATCTTATAGCCGCTGATATTCACAACGCCCAGGCATGTGTAGTCTTTTACCGAGTAGATACTTATCTTGCCGTCGCTATGGCCAAAGAAAACCTTGTCTGGCTGCGAGGTCAGCAAGGTACCCGACGTCACTTCTGCAGCACTGTCCTGAATGAGTGGCCGGATCAGAACCTGGAACTGCGCTCTTCCATCTAACGTAGGTAAGAAGACACGTATTTCCTTGCCCGTTGCGTGCCATAGCTCGTCGCCTACCACGATGGAGAAAACATGGCCCTTTGGTACCCGGAAAGACTGAGTAGGACCGCTGGCCATGCTCGGCACGCCCGTCTCGTCGGGACCCCAAACATGGAGTGTCCCACTCTCATCCAGCGTCCAGAGCTCGTTAAAGTGCCTGTAGATCTTGACGATCTCGTGTCGGCCGTGGGCATTCGGCCTGGTGCTGATGATTGATTGGGTGGGAATATCGGCCTCCAGCAGCTCTCCAAAATTATTCCCAATCCACACTCTCTGGGCCTCCTCATCTACGTTCGTCCCAGGCTTGAAGATCACGGACGAGCCTCTGGCCCCTTCGCCCATGGCCAGACTCATCACCAATTCGCCGTCCAGCACATTCCACGCCCGAGTATAAGTGCCTGTCGTGCAGACCAGCTCGCCGCACACGTCCAAGACCCGGCTGTCATACCTTGTCGGTATTTCGTGAGCGCCCTTTCCAATATAGGGCTTGCTACGGTTGGTGTTTGATGAGTCCGGAAAGCTCGTCATCGACCCAGACGCTGGGGCATCCGTCCGGACGGGAGTTGAGACTTGGTTTTCTCCGAGCTGAGACTCGCCTGGCCCGCCTATCGGAGTGGGTGGTGTGCGGTATGCGCTGGGAGCTCTGCTGGACGTCCGATCGACTGTCATAGACCTAACATGAGTTCTCGTTGGGGGAGGCTGATGCGTAGTTGGAGTAGACGTGACCCTTTTTGGCTGAGTACCGGCCGAGTTGACACTGTCCTGGTGAACGTTCGTATTGATGCCGGGCCGGGGGGGGCGAGGAGGTGGAGGTCCCAGCGTAGTAGTGGCTGGGGCCCGGATTGGCTCCAATGCGCTTACTGGCGGTCGCGCTGGGAGCGCAGGCCGATGCTCACCGGTCAACTGAGGCGATATAGGCGTCCTGGCATGGTCATTTACGTCGTCTCGCCTCCTATTCACGACCGAGTGGTGTACAGGTGGCGGCTCGAACCCGACGTGGAAAGTTTTCGCCCTTCCTAACCCGAACGTTTCCTGCGGCGCGTGTGACTGAAGCTGTGGCTGCGGCTGCGGCCTCGGCCGTGTGGGGAGCTCAGGCGGCGCCTCGTCTTCGTCAGCCTGGCTGCCATTGCTACTTGGTGGGCTGCTGAATGGCGAGACTCTGTCATTGTTAAGACGGTTTTTGAAATCGAGTGCCTGGTTCGCATCTACAAAGTAAGAGGAGCGTGACGTTATGACGGGCTTCTCTGCCCGGTTGACTGGTGGAGGTATTAGTTTGACCTCCTTGACCTCCCGGTCTCTCCTCAGCTCAGCTGATCTCCGTGGCGGTGGGGGTGATGGGGGCTGCGATGGTGTCAAACGAGGCGATTTCCGGGGCTCGAGGACGGGGGTACGGGGCTCGAAGATCGGGGTATGGGGTCGGCTCGGTATCCTGAAGCCCCTGGGCCCTGTCGACGGGGAAACGGGCTTGATCAGAGAGTCGGTCTGCAAGAACCCGGCCCTATCGCCGCCCGGTACATCCGCCAGCCTCTTGGGTGGCGATTGTGGCGGCTCGACCAGCAGAGACGGGGTGTGGACAGGGCGGGGGCTAACGGCAGGGAGGCAGGGGCGGGTGGGCGAGTCAGGACTGCTCGTGTTCGCGGCTGCGTGCAGATTGCCTAGATTCAGCTTGTCCTTGGGCCGCATCCTGGGCACAGCGGGCGGTTCTCGTACAGCCGGGGAACCCGTGTCTTTGAGGCGGTCAGGCTTCGGCGCCGGAGAGATGGGTCTCGGGGGAGGCGGGCCGGGGATCGGTGTTTCGCCCGACTTGTTCATGTTCTCGAACTGGGCCCGCAGCGACGAAACGGGTTTCTGGGAAACGCAAGTTAGCACAGGATGCAGCAGAGCTTCGCCTCTCAATCTCTGGTGCTCACAATGGAGGAGCCATCAGGCCCATCAGCGGGGGGCGGATCCATGGCGTCAACGCCCAACTGGCGGCTTGGTTCATGAGATCCCGCAGGGCGAGTCGGGTGTCGTCGTTGTCGTCGTCGCCGTCGTGGAGGAGGCCGACAATGATTGGAACGATCTGCAGAGCGGCTAAAAACTTTGCATTGGTTGCGGTGTCGGTGGTTTAATTCGCGGACTCCCAACAGCACTTTTGGAGGGGCCAGCTACACGCTGGCACAGGAATGACGATGGCTGACCCCCTGCGCAATTATAGGTAGTTAATGGCCTTGCAGCACCAGGCACGGTGAACGGGCTTGGCTGGTGCCCCACCGTGCCCAACGCAGTGTAGTACTGTAGGTACGGATGTGCCTTTCAAAAGTTTTGTCGCCTCGTTTATTACATACACTACCAGGTCCGTGCTTTTCTTACCCCGCACACCATCCCTGGCCATCTCAACCCCTCCCTCTTCATTAACAAAATACCTCAATTTTCTTCTCCTTCCAGATATCATGGCTCAAAATACCGATATTGCAATACGTGCAATTATTGTAACCCTAAAAAGCCCTTTTGTAGGGATGAAAACATCCGATGTCGCGAAAAAGCTAGGATGTTCTGCCCGCTAAGTATAGCGGATATATAGGCGCGTAATCGAACGTGGATTTAATCCAAACGAAACCCTATTTGTCCTTAAAGATAAATAGCTTTAAGATGCTCCTCGTTCTAGTCGACCTACGAAACAAACTCCCGAAACTACCTAAGCTATAGTAGTTAAGGTATAATACGATCGATATAGCCGAGAACGAACCTGTGTTGATTTTACTGGCGAGCTTAGTTAGATGGGTATAAATATCTTAGCAATAATAATATAGCGGATATTAAGGAAGAACGGGTATTGTAAAACGAAGCTGACGAGGAAGCCTGGGTTAACGAAAGTAATAAGGGCTAAAAAATTACAATAGTGCTTAGCTTATTAAGATTGGATACTTGAAGATTGGAAAAAAGTTATTTGGATAGATGAAATATTAGTTGTTCTTAATTTTCGGCGTAGTGGTTATCGAGTTTGGAGAAAGTTTAATGAAGCGTTAGTTAAAAGTTGTATTCGTGAACGGTAGAAAGGTTATTTTGAGTTTATGTTTTGGGGGAGTTTTAGTTATAATATAAAAGGACCATATTATTGTTGGGAGCTAGAAATAGTAAAGGAAAAGGAGGTTGTAAAAGAAGAGATTAAACGATTAAATGAAGAACTGGAATTATTGATGAAAAAGGAGTGGGAGCTTTAGAATGGTTTAAACTGACTCTCTTTTTGGAATTTACCTAGAAAAAAGCTAAAATGGAAATGGGTTAAGGAAATAGGGAAGTTTTTTAGAGAAGGTAAAGGGGGTATTGATTGGTATCGATACTAGAAGGTAATTCTTTTTCCAAAACTCTTTCCGTTTGCAAAAAAGTGTGAAAAAAAACAACTAGGAACTTTAATTTAGGAGGATAACGTATTAGCTTATACTTATTATTACCAGTAGGTTATATATAATTACCAGAAGGTTCGGCGGCTACTTTGGTGTCCTAACTCTCCAGATTTGAATATGATTGAGCCATGTTGGATGTAAATAAAAAGAAGGATAACCAAAAAAGGGGTTCCAAAAAGCAAAAAGGATGCAATTCGAGTTTGGAAACAGGCTTGGGATAATCTGGAACAGATACAAATTTAGGCCTGGATTGAGCGGATTATAGTGCATATTCAGCAGGTTATTGAGCTTGAAGGAGGAAATGAATATAAGGAGGGGCGACGGCTGAGATAAACGGATATAGGAATGTATCTAATAAACGGGGCGACAAAAC
>Ga0247760_1001639_pt1 | contig 19904 bp, 29 predicted proteins | sample UWRJL171409R4_FD_179936 | JGI IMG/M metagenome (GOLD analysis project Ga0247760, IMG submission 179936) | Plant litter microbial communities from Arlington Agricultural Research Station in Wisconsin, United States - UWRJ-L171-409R-4 | ecosystem: Environmental > Terrestrial > Plant litter >... | reverse complement strand
CCGCCCTCCAAACCGGCATGTCCGCCAACTGGTGGGGCATCGCCGGCGAGACTCTCACGAAGCACCTCGGCCGGCTCTCCAAGACCAGCGAAATCATCAGTGGAATCCCCGGCAGTGGCGCCACGTCCGACGGCGCGCCGTACGCGCTGACTGAGGAGTTCGTCTCTGTGTATCGCATGCATTCCCTTATGCCGGATAATATTGCGTTCTTCTCTGCTGGGACGGGAGCGCACCAAACTACGCTGCCGGTGGAGTCGTTGACTTTCACACACGCGAGGGATCCCCTGTCTCCGTCAACTGGGAATGGCGGTAAGCCCCTAGCCTTCCCAGACATCTTCTACTCCTTCGGAATCAACTACCCCGGCGCCATCACCAACAACAACTACCCCTCCTTCTTGCGCAACCTTCGCACCCCCGACGGCCAAACTCGTGACCTCGGCACCGTCGACATCCTCCGCGACCGGGAGCGCGGCGTCCCGCGGTACTGCGAGTTCCGCCGACTTCTGCGCCTCTCCGTGCCAAAGACCTTCCTCGAGCTAACAGGGGGGAATGAGACGCTTGCAAAGGACCTGTCTGAGGCGTATGACGGACGACTGGAGCTGGTTGACGCACTTGTTGGGTCTCATTCCGAACCGGTGATTCCCGGGTTTGGGTTCAGTGAGACTGCGTTTAGGGTGTTTATTCTCATGGCGTCAAGGCGGTTGAAGGCAGACCGGTTCATTGCCGGGAGCTGGGACGAGAAGACGTACACTAAGGCTGGGTTCCGGTGGGTGCAGAATACGGGGATGAAGGATGTGTTGGCGAGGCATTACCCTGAGCTGAGGGAGACGTTGGCGAGGACGAAGGGGAATGTATTCGCACCGTGGGAGAAGCTCGAGGCGTCGAGGGGGTATACCGGGGTAGAGACGAATGCGCCGGGGGTGTGAGAGGTGTAACGATGGCGGTTTGGTGTGTATTATTTCCGGGGCGAGGGATCAATCATGGCATGCTCGTTTTTTGGGCGAACCGGGTGTACGGGTAGCATTGAACTGAAATTGATGAAGCGGTGTTTCCAAACAGACATCTTGTGCAACTTGCGCCCTTCGCCGTTGTATATTTCTTAACCGTGGGTTCAATCTAACTGGAGGGAAAGCGCTGCATCTAGTCATTTTTTCCAAAGTTCTGCATCGGCATCCATGATTCATTCGCATGGTCCGAATCTAGGCATCGTCGAGACCTTCCATCGACATCGTCTCCGGCACGAACGATCCCACGGACCGATGCCGGGGGTTGCGCCAACACATACGCTGCGGCGCATACCAACCCTGATATTTGAAGATGGTACCGAGGTGCTCATCCATTTCCTCCAATACCGAATACGCGGTAGATATGCACATGTCACAAAGTTCTCTTTGGAATCTTTCTTCGAGCTTCCCGGCGGACGTCGTATTTGGCCGCGGTGTCACCGAGGAAAGCCGTTCGGCTTCAGCAAGAAGAGACGGGCGAAGGAGCAGTATTCTAGCAAGAGTACCCTGACGGTGTTTAGCTGCAGCCGCCAGATACGAGGCTGACGGAGCTCGCCCCTGATATCGAAACACCGCAGCCTGTGCTTCATTTAAACCTGTGTTATCCGCGTCGATACGGATATGAGCCGGTGCTCCCTCAATGAGATCCTCGATTCGTGAGTTGATACGGAGGATATCACTCGGGTCGGGGCCTAGGGAGGGACCGTTGCTTGTCGAATGAGCCTTGTGATTCGATCGCACTGTCTGGCGCATTGCTCGGATATCCTCGAGAATGGAAACAATCTTTACCCAATACACGCTAAAGTTCAGCCGTGAAGGTAGGTTGTCAGGCTGCTGGCCCTCTTCAGTCGCCGACAAGTGCTCATCGTCGATACCCTGCGGCAAAGGCGGAGCAGTCGCTTGCTTATACATCATATTGGGCCGGCCAAATGCGGTCGAGAAGGTCTCGAATCGTGGTTAGCTTGTTGGGAGGAACGTGGCCCATTCTTAGACCTACTCGTCAAAGATGAAAACACCAGGGTACCACACTCTCAGCCTCATCTCTCGTTCCAGTTGGCTATACGCCTTGCCGACTGGTTGGTATGGAGTCCTAGGGCCATGGCCACGCGAAAGGCTGCGCCAATCATGATCCAACAACGATCAGCCATACTTGCGTAGGAAATGTAAAGGCTGCGTAACAAGAGGAGTTGGACGACAGACAATGGGAAGGTGTCGAGTGTCTCAATCGAGACGAGCTTCTGTGATCTCCTGTAGAACTCATTTGCCTGGTACTGCCTTTGCGCGAGACTCAGTGACTTGCTGATCTGGCAGCCGAGCGCAAGCACAATGTTCAGGGTGGCATGGAAAACGACGTCTTCGAATACGCGGTCGCCGCTGGAAATATTGTCCGGGATGACGGCCGGGTCCCATAGCCCAGCATACTCGGCCATGAATTTCGGTCAATGTAGAACAGGGTAGATGGTGTGGATATGTAGCCAATACCCTTGGAGAAGCTCGTCCGCGAATTGTTGGAGAGGAAGAACAACGGACTAGCGGTCAAACTCGCTCAATGGCTGTTCCTGCATTTCCACGTGGAACCCAAAAAAGCCAGGCAATACTCCTGTCGGCAAACAGCCTTCCTGTCTCGGCCCTGACGGTTTGGTCTCCGGGTCCACCATACTAACGGCATGGTGCATGAATGTTTTGGACGGCTCCAGATCAATTACTGTCTCGTGGTGCTGCGGCACAGCAGCATCGCCCCTGTCGGTGTTGTCGGACTGCACCTCGTGGGGATAGGCTTTTAAGTCCCTGCGAGCAACTGCAGAGTAGGATGGTTAGGCAAAGGTTACACGAGCGATTCATTCCGGGTGGATCGGTGTGAGGGCGGGGAAAAAAAGACGTGTCACATACACGAATCCGGTGCTTCCAGACAGTGCGACCCGAAACTGTCCAACCGTTAGAGACGCCTGTCAAGATCAACGAGTGAGCTGGAAATAGAATTTAGGTCAGCGCTGCGATAACAAAGCCTCCGAGCTGCCGATACGTCCGGCATCTACAACGCCAAAGGCGTCTGGATGGCGTGCTGGCAGATCATACAGTGCAGAAGATGCCGGCATCACACTGTCTTGCCACTAACACCTCTCGTCCCACCCTCTCAAGACACAAGCAGTGCACACTGGCTTGCGGCCATCGCAGCCCGTCTTCCGTACGCGACATGGATTACATGCCAGACGTACCTTTCGGTGCCGTTGCGTGGGGTGTACGCTCTCTAAAACAAACGGGCTGTTGAGGTCTTGTTCCTGTATTTCCAGCAGTTTATGTAACGATAACACTTCCGAGCAGGCCTGATATCCGAGTCGCTTTGAAGGAATGGGCTGTCCGCGATCCCCGATCGAGAGTTCCGTGACGTCCCCAACCTTCGCCAAGTCCGTGCCGCAGGGGCCTATATCGCGACGGATTAGCTAATCGGGTTGCTCCGACAGCTCCGAAGCTCCCCGACGTCCCAAAGGTTCAAGGTGGACGGAGATTGGCCACGATAGTGACGCTTGCATCCTGTTTCCCTCTTCCTGTGTGTTGGGAGCGGCCAGTGACGGGTGCTGTTCGGGAGTGGCACATCTCTTCGAATCCGAGGAGAAATCTGTGAAGCGAAACATGTGCCACCCATCTGGATCGCCCAGGGCGTCGAAGATCAAATCGTACGTTCGTAAACACGAGTTGGGGTTGGCCGCAGTGCCCTACTAGCGTTCCCAACGACAGGTTTCCAAATCGGCGTCGGACGAGTCAGTCGACGCAGTCTAAGCGGCTCATCCAGAAATGCCCTTGTTGTACACAATCACGTCGGGCGGTATGGTTTCGACATCAATTAGAGCATTCCGGAGGAATAGGTGCAAGAGGGTGGAGAGTTCGTGGACAGGTATTGGTAATGCAAATGGTGCCGGCCGAGGGGTTGACGGCGGACAAGCACGAGGTGCGCAGAGACTTCGATTGGATCTACGCACTGGACAAATGCCCTAGCCCTTGAGTGCAGTGGGTGAAGGGCAGGTGGCGGGTCAGTGATAATCTCGCGATGGGCAGCGCCTTCTCAGACCTGTCGGAGGAAGCCCAAGCAACTCGCACCGATCGGAAAAGCGCATGGGAAAGAACGGCGGCCCCACGGCAGTCTTCTGCTCGAGCATCCTACAGAGTTTTTTGCTGCGCAAGCAATGCCACGAACTCGTCAATGCGCTTCTTGCGCGTCTCCGCCTTCTTTGCCATTTCTATTCTCCACAGGAATGAGAAGCGCTTTGTCTTCCCTAGTGTCTCAAAGAAGTTCTTGGCCCTCTTGTTGCGACTCAGCGCTGCCTCGAAATCCTTGGGCGCCACGATCGTGCGTGATCCCGCATAGGCCTTGTCCCATCGCCCGTCTGCCTTCGCTCTGTCGACCTCGGCATGCCCCGGAGACCGCATCCGTCCTGCCGCCACCAGCGCCGCGACCTTCTCGACATTCCGCTTCGACCAGATGCTGCTTTTCCGACGCGGCGTGAATCTCTGGAGAAAATGGCTCTCGTCGTGGGTCTTTCTCTGTCCGTCAATCCACCCGAAGCACAATGCCGTGTCGACTGCCTCGTCGTATGTTACCGACGGAACCGCGCATCCCTTTTTGCTGATCTTCAGCAACACACCGGTCGTCTCGGTCGCGTAGTTGGTCTCCAGCCAGTTCTCCCATGCCTGCATGTCCTCGAACAAATGGATCGGCAGCGAGGAGGAGGGCGTTGGCGATGCGACTGCTGTTGTTGCTACCTGCAGTGCTTTGGACGCCGATCGAGTCGTTCTTGACATGATGCCGAAGACGCGTCGCGTCACGCGTCGCGATTGGACCGTGGCGGTTATCGGCGCGTCGGCAAAGCGAGCGGTGCTGTCTTCGGGCCAGGTCTGAAGAGTGTATGGGAAGCGACACGCGAAGAATAATGGAATTATGGCCGCCGTCAAATTGCGCTGCTCCCAGAAGGATCAGAATGATCCATGATCATGTCTCGGGTCATCTCAGGTCCGACCAGCTTTCGCGCGGCCTGCATTACGCCAAGAGGTCAGTTATCAGGGTTAGGGTCCCCCTCGGTGTTGTTATCGGCGAGGTGCTGACTCCCGTCGATGTTGAGACTGGACCGAACAATATCTTCTTCGTGAACGTGTCAAAAGATATGGGTGAGCACAGAGCCACCATCGCTGGACACGGCGCACCTCGACCGGTTACCGATGTTCATTGATTGTTCGAACCCAACAACTGGTGCCGCCAGGAACGCACTGAGGGCACAGAGAGCGGCCAGCCTTGTCAAAGCGCTCCGGGAAACTCGAAATCAGGTTCTTTCGTGTACAGCATCGCAACTGAGAACTTCAACGGCAACGATGTGGTGGGACCGTACCCAGCCGCAGGAGCTGGCAAGCTTGCATGTTACCATAGCCGCCCCGCATCACGCCTTCGCGGCACTAGCATCGAGTCTCGCGATTACTCTTCATCGGAATCTGCATTTGTCATCGTTTCATGCTAGTTTCCCCGGTACTTCGCAATACGTTGACATCTTATAACTTCCGAAACTTCCGTCCCAACCCCTCCACAGCATTTCGGCAGCAACAACTCCATTTACCAGTCAACTGTGCCTGCCCACTCGGCGAATCAACAGCGATGTCAGACCCAACTCCCAAGAAGCTGCACCTCACGGCTTTCATGAGGCCGGTGAGCTTGCATTCAGGCGCGTGGCGTTACCCCGGCGCATACCCAGATGCCAACTTCAACCTCGCACACCTCAAGTCCTTCATCACCAAGCTTGAGGCCGCCAAATTCGATGCATTTTTCATGGCGGACCACTTAGCCGTGCTGAATATGCCGGTTGAGGCTCTCCGGCGTAGCCATACAGTCACATCATTCGAGCCATTCACTCTGCTTTCCGCACTGTCAGTGGTGACGGACAAGATTGGCCTTGCAGCGACAGCCTCAACGACATATGACGAGCCATACCATATTGCTCGGCGCTTCGCCTCGCTGGATTACCTCAGCAATGGCCGCGCCGCGTGGAATATCGTGACAACCGCGAACCCAGACGCCGCCAAGAACTTCGGACTGGACGAACATGTGGAACACAGCGACCGCTACAAGCGAGCTCGCGAGTTCTACGACGTGGTCACCGGTCTATGGGACAGTTTTGCCGACGATGCTTTCATCCGTGATAGGGAGAGTGGTATTTTCTTTGACCCCGAAAAGATGCATGTTCTCGGCCATAAAGGCGACGATCTCAAGGTCAGAGGACCTCTCAACATCGCCCGCCCCGTGCAAGGCTGGCCTGTTATCGTTCAGGCGGGACAGTCTGAGCCGGGAAAGCAACTTGCGGCGGAAACTGCCGAGGTGGTGTTTTGCTCGCCGCGGGATCTATCCTTGGCGAAGGACTTATACGCGGATATCAAAGGGCGGGCTGTCGTCGCGGGCCGCAACAAGGACCACGTCAAGATTCTTCCCGCCGCGCTTGTCGTTGTCGGTGACACGGTCGAGGAAGCGAAGGCTAAGCGTCTGGAGCTGGACACATTTGTCCACTACGACAGTGCCATTGCGTCTTTGTCTATCTCCCTGGGGCTAGACGCGTCCAAATTTGATCCGGATGGACCGCTTCCTACGGATCTTCCGGATACCAACGCCAGCAAGAGTAGCCGGGCCGGCGTGGTGAAGCTTGCCGCAGATGAGGGTCTCACAGTTCGTCAACTGGCTCAACGTTACGGCGGTTACTCGGGTCTGGCTTTCATAGGCACACCTGGAACTATTGCGGATGAAATGGCCATATGGTTGGAACAAGAGGGCGCAGACGGATTCACGATCACCTTTCCATTTGTTCCGCAGGGTTTGGACGATGTCACTCAAAAGTTGGTGCCCGAGTTGCAGCGGCGCGGCCTCTTTAGGGAAGATTACGAGGGCACAACGCTGAGGGAACATCTTGGCTTGCCGAGACCGAAGAACCAATTCTTTTCTTAAGTGCATCATTTCGAGCGGATAACTCAACACGAGAAAGTCGCTCATCCACTAGTACTCACAACATTGAAGACCCCATTCAGAACTGTCCCCCGCGAGTCCCCTTTGAAGATCTTCGGAGTGCAAATATTCCCCGAGATCTCTTCGCCATTGCACTTGACCGTTCCTGTCGTTACAACTGTCAGCATCAGGTTCGGCAGTGGTTCTCGATGTCCTCGCCTTACCTGACACACAGTCAAGATATGTCGTAAAAGCAGCGAAGCCGTTCGTCTGTGCGCCAGCAAGCAGCTCCGTCTCATTCTCAACGCTTTCGTTCAACTCCAAGCCGGTGTCCATCAACTTCGCGTGGTCGAAGCTGAGGCCCATGGTGTTAGACGACGACTCAATCCGCGGTTTAGTCACGAGGATGCGACTCGGCGCAGTGATCCCTCGAACAAGGGCTTGTGTCCGATTGGAGGTAGTGGTGTATCTCTCCCGTGTCGTTTTCCAAGAACCGGTATCGCAGCTCTGCTTGACTTTTAGTCTTCTTGCCGCGACGTCTGGCTCACGCTGTTGGATATCGAATTCTCCGGGATGGCTGATGCGTCTAGTGTGGCCGAGCTGGACACCAGCCACGAGCGTGGTGGCCGAGGCGAGGACAAGAACAAGCATACTTCGCATCATAATTGCGGAGGGGTTGTGGTTTGCGAAAACTAGAGTGGATCGTCGACTACCAAGAAGAGATCAATTTGGATCTGGCCGGTATTGTCAATGGCAACTTGGCTGGGAGGCTCAATCTCACCAAAGCAAACCCCACCTTAGGAAGTATGGTTGGCAATATTGCCCTCCTCAAATCTGAGCCCTGGCAGCCTGCCCCCAGCCGGGAAAAGTCAGCCGCGGGTCTTCGCCACTTCATCTTTCCAGAGACGGCCGAGTTCAGGGCAGAGGTATGTGGCCGTTTTAGTGGAGAATGTTCATTTCCCCGACAAGGCGCTGCGCTGCCCGAGTACCTCGCATGTATTTGGGACTCTGCCTGAAGTCCGGTTCATATCAAAGCTGTCGTAGATTGAGGAAGAGGCATATCGAAACAGCAAGCCCCTCACTATGGTGTGTTTTTCGGCTGCGAAACTCACGCTTAGGGCGGGCTCGTTTCCATGTTTTGACTGCCCGGTCGTCCAAAATGGTGTCGCCGAGGCCATCGCCATGCCAAGGATGGATGGGGCAGCCCGCCAGACCTTCGCTGACCCTCTTGTTGTCCCCGGTTTCGACGCAATACCCGAGGTCATGGTGCTGATGTCAACCATGAGCTCGACCAACCCCCCCTCCCCCTTTGGAATAACCTGGATGGCTACATCCGCGACATGACTATCCTCGCCTACCAATCTACCTGGAATGCCATGACAGACATCTTTCAAGCCAGAGACGGTGCTGTCGCCGAGGTGTTTCCTCCCGAATATATGATCAGAATCCAGCTTGAGCCGGTTTGGTTCATCGCATGGCTCTCTGTCCTGTTCACGGGGGTCATTGCGGGTCTCTTGCTTATCTGTGTCTCCCTCAACTACGATGCCGCGGCGGCGGTTCGCGATCCGGCGCTTGCGGCTCTGCGGCTTGACCCTTCCAACGGTCTTGACTACGTCCCGAGCCTTTGCGCCGCCACCGAGCTCTCTGCGTCTGACAAAAAGGTTGTCATTAGATTTGCGAGGGGCAATAACCCGGACGAGGACAGTCACGGCCATGACATGACCAGTCTGTGTCAGTTTCGGCTTTTGGAAGTTCAGGGCGGAAATGACGAAGACCAGATGCTGTTGGACGACTTGGATAGCAGGACACGATGAGAGATTACCAGGACGCATTTTCATCTATCTTCTTCGTTGGGTACTCGAGCTGCGACACACTGGCCAGGGGATTTGTCATCATCCACAGGGGCATCATGATAGGTGAGGCCACGCGGCACAACAATACGCCAGCCCCAAGGATAAGATCTTCCAGCACGGACAAGGCAGCAACTATCTTTTGGTTCATCTAATTATAAGGTAGATTTTGGATTTGTCTAGTTTTACATAGACATGTATACCACACTTCGGAGGCAGCTCATCTGGCTTTCCAGTGCTTTTCTTACTGCCAACCACCACATCGGCTACATCCAAGCCTCCACCACAAACTTCGCTCTCGGTTCCTTCCGTCGACACCTCAGCGGTCCCTCCATCGACGTCATCATTGAATGGAACAACCACCTCGGCACCGACACCGACGCAAATCAACTCGCCCTCCCCCGCACCAAACTCATCGCTTCGCAGCTCGCCTCCGCCAACAAACCCCCCTCCTTCAGAACACTCAACTGCGTAGGCTGGTTCCTGGAGGAGCCCCGCCGCCGCTGCGGACTTCTCTTCCGAATCCCATCCTCCCCCTCAACACCAAACCCCCAACCCGACTCCCGACTCCGTCTCGTCTCCCTCGCCCAGCTCCTCCGCCCCACAAGCAAAACCAAGCCCTCCCTCGCCGACCGCGTTCAACTAGGATTCCTCCTCTCTTACTTAATGTTCGAACTTCACCTCTCCCATTGGCTGCACAAGAGCTTCACCGCCTCCAACATCCTCTTCTTCGTCGTCCAGGACCACAAGGCCAAGAGACTGGATGCACCGCGTCGACCTCACCCAGCCGTACGTAGCGTCATTTGGGACTGCACACCCAGGCTCGTCATTCTACCAGTCCGAGCCGGCGTGCAAGGTCATGGCCGTCGAGGCGGAGTATCGCCATCCGGCCTATGTGGCGGGGACTCGTCTCGTGCAGGCGCAGGGAGAGGCTGCCGCTGGGAATGGGAGGGTGCTGCAGCCGAGATATCATCGGGCGTTTGATGTGTATAGTCTGGGGTGTGTGTTGCTGGGGGTGTTTACGTGGACGACGTTGAGGAGTATGGGGCGCGGGTGGGAAGAGGCGCCGCAGGTGTGGCGGGAGGACTTGGTGAGGGTGGCAAGGAGGAATGTGCCGTTTATGGCGGGGTCGGTGGTGATGGAGATTGTGGCTAGATGTTTGGACGTGGGCGTGGATTTGGATGGGGAGGGGAACGGGGATTTGGAGGGGTTTTGTTGGGATGTGTTGGAGAGGTTGGATAAGGTGCGGGTATAGGCAGGGAGACCTTGAGAAGCATTTATTGACTATAAACTTGGGTACATGTCCCACATCGAACTTCATCTTCCTGAAGCAGCACCCCATTTTCCTTCAAATTCATCCAAAACCGCTTGCGCAGCCGCCACGCGGGCTGCTTTTGAGATATTCTCCCCGCCCATTGCCAGGGCTTCGACTGATGTTGGTTCCTCCCTTAGGTACTGCAGAAATGTTGCTGAATGTTCTGGGCTCCGATGCCTGGGGCTAGTCAGCGCCTGTTGTCGGCTTCCTTCAGGGGTTGTGCGGGATCCAATCAGAATGTCCTGCACACCTCCAGCTGAAGAACTTGGTGATGTGGGGAACTTACCGCGTATTTTTGCCTAACGGGGAGTACCTCAAATGGGCGAGGGCTTTGTCGAAGCAGCAAGTTGGCATGGTGAAATCTGTTACTGGCTGGGTCAATGATCTTGGCATGCTGCATTGGTGATGGAATTGAGAATCAACACGAATTGGAAGGACAAAAATGTGAGCGATTTGGGCCAAATTATATATTCTAGTCGATTTATTTACTTCAACTTTCTTTCCGTTTCGCACATCGACATTGAGTTTTGCAGCAGCAATTGAGGTGAGTTGCGATGGTGAGCTTTCTTGCTTCGAGCAGAGCGATGTGGGGCTCTTTCGGTTTGCCGTGGGAGCACCACCCCGTCCTGCGCAATTGCGCATAACGCGCCTGCCGTGAGCGAGGCGTCACGTGAATTATACCGCAATCTCCAGAAATTTGCTCAGAGCCTCGCGCTGACAATCGGTCATCACGAGCCCGTCCCAGCATCAACATTCAACGTAACCAAGCCACCCGATATGGAGCCAGATAAGCTCGACAACCTCGCTTCCGGCCTGCCGGCTGGCGACGCAGAGTCCGAAAGCACAGCGGAAGCTCTAAGCTCTGGCTTCGTTATTTCCGCACCAGTCTTGGCAAGACTTGACGCAGAACCTGAACAGCACGTTATCGCTATGAAGAGTGATTTGCTCTCTGGCGATCGACCCGAGGACTCCTCTGAATCTCCGTGGCAATGGTTCCCGTCTTCTCCAGTAAATTTTGCAGACTCCGATGGTTTCGGCGTGTATGACACCAATGACTTCCCCCTGTTTCCGCAATCGAATGGCATGGAGTTATTCACCCCGATTCAAGTTGTATCAGGAAAGTCCCACTCCAGAGATTCCAGCGTTGATGTAACGGGCCCAGAGGACTACGAACAAGCCTTCGACTGCAGTGAATGCTCCATAGTGTTCGGCACACAGGACGAGCTCAGTTCACATGATGCGATGAAGCACCCCGGGTCTAACTTGAACGCCTGGGCCTATCGTCCCTTTTTCCCCGCCACGAAATCTCCGGCTTGCGGGCTGTTCGAGGCACGTAATCAAAGCTACATGGGGTTGGAAATCATGACTGAGTATGCTAACCGTTCATTCTATTCAGTCTTATGATCACTACGAGGGATTCGAAATGGACAGCCCCGGCTTCGAAATAAAGGCCGAACCCCTGACTGACTCTAGCATCGACAAGTTAAAAAGCTTCGCCAACGATCGCAGCGATTTGACGGGCGATCCCGTAGCAGAAACACAGCAATCAAAGGGCGCTTCTACCCAGGCCATGACCTCTCGTATCTCCACGCCGCCGCCATTGGAAGTTGAGCAAATACTAGGAGATCGACTGAAGGGACCACCACTATCAGAAACACCGCGTAGTGACACGAGCTCGTCGGTAACCGAAAGCTACTTGGACGAGAGAAAGGCAAAGATTGTTAACGAAATCGTCCTGTTTGTGACGAGCAAGATAAAACTGGGATTTGCCCTGGCTAGGAACAATGGGTCCGAGGCTCCTCCATCACAGGGGAATGGCGAGACATCGGGACTGTCTAATTCGTTGCCACAGGCGATGCCTAAGATCTCAACAAACAGCAAGAAGCGGAAGATTGCTGACAGGGATGCCGAAAATACCGACGAAGAAGATGATACAAGCAAGAAGAGAGGGAAGAAAGCCGTCGGCGTCAAAGAACAGGATGAAGCATACGCCTGTCCGTACTTCAAGTACAATCCGGCAATGTACAAGAGCGCACGTAACTGTCCCGGGCCAGGATGGCCAAATACCCACCGAGTGAAGTAAGTTGATACCTGACCGTTTCGTGTTGCTCTGCTGACATATTATTGCCAGGGAACATCTCTACCGGCGGCATCGCCAGCCCAAATACCGATGCGGCCGATGCTGGCAGCCGTTTAAAGACGAAGCGAGTCATCTAGACCACCAAAGACTTCCCGAACCTTGTCCCCTCCAAGACATAGAGCATGTCGAAGGTTTCGACGCGAGCCAGGAGCGCAGTCTGAGGTCTCGAAAGCGAGCCAATCCAGATCTGTCTGAGACCGAGAAATGGTGCGAGGTGTACAAGATTTTGTTTCCACACGTGGAGCATCAAGATATTCCTTCGCCATGTGAGTTGTTTTCCCCGCATTCAACCTCGTTCATGTCACTCAAACACGACACTAGTTTATGACTACGGCGAGCTATCAGCTGCGGCAAAGGGCAAGGAACACCGCAGCAACTTGGACCACTTGAATGAGTGCGAGGAATACCTGCTCCGTGAAATCCCACCACGTCTCCGCCAAGCTCTAAGCCGAGAGCTAGAGGCAGATCTGAGTGTTGTGGAAGAGAGTTTGAGATGGAAGGCCACGGCATGCGTCAAGACACTGATTGCCGACGCGTTCCGAGAGCTTCGGGAGTTCGCGTCTGTGGCTCGAGCTGGGCCTTCCTCTGCTCCACCAGGGGAGCCTGAAGCAAGCGGCGATTTTCAGCAAGAAGACTGGTTCCCGGAGATAAACCTCGACTTTCTGGATGATGCCTTCACTATGCTGGGTGATGAGGAAATTGGCTACGACCAAGGGGGATTGTTGGATAACATCTTACAAGCAAGCGAGGATCTCCAGAATAACCACCAGCTCGGGAGCGCAAAGAAACTGTCTGACTCGGGCTATGTGTCTAGCAGCCCTGATGGGAGTCAGCAGGCTGGGGATGCAGTATCTGGAAATTCCGGGACATGGTAGCGAGAACTCGGAACTAGTGTCACTGTCACGGGATCGGAAGCATATGGTCCTTAACGTTTCGAAAAATTTGAGTTGCATTCGAAACCCCCAGTCGTGTCATATGTGTGGTGATGAGCCTTAACGCGCGATTCAGGGGAATTGGATTGTCAGAATCCATTGGCTGAGGTAAGATGATGTGAATCAAACGTCCGCCTTCGCTGCTTAGACACAGCGCTTATTCAGCCAACAATGTCCTACCGACGGCACACGCACTCGCAATGCGAATACCCTGCGGAATTGGTCACGCACTGTTTCCCGAAAAGTATGATCAGCAAATATTTACGGCGTTGATTCAAACCGACGGTACAGCACTTACGTATGAGCCGGCGCAGCTAAAGAAGTTGCAGTTGCCGTGTGTGCTGCAGCAATATGTGATGCAGTCTATCATGCCCATTCGGTGAGTTCCCGTTCATTAATGCTCTGTGTTCAAAGAGGGAGGAGCATTCATTACTTACTGACGCAAGCTCGTTTCTCCTGTCCATCATGTCAATAATCCATCGAAAGGAACTGATGTGCTGGGAACTTACGAGAGCCTCAGGAACATCCGTTTCTGGAATTGGTCCGGGCAAAGCCGAGGCAATGCCAGTGAGGACGGAAATGACGGTGAAGAATCGCATGTTTGCTTAATCTTTGCGGTTTGTGTTGAGGATGGGTGTCTTGAGTAGGTCTTAGATGGCAAGTAAACCTAGGTATATCGTTCAATTATGATAAAATAAGCTTCCCCCTCTCATTTATATCCTGACCTCTTTCTTCTCATCCGGCACCAAGATCACAACATTTGCCGTGCCAGCCGTGTTTGACAACTTACACTGACAGAATATTATGAAATGAGCTGTGGATACCACCCAATGTATTGGAGAAGGCGGGACTTTGAAGTTTATCGATTGGCGCGTTTATAGCATCGCCTCCCCGGTGTTCCATCGCGGCCTGCAGGCCGGCCCGAGCTTATGTCTGATCGGGAAACGACTGACAACTTCACACACAGGAGTATTTTAGCAGTTTCCCCGCATCTCAAACCGGTATCCAAAGGATTCCTACTTGGCCATGTATGGCAACATGTGACACGCGATAACTGTGATTGGCGGACTTTCAAGTGCATCATGCATAGTTAGTTTAGAGCAAGAGCGCGTATGCCATCATTGAATGTAACCAAACTTGAATTAGCATGGCGAGAGGCCTCTCCCTCGGCCAACTTGGTGCTCCAAGTACACCACCGGCGTCTTCACCTCTTGTGTCCTACAACCGAGAAGTGAGTACATGTAGGTAGAAGGTCAACGGGATAGTCAGTATTAATTGATAAAACAGTAGTAATAGAAGTACCAGAAACCCGTAACACACACAAGCTTACACGCCATCAATACATCTCCCTAGGCTCGGCCCTCTCCCGCTTGCCATATTCATTTTTACAGTCCCCATACCCCTGACCACACTCCACATCATCATTCCTTTCCATCGCCCCCATCATGTGGCCATAATCCCCGCTTCCCCTCCCCACATGTCGTGCCTGAATCGGACTCGTCCCAGGACTAATCGGCCTCGCCCCCCCTCCATCAACCGACAGACGATGCGAGCTCGGGCTCAGCAACTGCGACGCCATCTGCATCGGCCCCGGCAGCGGCCCATTCTCGCTCGCCTCGCCCTCAAACAACCCCGGCCCTCTCATCGGCGACGGCGACCTCCTCTCCCCGCCCATCCCCATATTACCCCCCCTCGGAATCCCCAACGACGGCCCACTAACCCAACTCCCCTGCACCCGTGACCCCTGATACCTCAGCGGCGCCGCCCTCGGCGATCTCCACCCAGAATCAAACGCCGGCGCAAGCCCCCTGTGTCCTTCACCGCTAGCATATACCTGCTGCGTCTGCATCTCCACATGCGTCGTCGCCGCCCTCTGCCCGCGAAAGACAAACTCATCCGCGCGCAGCTCACTCTCCCTCGCCAAATCCACATCGTTCATCCCCGAATACACCTCCAGCATGTACTGATCAAACGACGTCGTGATATCATCCATGACCTGGAAATGCTTGACCTGCAGCCGCGGAGCAGGAACCACCACCGTGCCCTCATCCTCACCAGCCATCCTCACCCTCGCCCTTTCAGCCTCGGCCTCAGCATCCGCATCCGCATACGCCAAACTCCGCGCCACCTGGAACGCGTTCCGTATCTGCCGTCCATTCCAATGCCCCGTCCTCCTCCTCCCGCTGCCTCTCCGGTGTTCACCCCCGCCGCCAAACTGCTCTGCCGCGAACTGGAGGATTTCCTCGTCGGGAATCTCCATCGGCTCGCGGGTGGTGTTGATGCGCAGGTCTTGCTCCATGCGGCGGAGGCGGTGGATGTTGATCTGCCAGATCTCGAGGGTTTGCTGGCGGTTGAGGAGCGGGAAGTGGATCTTGTAGTGGATGCGGGATTTGAAGGCTTCGTCGAGGGCACCGGGCTGATTGGTGGTCATGAAGAGGATGCCGGTGTAGTAGTCTAGGATGCGGAGGAAGACTGGAGCAGACGGTTTAGTTTTATGGTATTGGGGGTGGGGGAAGGGGGAGGGATGTACCTGATACCAAGGCGTTCTTGGTCATGGCTCCGTCGCCTTTGGAGCGCTGGGAGAAGAAGGTGTCGACTTCGTCCATGAGGAGGATGCAGTCCCAGAGGCCTGCGAGCCGGAAGATACCCTGGAGTTTGCTCTCGACTTGCTCTGGCGTCAAGCCGAGGTCGCCGCAGGTGATCTTGAAGAGCGGTTTGCCGTTAGTCTGGGCGATGGCTTCGGCGGTGGCGGTTTTTCCCACGCCAGGGGCTCCGTAAAGTAGGATGAACAGCCCGGTCCCCTTCCCTTTAATGATATCCTGCGTCATTCTCGCCTCGCCGACCTGCCTCTCGGCGGCCTTCTGGAGCAAGTGGCCGCGGACAGACTTTTGGATGGTGTCTTTCATTTTCTGGGATATGCGCAGCGAGTCGAGGGCGTCCCGTGAGCCTGAAGAGTCCGTCACCCACATGATGTCCAGCTGGGAGAATTTTCGCTCTTGGAAGACGTAGGCGAACACCCGGCAGGCAATGAGCTGCATGTCTTCGCGACGGAGGTACTCCTTGGTTGTGAAGCGGCCGCGGGCGTCGTTCTCGGCCATCTTGGCGAGGAGCCTGTCCTCTGAGACGTACTTGTTTTGTTCCCACATGTCTGTTCGGGTCATGTCAGCACCTAGCTTTAAGGCCAGGGACAAATTCATGGAGGGGTCATGACGTACTAACTCCTGTCCGCACCCGAATCACCTCACTCGTCTCAGCCAAGATCTTGGCTCGATCCGGCCCTGAGTACCAAAGGATTGGAAAGTCGTCCGACTCTGTGAACTGCTCCACTGGTCTTGGCTTCAGAATAGAACGCTTCGGACGCCAAGTCGGACACGCCTGGAACGCCTCCGCGTAATCGATCATGATCTCGCTGTTGATATGCTCCGGATGCTTCAGCATCACACCGTCGACATCCCACACGGGGTCGCCCTTGGGCGTCTTCATAACGGTCCAGGCGTTGTAAGAGCCCTGTTTCGTGTCGATATAGTGGAGAACTTTCTCTCCAACCCCAACGCCAATCTCCAGTAGCTCTTCATGGTCCTGAGCGAATCGCACAGGGTAGACGGACAAGGAAGTCACCTTTCGGAGTCCGGTGAACGGCAGGATGGAGAAACTCTTCGTCACGGTGCAAAACTCCTCTCCGGTGTATTCGAGATAGAAGGCTCGCACCACGAAGGCCCCGTCTTCTTCTCCTCGATCCTGGACGTCGTACTTGCGGTGGTCCGAGGGGGTGATTTGGTATTGTGCGTCGCAGGAGCGAATACCATATGCCCTCCATATGCGCTCGCCGATGCGGAAATCTCGCTGGCCGGTGGTTTCAGAGAGAAGAGGGCGGTATAGCAGCCCGCCGGCCCGGAAGAGATAGTGCAAGTCAGAGAAGCGGACTTGGACGTTATCGGCCGCGCTGAGATTGTCGAACTGGGTGTAAAGGGGCATGATGTCCTTGTCCATGAATTCCACGTAGCGACGTAGAATGTTCAAAGCAGCAGGGGAATTGTCAATGGGTTCCTCTTCGGCCTCCAGCTGTGAGGTAACTGGGTTGGGGGTGTGTCCTCGTGTTGTGGAAGGTGTACCGCCCTCCTGGATGGAAAGGGAGCCCCACCGATTCTCCAAGTCCTTCAAAGCTTCCTTCATACGTGGCTGGAAGTAGATCAGTGTCGAGAATGGTCTAAAGAATGTCTGCGGTCTTGCCGACCATGAGCCCCCCTGGATGTTGGCCATAATCTTGAGAAGGGCTGGTGCCTGGAGCCTGATGCGCTGGATCCAAGTGTCGTGGGACTGAGCCTTCCGCAGAGCCTCCGCGTTCGCCTGGTATGCTGTCCTGACGGCATTGGCTCTGAGTCTCGCTGAGCGAGAAGTAGGATTTTCGTACTCGGAGCGTCGTTCACGAAACTTTTGCTCCTCGTGGATCTCTTGCCCCGACAAGGCTCCGGAGACGAGAACATCGACTGCGTAACGGCCATCCTCTTCCGTGAAGCGATTTTTGAACTCGACAAAATTGCATTTCCGGATCTTGGGGATCGTGTTGGCATTTGTGGTCTGTGTTCGTAAACGGGCTTGCTCTTCGGCCTCGTCAACCACTTCTATGCTCCGAGAGGCCGGGTCGCTGAGGGAGTCGTGGCGAATGTGAACAGTGGCCCGTGGTTCGGCAATTTGGGCCTCGAGGTGTCTGATGTGCTTCCGGAGATCCGAGATGGCCTCATCGTTCTCCGAAAAGGCTTCGTGGGGGCCCATTGTTGAAACAATTCGTCTGTCTTGAAATGAAGACGCAAGGACCGGATCTGAGACGCGGGATGATGGTGTATAAGAACGGGTACTACCGCTCCCCGCTGGAGCTCGTCGTTGCACGGGCTGCCGCGCACTAAATATAACAGGCCCCCACGCCCTTAAATGCAGTGCTGCAAGCAGGGCTTTCGAGTCCAGGCGTTTAGTCTTGTGTCCTCTTGCCATTCACGGAATGCTCGGATGATGGAACGCCTCATGCATTCCACGTCGGCTGAACCAACTGGGAGCGTTCAAACAGATGCAATTCGTTGAACGTTGCGACGACTCGTCCCATCCCTGCGTCTGCCTAACAGGTTTGCCGTCATCTACACACCCACTGAGCCGTGATGGTGGTTGGTGGCTTGCAAGGAAGAGCCCTGATTGGCTGAAAGTCGTTGTGCGGAACGACACTTTTGCCCGGCATGTGCGAAAGCCAACCACACTAACCCAGACTGTCCTGCAGTCCCTCTGGGCTTTTCGCAAGGCTCTGTGGCGATGGTGTGGTTGATATGAAGAGTCGGAGAAAAATGCCGGATGGAGCCCGCCCCCAAAGATGATGTGACCCGCTCATCAGTTCGCTCATGTCGCCGCCCCGACTCCGCACCACCACCACTTTAGCCCAGTGGCTTGTTCTTCTTCCCAAGCTCGACTTCTCGCCTAGCATGGCCTTTCTAAATGGTGATCAGGTTGGTGAGAATTATCTTGCTCGGCAGTTCATCGCGTCTCGCGGTTCCGAGATTCACGAGGTGTTTGGGGTGCCATCTCACTTCAACACAATGACATCCAGTTATGAGATCCAGGAAGTCCAGTAAGCCCTTCAGGATAGCCTCAATGTACGTTAAACTGATCTCGACAGTAAACTCCGAGAGACTCTTGAAAATCTCGAAAAACAAGCACCGGACCTCGTAGATTTCGACTTTGATTTGAAGAACTGCACCTGGACCGACGTGCTCACCGAGCTCGAAAGAGCGCAGGATGCGGCGATTGAGAGTGACAGGCGCGGAAGAAAATGGAATCACAGGCCATGGCGTGCTGTCGGAAAATATAGCGGTGTTATCTCCCCTGGCCTCTCAGCGTTCCCGGACGAACTCTGCGTCCTTCATGGAGGACTCGCTGTAATACTGAGTGTAAGGCAAGCCAGCATTCTCCTGAAGTGAAATCGAACTGACGGGAACTCGAAGATTGCGAGACATCGAGAGCAGAATCGGTTCAAGATCCTCCGAGCCTTTGAGAATCTCCCAAACGTCATCCAAATGGCCCAAGACAAAGCCAAAACGTTTCCCCTCGGCGGCAAAATGGAGAGCATCCGGCTCCACGAGAGCGTCAACGAGCTGCAGCAGACTCTCCTGCGGACTCTCCCAGACCTGATCGAGAAGCTCAATCCCGGAACATTTCGTGAGTGACCTCCTCCCAAACGCCCTCCTCCCTCCGTTGACACTCCCTAGTCCGCAAAGCCACCAGCGCCTTCAAAAGCCTCGACATCGACCACCTCCTCGACGCCATCCTCAGCAGCTCCGAGAAGGTTCGTGTTTGCGCCGAGGGCATCCGGGACGCCACCATCGTCGACACCCACGACACCACCATGGACAGCTACCGTCTCACGGAGCAAATCCAAACCACGACCACCAAAACAGGAAGCGAAGTCACCCTCATCCGCCAGCAAACCATCAAAACAGGGAGCGAGGTCGACATTCTCCGCCAGCAAGTCGCCGAAGTCCTTCGCCTCCAAGAATCCATGCAGTACGCCATCGACGCAATATCCGGCCAGAACGGCCTCCTCCAGTTCCTAACCGAATACTCTAGTAAGCGCCCCTAGCATCCCCCCTCCCCTTCCCCACCAGACCTAGCTCACATCCCCATCAGAACCACCCCCCGCTCAACCCCCCTCT
>Ga0247760_1001638_pt1 | contig 19909 bp, 20 predicted proteins | sample UWRJL171409R4_FD_179936 | JGI IMG/M metagenome (GOLD analysis project Ga0247760, IMG submission 179936) | Plant litter microbial communities from Arlington Agricultural Research Station in Wisconsin, United States - UWRJ-L171-409R-4 | ecosystem: Environmental > Terrestrial > Plant litter >... | reverse complement strand
GAATCCGCCCTCTGTATGCCGGCGGCGTAGAACGTTCGACGCACGTCAGCAGGTAATCAAGCTAAGACAAACTCGTGCGTCCAGAATGATACCAACCGGTTCGCCTCACCCTCCTCGATCACAGAACCAATCGCTTCCCTCCCTTCTTCTGTGGAGATCTCCTCCAGGAGGCCCTTGAAGCTTAGCGTGGAGTGGGCCAGGATGGCAGTGGACTCCCTCAACAACGGTTTGTCGACTGCGCAGTGCGGAAGCAGGTCCCGCGTGGCGTCGAGCGGCCAGGACGGCGAGGTTTGAGATGTCTCGGCAGAGGATAGAAAAGTCTCCAATGCTGCGGGGAGTGACTCGGCTGAGGTGAGCGGGATGATAGGAAGGCTGGGAAGGTTGCCTTCTAGCATCCTGTTGTCCGTCAACGGGGGTACGTTAGTAATTCCGAGAGGCCAGCCGAGGTTTGATGAGGTTTGGTTGTGTGTTCAGAGGAAGAAGAGGCGGTGACTCAACTCGGCCTGGAGCCTCATGAAGGCCTGCATGGCGTCTTCGGTGTTGTCCTCGTCAACGAGGAAAATGATGGCTGCGTTCTGGCCGCTCTCACAGAGGTAGAGTTGCTCAATCCTGCTTGCCGTGACTGGATGCGTCATGTCTGACGGCGAGAGGAGGATGAAACGATAGTATTGACTGCTTCCGAGTTCCACTGAGGTACGTGTAGAGGTGATGTCATGGTCCTCCAAGTCGACTTCTATATCATCAGCTGGTCAGCTTCTGAGTCCCATCGTGTGCAGGAGGCATGCTAGGGATCTCACCTCGCCATCGCGTGTCCCCTGAATGCAGGAGCCGCGTTGCTACTGGTGCCCAGAACTCTCGCAACCTCAGTTTTGAAGAGAGCAGGTTCACTTGGTACGGCATCTCCATCATGTGTTTTTGTGGTTGATCTTGAGGGGTGTTTCATAAATGCCGCGTAGGGCAATGTTAAATACAGGGTATTCATTGCTTTTCAAGTTGGAGGGGGGTAGTTCCTCCGTAATCAGTTGGCGCTGTCGCTCCTTCCCCAGCACAAAACTATACACAACGTTGGTCGCACAGCTTTGAGCACCTCCTGTTACGATACCCGAAACGCCCTCGGAGCCAAACAAAGGTCATGGACAACAAGGGACAAGTTACTAAGGCCGGCTGGTTGGAATGCCTTCTTGGCTGAGTGGGATTTCTGATCTTTCGCGTCTTCGCAACTCTTGTGATGTCGAGTCTCTTCTTCGGAGCAGCTTCAAGCTGCTGGAGCTGGAGAAATGGGCGCTGGTGTCGACAACAGAGGTAGCTTAGTCTTGGGATCCTTGAAACCCCTTAATGCATCCTCGATCGTCTGCAGCCGGGCTAATTGCGCTTTCTTGTCCTCTTCGAGCTCCACCTCTTTCTTTTTCATCTCCTCCACCTTCGCACTCAGTTCCTTGATTCTCTCCAGGTTGTGGTCGGGCTTCGTCGAAGAGCGATGATATTCAAAGAGGATCAATGCAGCAGCGACTATCAGGATAAAGCCATCACCAATTACGTCGGCGAAAAGGTCGACGGCCTTGGCCTCTGGCAAGGGCCTGAACTTCCTCCTCCATACGCTTGGAGGAGGGTGACTCGCTACGTGGGATTCCTTCGGCGTTGTTCCGTACTTCGCCCGCAGCTGCTCTTCGCGCTCAATCTGCTCTTTCGTTTTTACTGTTGGTGCGTCGGCCTTCTCTTTCGCCCGTATTTCTGCCTCTGGGTTCCGCAATAGGGCGACATTCAACCTCATATTCAGCTGGTGTATCGCCTGTCCATATTTCGCGGCAAAGTTCCGGAAACCCAAGTGCTCATGGGCTTGGAGTTTGATGCGGTTCTGCTCGCCAAAAGGAAACCGTCAGCCAGAGCTACCGAGGGGGTGGGCAAAGGACACAAACCGCGCCATATTTGGAGATATGTCGGACAAAAAGCGCAGCAAGCTTGAAAAGAGGCAATGGGACCATGTTGTCGATATGTGTGTCGTCCGGCGATGGGGCGGCAGAAGCTCAATCGTTAGTTACACATGTGCAACGTGATGACTGATGTCCGTTATCAGTTGGATTTCACGCTCATCGTAGCTTTCTTCGAGAGTTGTCAAGATAGCTAGCAGCACTTGCTGCCTCGACAGATTGGTTCGCCAGTAATATTGTTGTGTTGAATAACAGGGCCGTGATGCTAGTGAATACCTAGGAACAATCAAGCTTCACTCTATTCACGTCGATCAATCCCATTGTGGAGGGTCTGCGGCAATGCTAGCGATAAGATCGTGGTGGGGCTTATCAGTATCTGCAGCCAATGGTATTGACAAGAGCTTGGAGCTTCTCCAAATACCCCTGACAGCACAGGCCAATGACGGCGAGGTACTGCCATTCAGTGGATCATTTGATGGTAGCGACGGTTGCTCTGGCGACTTGGACCGCGACAAACAACGGTATCCCGCGCAATTCTCGGTCGGCTCCAGCTCTCCAACACAGACCACACACCTTCCAGCCGCGACACGCTGACGACATATCGCGGCTTCACCTCTGCTGGCTGAGCAGATTGAATTTATTTGCTACGCAATAGTCTTGGATTACCTTCACGATAGTTGCAGACGACCGCTCGACCTTGCGACGTGCTGGATGTCAACAAACCACTTCAGTTGTGAGTTTTCTCCAAGCAGCAAATTTGGACCTTCTCAAAGAGCCACAACTTCTTCCCCAAGACGCATTGCGCTCAGTCTATCCACGAACAGGCTTGGTCTAGAACAGCACCCGATTTCTGACAAATACCAGGATTGCTGAACACGAGTCTCGAACCTTGGGATCTTTGGACCGAAATTTCGACTGCACAGTTTTCATCCAGTTCGACTTGACCTAGGAAAGGACGAGATCCGAACCTTTGTGCTGCTTTGGGACGTCTAGGGAGTGATGGGAGCTAAGGGCATCGACATGGAGGCCCTGTCTCCCAGGGATGCGAATGCCATACGAGCTCCTCGAGCTAACGAGCTGAAGAGTAAGGCAGCGGCCCAACTCAAGACAGTCAAGGACAAAGAGCATCCCCCACCACCGCCCAATAATGTTACCGAGCCCCCGAGCTCTGACCGGAAGGAGGGCGCTGTTTACCAGGTTGGCAAGCTCTTGGGAAAGGGTGGTTTCGCCATTTGCTACGATGGAAAACTGGCTGGATCAACGAAGCGATATGCGCTCAAGATCGTCAAGTGCCAGATGCCTACGAAGATGGAGCAGAAGGTACGAGTCCATTTGCTCCCAGAATGCGCAGGGGCTTGATTGCTAACCCACTTGTCGCAGTTCCAAACGGAGTTGCAAATCCACTCGAAGATGCGCCAGCAAAACATTGTCCAGTTCCATCGCGCTTTCACCTTTGAGAGCTGCACATATCTTGTCCTAGAACTATGCCCAAATGGCTCTCTTATGGATATGGTCAAGCGGCGCAAGGGTCTGACCGAGCCGGAAGTACGGTTTTATGCCGTCCAAATCTCCGGCGCGATCAAATACATGCACGCCAAGGGCATCATCCACAGAGACCTAAAGATGGGGAACATCTTTCTCGACAAGTACATGAACGCAAAGATCGGCGACTTTGGTCTTGCTGCTCTTCTTCTAACTGGAAAGGACATGCAAGTGATGCGGAGAACGACGCTGTGCGGCACACCAAACTATATTGCCCCCGAGATCCTCGAGAAGGGCAAGAAGGGCCATGACCATATGGTAGATATCTGGAGTCTGGGAATTATTCTGTGGGTTTCCGTTCTAGCAAGAGCGCACAAACGGCGATGCTGACAATGCTTAGATTCGCGATGCTCACGTCAAAGCCACCATTCCAGTCTTCAACAACAGACGAAATCTACCGTCGCGCCAGAGACAGGGACTACGAATGGCCTTCGCCCGAAACCTCCCAGAAGTACATTAGCCAAGAGGCTAAAGACCTTGTTGCGACGATGCTCCAAGATGCGGACAGGAGGCCAGATCCCGACACAATCGTGGAGCACCCTTTCTTTACCTCCGGATACATGCCTGTGGCATCCGACATCACCAGCAAACTTCGGGATACTGCACCCCTAAGCTCCGCCTTCTATGAGCCCCTGAGCGACCCAGAGATGGTCGCGCTCAATTACTGCAACGTCCAAGAGATGTGCCGGGAATGTGGCGTTGGCCCGTGGTGCCAATCGAAGCTGGTGTTCAAGAACATTTGGAGAGAGATGGCCGAGGAGGAGCAGAATGGCTTGACGCCTATTATCCCACTAGCTGAGGGAATTGTTTATCGGCCATTCGACGAGATTCGCAACGAGCAAAGACTTAAAGCCCGTCTTGCACAACAGCAGGCTCAAGAGGCCAGAGAAGTCAGGAAGGCGCAAGAGGCCCAACTGACTCAACAGCCCTCACAAGCTTTGGATAGGACTGCCGAACTGAGCAGTTTCAACCAGAGCACACAGGCGCACAGGGCCCCGGCCAGTCTTCTTCGTGCCCCCCCACAGAGCTTTGCAGCCCAACAGAGAGCGCAAGGTCGGCCTGTTAATCCAGCACCAACTTACCGATCTCAGGGCATTCCTGAATCTTCATTGAAAACAACTGGGAGCCTGCGTGTACGGTCCACCCGAGAAGTAGCTGCTGCAGCACCAGAGCCATCCGATGAGCTGGCGCCGCTTACGAAAGGGACACGAAGTCTTCGTAGCAATTTCACCGTCAAAAGAAGCCAAACAGCCCCGTCTGTCCGAGACTCGGCCCCCCAGCGAATACCATCAACAACGGCATCCTCAAAGCAAAGAGTTCAAGAGGAGAAGCTTTCGTTGTTCAGCCCTTCAGAATACCAAGAAACGGTTGCTGGCACACAGCCCGATGCGGTTCTGGATCGACTGTACAAGTTACAAGCGGAATTGGAAAGGGCTCTCAATTCTCGTTCCATGGCCATCCTGTCATCCAGGGACAAGACCCCAGCGCCCCCACATATCGTGGTAAAATGGGTTGACTACACCAACAAGTTTGGCTTGGGCTACATTTTGAACGATGGAAGCGTTGGGTGCATCTTACGGACCATCCCAACTCAGGAAGGAACCACCAGTGGGCTTCTTCCACCGGCGTGCATGCTTGTTCACGGTGCAGAGCGACACTGCCAACGCAGAGACGACCTATCGTATCCGGATAGGCACCAAATTGTTCCCATGACTGAAGGAGTTCAGTTCTACGAGAACAACGGTGAGGAGGGCTTCTCGCGTGTTCGCGTTGCGCCTGAAAGTTTCCACATCCCGGTCTATTCCGATGGCTCAACTGGCAAGCTTTCAGCAGGCAAGGATATTTACGACCACCGAAAGCGAGAGAGAATCGTGCTGTGGAAGAAATTTGCCAATTACATGATTGCTTATGGGAGGGAGATGGATGGCCAGCCACCGGCAGAAGAGGCACCGATTCGAGTACCTACTATCACAGACCCTACCGCAGCACCCAGCGACATCGTCACATTCTATCAGCGATTTGGGGACGTTGGCTGCTGGATGTTTTGTGATGGCCATATGCAGGTGAGTAGTCGCGACTTGAGAAGTCTCGTGTGCTTCCTTTCTAATGTGCTTTTGCAGTTTAACTTCCCTGATCACACGAAGATCGTCCTCGACTCCACAGGGACATGGTGTCACTTCTGGCATCTGCCCCAGGATGCAGCAAAGCATCTAGAAGAGACAGGTAGCTTGGCAGAGGCGGCCCTGGACGGACGCACGGTTCTCTCGTACCCGTTACAGACTTTATTGAACTTCACCGCGCCACCACGCCAGCCCGCCCCGCGCACCGGCACTCGTACTGCTAGCAACCCGACGAGACGCCGCCCCGAAATCAGCCCTGAGCTGCAGGGTATCCCGGGGGCAAATCACCTGCGGCGCAAGATCGAGTTTATTCGCGATGTTATCCGAGAGTGGAATGCCAATGGTGGAATCGGCAATAGTGATATGAGCCGTGAGAAGCGGCTGCGATGGTGTGGTATGCGAGAGACGAAGAACGTGCCGATCCCAGCTAAGCATGTATGGGTGACGATTGGAGCGCGCTGGGGTGACGAGAGGCTATCGACATATGTTGACCCGAGGAACCCAGCAGAGCTGGGAGAGGATATCGACGAGACAAAAAAGCGTTGATACGTTCCAATGGGAGAGAGGTGTTGATTGCAGCGGTTCTTGGTTAGGCGGTCCCTAGGTTAGGTCATGACGGGAGTTCGGGTGGTCTTTGGCTTTTTGAGTGCGAGGGGAAGTAATGATATTTTCCCCTTGAGTCACTCGCTGTAGTTCGTTTACGGTCATGATGTACATGGCACGGTGTCCGCGTGGAGTGAGTTGGTATATAGCCAATTACATATGTTGATGTCTGAATTTTACCTGGTATTGGTATCGTGAGGTGAAGAAGTAGGCCGAGGAGGAATAAGTGAATCGTTTGGAAAAGCAGTACGGACAAACATTATTCAACCTGATGCAGATGGAAAGGATGTATTCAAGTTGCGGGCAGCCCGAGCCTCGATGGCTATGGCTGGGGGAGCCCTTGGGAGTCTGCGCCTCTCTTCTCATTCTTTAAGTCCTGCCGCCATCGCGTCACACACATTACGTGAAAGCTGGAAGCAATCTCCCCACCTCAGTTTGGTCAGAAATAACACAACTAAGCTTGGCATCCGGTTTCGTTGTGCGTGGTGGCGGCGGTATTGTGTACGAAGGCTCAGGCCAAAAGAAAGGGTCCCCTTAGCCAGTGCAAAAATGCCTTCTTACTGTAAAGACCACCTCTAGCTTTCGTTACTACAGGCCATCTCCCATTCTAAAAAGACCTATATGAATACTGGAAAGGCCATTTTATACATTTCAATTGGGCCTTCCTGCCTGTAGTGCGATAAGCCTAGACCTTACCGTTTTAGAGCAGGACCGTGTGAAGATTCCAAAAAGGTATTTTCGCACCGATTAAAGGGACCCTTTCATTTGACCTGAGCATCTTCATGCGAAAAATGCGTTGTTGGGATCCTCGCACGGTCTTTTTACGGAACGGCAATGTGTGACGACTGCGACTAGCAGGGCACACAATGCCACTAGACCAGGTGTCCAAAAGAACTGTCAGAATACAAAGGTTACCCTCTGCATCTGGTATTGTGGCCTATAGCACCTTTCGTGACTCAATGCCTGGGCTTATAACATCACAGGCCTTTCGGAATACCGGACGGCTTTTTTAGAAGATAAGAAGGCCTTTTCAAAATGTAGGAAGGCCTTTTAGTATTTATGTACGTGTTTTCGGAATGGGAGATGGTCTGTAATAACGAGAGCTATGGGCTGTCTTTACAGCAAGAAGGCATTCTTTGCACTGGCTAAGGGGTCCCTTTCTTTTAAGCCTTTGTATTCGTGGTATCAAGATCCGATAGCCGGATATGCAGTCCTCTCAATACTATTCAGCAAAACGCCAGGCAGCCTCACAGCTCACCACCCCTTTTCTTCAAGCAGGACGCCCTTTCAAATATTTAACGTAATGAACAACTGGACTTACATAGAGTAAACCGCTGCCGTCCACTAACCTCAGCCCTGTCCCAAGCCTCCTCTCGAGACTGTGCAACGCGCGGCTCCCTACATGCCTGTAGCATCGCAATAATTTCTATAAGGCGCTTACTAGCTCCGGTGCTTGTTGGAAATGACCCAACGCCACGGTAATCCAGTTTTGTGGCGCCCCGTGTTCGGGGCAACGCACCACCCCGGCGGTAGAAAAGTCCGTAAATATTCCGGGCAAAACACTCGGAGGGCCCCGAATGTCTCGCCTTGCGCGGAAAGGCTCCTTGTAGGATTCCCAGGGCGGAATATGTTGCGAAGGCCCCCGATTACACATACCAGTTGGATAGTAATGGCTGAATGGTCGTGGGAACGGCGATATCATGAAAATACACTCTGGTCAGGGGCATGGGACCGAGCTGGTACGGCTAAGAAGATTGATCGGAATTTTAGGCGAACATCCTTTTGAGCTTGTCCTACCAACCGACAAAGTCAGGCGCTCCTATGCAGTTATATACACAACATGGGGGCTGACCTCTACATCGGGTTATGTCGAAACATTTTTTGATTAGTATTGTTGGCGTGTATTGTGTATCCAAGCAGCTCCCCGGAGGCGCTTTCGAAGATGGACGTTCATGCAGGGATCTCACCCCGGCACCATCAGTCGGGAACGCCCTATGACCTGGAGATTGCGGAGTTTGTTGATGTGCTTTGTGAGCCCGCCATCTAAACTGGCAAGCTTTCTGTCTCGGTAGACAGGGCAGCTCTTGTTGGTTCGTTGTCTCGGGCCTTGAGTACCACCTTGTTTGTCTCAATGCTTGGTCGGAGAGGGACCAATCTCCTGTCGTGTGTTGTAGAGTTGACCATAGGTGCTACCACCGGCTACCAGGAAGGTATCCAAAACCGGTATCAAATCCAAAGGTTTCTACCGACCCAGCCAGGGTGCCGAATGTGACTGAAACTAAGGCCTCGCCACGTCCCCAAGAAACCTGAGTGAGTCGAAACCATGTTAAACCCACGCCGCCTACCACGGTAAGTATAAGAGATGTCTCACTTGCCACAGTGTTCGGGCCCCCACGGTCAGCGACTCAATTCCATCCACTCACCTTGAATATCTTTCGCGGGCGTATTCTGGCGCAGTTCGCGTGGGATGGTGGCAATATCTGTCAACAAGTTGACGCCAACTCACAGACGTGCGGAGTTAGATATAAGTAGGTAGATCCTGATGTTGTCACTTTGGCGGTTTGCCCGCTTGCATCGCAGCGCTTCCCGACCACGGCTCGTGGTGGCCAAAAATAGAAGTGGGTAATCTGCCTGGTGTCGGGCTCACGGTGTGCTTCTGGAACAACGAGATCAGATGAACGGTGAGCCGGCCCTTCTGCTCGGTCTCTCCGATGGCTGCTTCTCAGGCTCGGAGAGCGCAACGGAGCCCTGGGAGAAGGTGGGCGCCAATGCTGGCGGGAGAACTTTCTTGCTCATCTCAAGAGTCGGGAACAGGCAGGTCGTACGAAGCACGGTGCACGCAAGGGCTGAAGGATGTCGTGTCACCCAGTGACAGGCATATTCATTTGCGCCCAGTGTCTTTCGGTCCGGAGCACCGAAAGAGAGAAGATAACACGTCGGAAAAAATGTTGCATTGTGAGCCTGTAACAATGAGTTCCTCGTTGTTGGTTTACCAGAATGAGGGTCCAATCAGTGCGCTGCAACTACAACAGGGGTTTTGGGATAGAGTTCAAACTAGTGCAAAAAGGGGCTCGGCCCAAACCGGGTTCAACGCAGTGTTACCTAGCCAACGCCTCGCAGAACCACAGAACTTCAATGCTGCCGTCTTCCCCTTTAGATTGCAGCAGCCAATCCAGCAACCTTCCGCTGTCTCTAAATTGACTGAACACCGAGCTCTGTACTTGCGATGGCTCTGAGAAATACTCAGAACAGCACGCTGGTAAAGAAGGAAACAAACAGGTAGCGGCGATGTGGACCCTGAATCTATCTATCTCAGGCCTCGTTGGCCCGTCTGCTACCCCAGCAGCCTGGCTCCCTAGGTACCCCGTAGCCCGGATCTTGGATCGACGACAGGGGCATCGCATGCTTCCGGTTTTCGTATCAACAACCACCCTACAGCCGGGCGCGCTTGGTGGTTACCTTACGCAGGCGGCGCAACGCCTCCACCAAAAGTCATCCATGTTCATCCTTCCAAGGCCCAACTGACCGACTGGCTTCATCTCAGACCTTCCGTGTTTTTCTTTGCTGCAGCGCACCCAATCAATATTTCAGCCCATCGCGCCGTCGACATGATCAAAGCGACCATGCAGCATTATCGTGAGACCGGGATGCCGACTCCGATGGGCCGTGGTGACACTGGCCTGACCGCCACAGAACCCGACCCGACGGGGTAGAAATGAGACGGTGTTTTCAGAGTCCTCCCTTGACGCTTGCTTGCCCTAGTCAGGTCGCGAGCATCAGCCAGCCTCTATTCTCCCTACCCTCAACTGTGCGGCTGCTCGGCAGACATCCGGAGACTGAGCCTCATTGGGACCCCCATCATGCATTGATGGCTCACTATAAGTCGTGTTCCCGTTGACCCATAAGCAATCCTCCTGTTCCTGGCAAGAAAAGCCCCAGCCCCAGCTATGACTGCCGGCTTGACATGGCCGATATATATTAGCCAGGATCCCACATTCTCTCTATGGTTTTCTCTATACCAGCCATCTAGGCCTTGTCACTTGTTCGTACCGATCTCTCAGCTGGTGACGGCGTCCGGGTCTGGACGCGCAGCCCCTCCACGATGAGGTCCGCACTCATTTCTTCGCTTCTCTTGTCGTCGGTATGGCAAAATAAAAGGCATGGTCAAACTTGTATTCTGGCTAACAACTTATCAGTTCTCTCTGTCATTTGCCCAACTAACTGTGCCTGTGAATCTCCCGACCACCTGGTCCTCAGAAGGATGCTGGGTCGACGTGCCGGGCAGGACTATCGGCGCAGCCGGGTATGCCGATGCTATTAACATGACAATCGAATCATGCATCAACTATTGTGGGACACGCAGTTTCGCCTATGCTGGAGTAGAATACTCGATCGAGTGCTATTGTGGAAACACTCTAGCTCCGGTCGCTGCACAAGCCGCGGCTACAGAGTGCAGCATGGCGTGCTCTGGAGACACAACCCAGCTAGTGAGTACTCAATCAGAGAGAACTTCCCCTTTTATCCCCTTCCATCTTGTCTTGGGAGTCTTGAGATAGTCGTTCCTCCTTAGACATGAAGAATGCCCTAAAATGGAGAATATTGGTTGACATTAGCCACAGTGCGGTGGGCCGAGCAGGCTCAACCTCTTCCACTCCACGGCTGTCACCGGGACTCAGACTAATCCCGGGGTGAATGGCTTCACCCACGCGGGCTGCTATGCCGAGGGGACTACCGGGCGTGCCCTGACGTACGGTGTCAGTGGCGCCACAATTCCAGCTGCGCAGATGACGGTTGACCGTTGCACTGCTGCCTGTCTGGCAACGAATTTTCTTCTGGCTGGTGTCGAATACGGCAGTGAATGCTATTGTGCCAACACTATTTCCAACGGCGGCGCTCCCGCCACCGGCTGCGAAATGCGGTGCAACGGCAATAGTTCTGAGTATTGCGGTGCCGGCAACCGCCTGAATGTTTACACTAGAGGGCAGCTCCCCTCGGCAACCTCCTCTACGGTCGTGGCCACTGCGACATCCTCCGTGTCTGGAACTGGCCCTCAGCCGACCGGGCCAAGCCAACCCCCTGTTGTTGACGACTTTGAGTGGTACGGATGCCGGACTGAGGGTACTGGGACGCGGGCACTCAGTGGCGCCACATTTGCCTCGGACAATATGACGCTCGAGTCTTGTCAGGAGTTTTGCTCTGCCTTCGTGTACTTTGGCGTGGAGTACGGAAGTGAGTGTTACTGCGTGAGAACCCCCCCCTCCCCCCCGAAATAAGCTTGAAAGAGGAATAACTAACGGTTATGTTTCATTAGGGCAACTCATTCAACGCTGGATCGGTGGTGGCACCAGCATCAGACTGCAGTTTCACCTGCCCTGGTAATCCTTTCCAGTACTGCGGCGCTGGCAATCGGCTCTCAGTTTACGCCAAGGATGGCACTCCTTTGCCAAGCTCGACTTCAACATCAACAGCGCCGAGCACCAGCACTACCGCTCCCGTCGCTACCGCCCTTCCTGACGGATGGACTAGCCATGGGTGCTGGAGCGAGGGAGTCACCGGACGGGCTTTGCCCTACCAGGTGCCAGATATGCAGCTCAACACTCCTGCCGCGTGCGCCAATATCTGCAAGAATGCCGGGTATACCATCTCAGGAAGCGAGTTTTCTGTCCAGTGCTTCTGTGGGAACGCCATCTTCAACGGCGCCTCCTTGGTCGCGGATTCTCAATGCAACATGAACTGCCCTGGGAATCCAGCCATGAAGTGTGGCGCTGGAGACCGACTAAGTATTGTTTCGATCGGCGAACCGGGAACCTACAAACCCCCGGCTCCTCAAACTGGTGGCCTCAATGGTTCGTGGACTTACCAGGGCTGCCTGCTCGACAACATCAATGACAAGCGTACCCTATACTGGGAGAACCTCTTCCCTGGTATCATGACACCGCAGATGTGCCTGGACCGATGTCACGCGTTTGGATATCACGCAGCGGGCCTTGAATATGGCATAGAGTGCTACTGCGGCGATCCAGCAAATGTCGAGGCGAGCGGCGCAACATTCCGTCCCGAGAGTGAATGCAATGTTGTATGCCCTGGCAATGCCTCTTCGATCTGTGGTGGTGGCTCTCGACTGACCACTTACTTCTGGACCGGAGAGCCTCTCTACCAGTGGGACTTTCCAAGCGACTACCGTGCTGGAGAATACCAATTCCTCATTGATGGCGTCACAATTCCCCTCATCACCATGGAGACCATCACCGGGAAGGTCTCCTTCGTGTCCAAGTTTGGTACCGGCCCAGGTAACGAGACTGGCGCATATGAGCTCGACCTTACCAGGGTGAGTGAAGGCCGAGCTGCCTGGCGCGAACTTCACCTCAAGACGGATGTTTTCTGCGCTGCCGGTCTGACACTTCCTGATAAGGCTGGCCGACAGCTGATGGTTGGTGGCTGGTCTGGTGATTCAACGTACGGAACTCGCCTCTACTGGCCCGGCCATGACTGGCAGGAAGATGTCAATATGCTCAAGCTCCAAGCTGGCCGTTGGTACCCGTCAGTCATGGTCATGGCCAATGGCTCCGTCATGGTGATTGGCGGTGAAACCGGATCAAACGCTGCTGCTGTTCCTTCGATTGAGATTCTGCCTTACACCGGAACCGCGCCACTTTACATGGACTGGCTAGATAGGACGGATCCAAACAACCTGTATCCGTTTGTTGCTGTACTCCCAAGCGGTGGAATCTTTGTCGCCTATTGGAACGAGGCCAGAATTCTCGACGAGAACACATTCGCGACCGTCAAGACGCTCCCAAACGCGCCGGGTGCGCCGAACGACCCAACGGCCGGCCGCACATACCCCTTGGAAGGTGCTGCCGTTCTCCTTCCCCAGAGATATCCCTTCACGGACCCTCTCGGAGTCCTCATGTGTGGTGGCTCTACCATTGGAGTCTCCAATGCCCTAGACAACTGCGTTTCTACCTACCCTGATGCCCCCAACCCAACCTGGGAACTGGAGCGCATGCCCTCTTTCCGTGTTATGTCTATCATGGCCCCCCTACCGGACGGAACATACTTCCTCGGTGGTGGCGCCCATCATGGCGTTGCTGGATTTGGTCTCGCGAACAACCCTAACCTCAACGCCCTTCTCTATGACCCTACCAAACCCCTAGGCAGCCGCTTCACCGTCGGCGCCAACACCACAATTGCACGGATGTACCACAGCGAAGCCATCACCCTCCTCGACGGCCGCGTTCTCATATCGGGCTCCAATCCCGAAGATGGCGTCAACCCCGAGGAGTACCGCGTCGAGGTATTCATCCCACCATACCTCCTCAGCGGCCTTCCCCGCCCTACATTCACCCTCACCGAATCCAACCGGCAGTGGTCATGGGGCCAGACCAAAATCCCCTTCACGCTCGGGGCCGCTGCTCGCAACGGCGCCATCACCGCGACCCTCCTCGGCGCCGTGTCCAGCACGCACGGCAACTCCATGGGTGCGCGCGTCTTGATGCCCCAGGTCTCGTGCGCAGGGACATCATGCACTGTCGATGCTCCGCCTGATAAGTATACTTGTCCGCCAGGGTGGTATCAATTCTTTGTTTTGGACGGCGGTATCCCCGCTGTGGGCGTCTACGTCCGCATCGGCGGAGATCCGGCCAATATTGGAAACTGGCCGGGGGCGCCTGGGTTCTCAATCCCCGGCGTATGAAATCTTCAAGCGGGGGAGGGGAGGGGGGTCGCACTACTCATTATTTTTTTAATATTCGTGTCTATTTCCTTTGGATATACTAGCCACACGCTCATTCACCATTAAAAGACTCGTCTCTATATAGCAAATGTATCACACAGAGACGCCTGGTTGTATAGGTATTGAGCAGCCTGGAGTTGTGTGACTTGGTAGTGTCTCTTCAGACTTCTTCAGTTCCACTTCTGCTTCTGCCTGGCCTTCAAATTGTAAAATTTGATTGATGCCATTCAATCTTCTCATACAGTCGAACTGTTGACTACGTGCTGAACCGGCCTGTAGACGGTCCCTCCGGCTTAGTATCCGCCCAATTCTCCCACGGTTTTAATACGACTTGTATAGGATGTGTGTGTCCAGTCACACTGATTTCGCGAGCACGACCTGGCAAGTTGCGAGTGCTGGAACTACCAGTTGAACGAATTACTATTATTCTAATCTTCCTAGTACAAGCTACAGCGTGGAGTGTTGTAGGGTATTCTTGGTTTCCATTCCTTCCCCAAACCTGCGACTGGGACGACTGTTGATCTTGGGCTTATACTTGCCGGATTCTGCGCGCTCATTCCCCCTGGCTCGCAGCCCTCGCAGCATCAGACTCCTTGAAGAATTTCTCATAGCCAACGTTAGTCCACCAGTCGCAACGTCGGTTGTCAAAAATATCCCCATGAATGGAAGGCACCCCGGCTACCCTTACGTTGCTCCCGTTACCGTAGGTTGGCCACTCGCCGTGGGGGTCTGGCGTGCCCATGTGAATGAAGTTTAGAAATCGGTCCCGCCAGTTTGGAGCGGAAACGACGTCGGCATCGCGACCAAAGTCTTCATAAAGTCCCAGGATTCCGGAATCCGGCACATGAGCAGAGTCGTACATATACGTGGAGCCGGGGAGCGCGAGCGCGAGACTTCTCGCGTTACAGCCCATGAATATCTCTCTCACCATATTGGACCCAGCGATAACTGTGTCGGGGAATTGCATATCTGCTGGAAGTGTTGACGGCGGGCCGTATGTATACGCAAGCATGGTGCGCACCTCGTCGCTGTATAGGTATTTTTCGATCTCCTGCAGAGAATCTCGTGTGAAACCACGCATCAGGTCTGACAAGTTGCGGTCAATTTCATCACGGCTGTCGGCTAAGGTTGCGAGGTCAAATCCGTCGGCGGATCCGTAGCCAACAATGAGCTATAAGTGCCCATTAGCAAACCAAATATTGACATGACGGTTGCCGCCGCCTAAGTTGTAGCTCACCTTGACAGCTCTGTCGAATTGCCCACTTTTCAGGGATAGAGCGGGATGTCGAGGCGCAAAATCACCGCCGGAAACGGGACCAAACATTCTCATATTGCGGGGGGCTGAAGCGATCACCTTCTGATTTAAAATGATTAGAGTATAGGATTCAAGTGCTCGAAGTTGCTCGACCTCTCGAATTGTCGTCCCAGTCACTTCGGAAGCGAGTTGCATAACGGCATCAAATGTGGCCCCAGTGTCGAGCGAGAAGTGCCATTCCGGAGCGACAATGATTGCCTGGGAGAATGGAGTTGTTCCAGATGGATGATACGGTGATGGGTATGGGTTCTTTTCCCCACCAAACGCTGTGATTTGGTGCTGGGAAGAGAGACACGGTCAGCAAGGGGGGTAGTCCAGTGGGGATGCAGTGCGGTGCTATCAAGGGGCGTACCATGAGTGCTCCGGCCGACTGCCCGGCTCCAACGACAGTCACACGTCTCGGGTCTCCGCCAAACTTTTGGATGTTGGCTTGGACCCATTCGAGAGCGAGGCGTTGGTCCCAGAGCCCAGCATTTGCAGATGCAGGGTCAGCATCGTCTGCAAGCCAGCCAAACATGCCGAGTCGAACTGTGGAGAGAAAGCATTAACATCAGCCACTGGATAACGCTCGACCGGTCTTGACTTACAGTTGGCAGAGACAGAGATCTGGGACTCATCACCACATTGACTTTCAAAGACACCCGGAGCTGTGTGGAGGGCGACAGTTGCAGCCTTTGACTTGTCCTGATTGTTGCCCTTGGATCCTATCTCTGGTTCAGCACCGACATTAGGCCCGGGGAGAGACCATGAGGGAAAGCATACCGCTGGTGAATTTATGCTCATGTTGACCGAATGTGACAACCACGGGAGCTAAAGCATTGCCGCAGCGAAGAGGGTCCCCATCCAAGCTATCAATCAAGGTGGCAGGGACAAACAAGTCGAGGAACAAGCAGTCTTCAGTCTGGCCGGAATCCCTGAGCAGTTTTGCTACGCTGCGTCTGCAGGCCTCGAGCGTCTCTTTGTGTACTGCCGACTCGGTTCCTTCGCCATCGCTCCTGGGCCTGATGAATGTTGCAAGCTTTTCGCACTCCCAATCAGGGAAGGCCTGGGGACAGATGTGAGGCCCGACATTAGTCACTAGGGCGTCGTCGGGGACGGCTCTGGGTTTTCGGAAGCGCCAGTCGCCCAGAGGAGGCATCCCATAGCGGATGTTGGTGAAGTTGTAAAACCCTCTCGACTGGGGGCGCTCACGGTGTCAGTAACTTGAGCATTGAACGGGGCTCGATAGGCAATGAATAACATACGTCGTATTTTCCTATATATGGACGTATGCCTATTCTGACGGAGATCTCGTCTTCCTCGACTTGTGCGGCAGACAAGGTCGACAGAAGTGCTGCTGAGCCCTAGGCAGCTAGAGCAAGCCTCTGGAGCATCTTCATTGCGTCGAGCGTCGAGTCGGACAATGAGTGGGGATCCAAGAGAGAGCAGAATACAGATACAGAATGCAATGCAGTGCGACAAATAATGGAGGCTGGTGACGTTGCCGGCACTGCGAGTGGTGATTCGAGACGCAGCGAGTCGAGGCATGGCGGGCGGGCTGACTTGGGGGAGATATCACCCTTGCCCACTTTCGCCCTTTCCCCTGCCTAGGGAGCGAGTGTTCGAACTGTTGGAAAAGAGGAAGGCGTTCCTGGAATTGCCCCTGAGTAGGTGCTAACATCAGTTGCTTTGTCACTCGCCATCCGAAGGTAGTCCATGACTCCTGCCCTTATCACATTCTTTGAACTAGAGTGAAATCGGGTGTGATGTTTGGAAGGGGCAGGGGTGAACTACCACCACCAATATTCGAGTGATGATTCCAAATGTGACCCCTGCTCCCATATACGCAATCGGCAGTCCAATATGTGACCATGTCGATTATTTCAAATGTATAGCCCTTTCGATAGGTACCTAAGAATTTATCCCGGCCGGTGCCATGTAGCTCTTTTTTCTTCCCGGAATAAATACCCTGGATGAAGTCATACATTATTGATTGTGCCCGAAGGCTCGAACCGAGTGTACGAAGGCTCGGGCCAAAAGAAAGGGTCCCTCCTCTCCAGGCGAAAACACGTTGTCGGAATCCTCACACAGCTCTGCGCCGAAACAGCAAGGCCCCCCAAGGCTTATCACATTACAAAGTCTTGACTGTATCGTGAAAGGCCTTTTTAGAATGCAGGAAGGCCTTTCCAACACCCCGAAATACCTACCTACTCAGAAACAGGTAGGCCCTTTCGGAATGGGAGGTAGCCTGCCATAACCAAAACCATGGTTGGTCTTGACAGTAACAAGGCATATTTCGCACTAGTTCAGAGGACCCTTTCTTTTGGCCCGAACCTTCGTAAAGACAGTGCTGACCACTTTGGCATCGAACTCTGGCAGGTGTTCCTCCGTGGCCAACAAAATTCTGTCTCATTTTCTTCAATGCTCCTGCTGTCTCTAAAAACATCCTCTGGGAATGCCAACTAAACTGGCAGGTGCCAGGGCGGCCTTTCCCCCCTATGAGTTCAACAAATGGAAGGTCAAACTCACCCTGGCATGAACAAGAAAAAAGCCTGTTGAAGACAGAAACACCACATTCAGTCTTTTTCCACCAGAAACGCATCACAACCCCGTCTAGACTCACCGCCACAATGGTAGAAGCTACTACCACGTGCCAGTGGGCGACGCATGCATTCTCGGACTTCCTCAACCTCAACTACTCCCCGACGGCGCTCGGAACCGCCTTGCTACTGATTCCCCTCCTCTGCTACCCGTTTCTTCCACGCATTGGGGTCTTCTCGGAAGTAGTCGTCCTCGCAGTCACCTTCAGAAACGTCTGGTCCAACGGCATTCGTCCTGTTTTATTTCATCCACCATTCTTCCAACCATGGATGGTCCTGTGGATGTTCGCCTCCCACCTGCTGGCCTCTGCTTTCTATCATATAAAGCTCATTGCGATGCGCGACCCCCTGTACAACACGGAACCGCATTTTCGGGACCTCGGATCTCCTTCTGCTTATGCGTGTGGGCACACATGGCGTGGGAAGCGGCGGGCTTCTTCCATCCTATCGTAGCGCAGCAACCGGTGGTTATTGAGACGCTTGGGTGGTTCATCTTCACGGTGGTACTTGGCTGCTGGCTGGCAATATTCTTTTTTTCCCCTAGGAACAGTGTGGGCAAGGCTTTTGAGATGGTGTCCAAGTATCGGTAGCATTCTACGACAGGGCTTTCCTGGAGGGAGGAGTTCGGAATGGCATCTTATTCAAGCTTTCTCGTCTTGAGTTTCTTGGTGTGGTTGACAGCGACCATCTGGTATCGGCTGGGCTTCACAGAACCTCGGCATCCGAAGTCGCCTACCTCTGTGACGGGAATTATGGTGACCACAACTTCGACCGGTCGCTGACGCAACGAGAATACATTGATGCTGTACTGTAAAGAGGAAGGCTGAGGTCATGAATATGTTCAAGCTCGGATGAAGGATCAGATTACTCGATACCAATCTCACACATATGACTAAAAATCCACCGCCAAGACATGGCACATGCAGTCACCCGAGATGTGTTTCACAAACGGAATCATGATTCCAAAACATGGTGTAACCCCCCCACGTCCCGGTCCAATGAAATCCACCTGCCAATGCAGTGCAACTAGATCACCCCCAGCTGCATCTTGGCCCCTGTCATCAAGGCCAACGACGACATGTCAAAGTCTCGATTGCGTATCGGAAGGATTGCGGTTGGTCGAAACGAAACAGACGAATGCGGCTGTCACCGCGTATTCCGCAATATGTATCTAATATCCTGGCTAGTCTTTGGATTATGGATTATCGTGCTGAACGAGTGCCGATAGATCCCATTTTCATGTCCGCTTTCGTCCGCTCCCGTCTATGGGCTGGCTTCCCGATACGGGGTCTCAAGAATGCCCTTGACCAACACAGATTCTACACCCACCTCACCACCTCCCCGGCTTACTCGATCTCACCCACCCATCATCACATCTCCAGTCCCCCAAGCCAGTCAGTCAGTCACTCACCACCACAACTCATCCCTGCCCATGCCCCTCCCCCCCCATGCTCTCCCCCCTGCCCCATCTCCATCTCCACCATCTCCGGCGCGCCTAACACCCTCCCCACCACACTCTCATACACCGCCCTCTCCATCACGGCCCCAAAGTGCGGACATTTCACCACAGGCGCCAACTCCCTCTTCAGCCCATCCAGCACCTCCCTCCGCATGAGAACCTCCCTCGGATACCTCCCCGCCAGCTCAAACCACGCCTGCACGGGCGTGATTTCCAGATCGGCCTCCGAGATGGAGCACGCCAGACCGTAGAGCGAGTGCAGCGTCAGGCCAGTAGTCTGCCAGGAGCAATCTGCGCTGTTGCGCGGGAGGTCTGAGGGCTTCGCACTGCGGAGGAGGGGGGAGGCGCGTGAGGCGGCGTCGTAGATTGCTGGAGGGGCGGTGCGCAGCGCGAGGCTGGAGGCCATGAGAGTGTGCCCTGGCAATTTCCCGGGGGAGGGGTGGAAGTGGTCGCGGCAGATGTGTTCGAGGCTGGATGGGGTGAGTGGGTGGACTGGGGGGAAGGGGGGAAAGGGGCTTACGCGAGGATGAAGTTGATGGCTTCTTGGGTTTGGTCGGGGGTGGTGTTTGGTATCCTCGCTGGGGAGGGGGCATCTGGGAGGTAGAGGCTTTGGTTTGAAGACTCGTAG
>Ga0247760_1001637_pt1 | contig 19913 bp, 17 predicted proteins | sample UWRJL171409R4_FD_179936 | JGI IMG/M metagenome (GOLD analysis project Ga0247760, IMG submission 179936) | Plant litter microbial communities from Arlington Agricultural Research Station in Wisconsin, United States - UWRJ-L171-409R-4 | ecosystem: Environmental > Terrestrial > Plant litter >... | reverse complement strand
TTCTTTCTCGCTTTTCTCTTCTTTCCCACTAACCAACACACCCACCCTCACAGCTCCTCGACGCCGTGGCCTCCCCCGGCGACCCACTCTTCTACCTGCACCACGCCTGGCTCGATAAACTCTGGTGGGAATGGCAATCGCTCAACCTGCCCGTGCGCCTCACCGAGATCGGCGGCGTCAACGTCGCCCCACCGCGCGGCACCCCGCCGGCTCCGGGCTCCGTCAGCCCGGACGCGCCCGAGGTGGCCCCTGACCCTTGGAGCTTCCCGCCGAGTGATTCGCCGAACCCTAATTTGGCGTCGCCGTTCCAGAAGCCCGCGGGCGATCCTGGGTATGTGACAACATTGAATCATGTGCTGTATATGGGCGGGATTGTCCCGAATGTGACGATCGCGGATGTGATGGATATTAGGGGGAGTGGGCTGTTGTGCTATGAGTATGCTTAAGGTACCTTGTGGATGAGCATACTTGAGCAGGTGTACATACTGATAGCGCAATTGTATATGCATTTGAGCACAGGGACTTTATGTTGGAATGCGCGACCTAATATTTTCTTGAGCACTGTACTAGTAGTTACCTTGGAGACTAAAAATGGGTAGCAAGCGTACTAATTCCATCGCACCGCAAAGATAAGCTAAGAAGAGCCATTAGTGGGACCTTTTGTAACTCTCTGATCATCTGCTGACAGTGGTGCGAGTCTTGATGCCACACTACGGAAGCGCATCTAGACTTTACATGGATCCTCAAATTCTGGAAAAACAAAGCTGCAAATGGGGGGAATAAATGGCTGTCGATTAGTTGTATAAAGGAATAGTAGTGACGTGACTCTTGGGAGTGTAATTTGGAGCAGCTGCATCACTTTGCATACTGAATCGAACAGTTCCGTATCATGTCCTGGGCGCCGGGTACCACACCGCCTCGACCTCCCCCCAAACCCTTGCCGTGACATATCTGGCCCATGGCGCCTTGTCAACACGGATGGTGTGTCCGTCAAACTCTCCTTCAGGCAATACCACCCGGGTCTACACCCCTAACCACCATGTCCGAGGCCTTCAACCCGGATGGTGCGTCCGTCAAACCGCCCTTCATACAATAATATCTCGACATCCCAACCGCCATTTCCGAGGCCTTGTCGACCCGGATCGTGCATCCGGCCGGTGCCGTCTATCCCGTGGGAGGTGCCTGGGCTGATGAGGGGGTGATGTTGTTGCCGGAATTGGGTGGTAGTTTGAGGCAGACATGAGGAGGGGAGCTCCGGAAGTCGCAGGAGAGGGATGTTGTTGAAGGATATACTATCGCCGTTTGTTGTTCGCCGGGGGTGTTGCTGCTCGCCGAGAGTGACCCGCAAAGGAGGTCTCTAGACATTATTAAAAGGCCTTACTAACACCGCTTAAGCCCTTACTACATCCTCTCTAGGCCATAACATGTCTTTTCCATGCCTTGATGACATGTCTGAACGCTTGTTGCAATACTTATACTGCCTTTTTGGTTGCCCGAAAGGCATTTTGAGTAATGTAAAAGCCGTGTGATGGCGACTTCTAGGCCTTTTCGCAAGCGCCTGACACCTCTTTTTCGGCCAGAGACCTTCGTAGTGCAAGTCGTGCTTAGATATACCATCTGAGTGCCTTCCCTGAATCGAATCAATTCCTTGAGAACCGTGATGCCCCGGGGGAAAATAGTAAGTTGCCTGAAGTTCAGCTGAGGAGCGTACTATCTAATGAACTTATCATCGGGTAGTGAGACAGCTCCTATGCGCTCTCGAATAATGCTACACCAATCCAGCATAGCAGCACAGCTACAAGATGGTCGAATGTTAGGGCATCACCCGGTGCCTAATCACCTGCCATCAATGCCGGAAAAGCGCAAATGTAGGAAGATTGACCAGCGTCAACTGGTCATCGATTCCATATTCAAGTCCTAGTAAAGATCAGAATCATCCAGCTTCGTCTCCGAGTCAAGCTCAGCGTCGGATCCATGAAAAGCCTGCCGTCTCCGTGTATTGTCCCTAAACATATCCCGAAGTGCTCGCATCTTATCCACAACATTTGTCCGCAGCCCAGCAAGTCGGCTTTTGAATCCGGTACCATCGTCGTCGTCCTCATCATCGCATTCGATATGCCCTTGGTTCCGCTCGAATAACAACATACAGCACCAGCAACAGCCGTCGCCCATGCAGTAGGCGTACGCTACAAAGCCGCCTATGAAGGCGAAGGCAAGGCATACAATAATAGCGGCTACCTGGCCGGTCGAAAGCTTGCTCGAAGATTTGGTTGTGACGTCGGCAACGTAGATGACTTTGCCCACGTCTCGTAGTCGGAGAGCTATTGCCACCATTGCTTTTTCGAGTCTGTTCTTTCAGGCGAGTAGGCTAAACCGTTCGGTCAATCGCATACAGCCATGGACGGAAAAGACCAAGGTAAGTGGCGGATTGGGCTTTTGGCAACGGAGCGGTCAAATAATGAGGGCTGTGGAGGAGGAATAGGCCCAAGATCTCCTAACAGGAAACCTCCAGGTATAAGAATGAAGGATCGAGAGATTGAACAAGAAAGATAGAGAAATGCAACAGGGCAGTAAGGAAGGAAGGTAGGTGTTTTAGTCTCAAACGCAAATCATCAGCGGCAGCTCAGGGGTCGTGGCTGTGTGCGCGCACCCCCTCAAACCCGAAACCGCACGTTCCCCGCAGTGAAGCAACTGCTTCACCCGCGGATCACACAGCCTCGCTGTTATCTTACCCGGGAATTCTGGATAAGCGAGGATGTCCACCTGTGCGGCCAATTTCAACCGCTCGTTAACGCTGATTCTCCATCCCTCACAAACCTCCGAAAACTTCGGCAGGCTCAACCCCCCACTCGCAAAAACGCTTCGCCATGGGAAGGCGTCACTCCTACCAATCCGCAGTTTCCGTTCCTGAACCGCGGCCTTTGATGCCTTGGCGTTTAACGCGGGCATGCCATCTGGCGTCCAGCTGCCAGCAATTAGCGATCCCCATGGCCTGACCCACTGAGACACGCAAGGGTCTAGACTTCTCGTCTGAACGATTTTATTTGGGCCAAGAACAGTAGCCCCCAGCCACATATGCACAATGCCGGAGTTAGAGGCACAAGTCAGCCCCTCGGCTCCTACTGTGGTTGCTACTAAAGCATCGTCTGTTCTCGGGTTATCGTGCCGAAGTTGTGCTCCACGTAATTACCTCAGCAACAATCTGATCTTGAGAGCCGGTGTCTCATTCCAGCACGGAAAGCGACTCGACCCTCACGGCTCGCCCTTTTGCAATCGTATGCGCCATTGTCACCATCGTCTGTACAACATCAGATATTACAGGGAGTCTTTCGCAGGCCATTGCCACCATCGGCAACGGCCCTGCTGATGGTTTGTCGCTTCAGAGCGCTGCCCGAAATATCTACTCGGGCATCAGGCGCACCAACAAAATCTTTTAGTCGGCGCCACGGGGACAATCAGAACGACCAAAGCCAAATAACTGCTTGACTGAAGTGACCGTCTGGTTGATGCCACAAGCGTCGAGGTCAACGCTCCAGAAACGTCATACGTCTCACTCACCAGAGTCTTCCATGGCACAGCCCAACCTTTTGAGCGGCTCAAAGGCCACAGATCTGCTCCCGAAAGGCACTTCAGGAGACTCAACATTCAATGCCATGGCAAAATATCAAAACCCACCTCTGAGTCCGCTCGTATCAGATTTCGACGCTCACTCATTCCCCTTGAGACCCTTACACATCAGTCGGTCGAGTCAGCTGCTCTGACCATTACCAAACCTCGGAGATTCTACAACCGCTCCTGAGGTTTACAAGCAAGATTCCAGCCCGCCAAAGTATGAAGCAGGGGATCAGAAGTCAACCGAGAACAGGCGCATTGCCGACCTGGAGGCCGAGCTCGCCGAACTGAAGCGCTCTCGAGCTAGCCCAACCGCCGCGACAGCCCCCCCTTGTGAGCAGGAGCAAGTATTTCGCGATCTAGTGACGAAGTACAAGAATGTCAAGAAACTTTATTTTGAGCTCAAGGGTGAGAATTTGGCACTTACCCAAAAGGTCGAGGAGCTGCTGAAGAGCGAAAAGACGCCAGACGGCAATGACAAGATCATCGACGCGTGGAAAGCACAATACGAGAAGCTTTCAGCACAGCTCCGTGCGCAAGAAGACACAAATTCTGTAGTCAGTTCGTGGCGGGAAAAGTATGATATGCTGTTGGTACTACACTCGTCGTTCCAGGAAGAGGCAGCACGATCCGCGGAGCAAGCAAGAGTTGAGAATGAAAGTCTGGCACTGGAACTGCAGAAGGTGAAAGAGGCCATGGAAATCCAGGGAGAGGAGCTAGCTAGAGTAAAATGGAGCCTCTCAAATGCGGAACGGAAGGTTGAGGATCAGCATAAGGCATCTGCTAGTCATTCGCTGGAGTTGCATGGCCAGAAGGTGTACTTCGAGCCGACCCTCGAGATCTATCAACGCAATCTGGAGGCGGAAAGACAGGAGAAGGAGCGAGCATTGAAGACGGTCCAGCGCTTGGGATCACTTTGGCATGAAGTCCATAAGATCATGGGCGAGGTCGAGACAACCGGCTTTGTTGGTTAGGTTGGGTGCTTGATATCGGGGGGTCGCATCGCATGAAGAGATACGTTGTGGCCGTTCAAATAGCGACACAGCATCTGTAGGTGAGCAGGAGAAAAACGGGCCTGGACAAGGATGATATTTATTCTGCAGGATCGTAAGGAGTTAAGAGTCGCGGCGGAGAAGGGGAAGGATTCGGGAGCAAATAGCGGGTTGCCGACCTACAGATTGGAAACTGAGATATACAGGCTGGCGAGACGGAATCCTAAAAGAGACGCTCTTAGAGAGCACAGTGAGCAGTCGAAAACATAGTTGGCAGTGCGTCAGCGGCGCACCAAACACGGCACAAAGGGAAATAATGTCTCTTCTCACCTGAGCGTAGATTCTTACAAACCCCAAGCCCACTTGTGCTGCCTTTTGAATGACATACGCACTCGAAATCCATGTACTAAATCTAAGATGTACCTAGGGACAGGGCGTTGGGTGTGCTGTGAAGAAGCCGCTAGATATCTAGACAACAACTGACAGTACAAAGAGGTGATCAAGCTCAAAGCCCGTTGACAGATACAGCAAGGAGTGGACAGGACTGGTATTACGCTACAAATGGGGAGTGGATGCCGACCACTGCGGAGACGTGTAAACCTGGGCCAATGTAGCCCACAAGGACGCTAACAATTCTGCGAAGAGAAAAAGGCGCGCAGCGGCGTTGAGAGTGCCGCCCAGGATCATGAGCGGTATCAGAGAGTACCTATTGGCCTTCCCTAAAGTTCACTGTAAGAGTTTATCCCAGAACCACAGGAACCCCGCGAATTGCCAGTCCAGGCCAACAAGTATGGCCCAAAGGACGCCGCTGAAAATGAGAGAGCTTGCCGAAGCCATCCAAGCCCACATCTCCCCGTCGGAGGGGAAGACGAAGTTATTTATCCAGCAGAGAAAGTGGATAGCACCATAAGCAACGCTCGCCAGACAAACGCAGGTGCCCATGAGGGCCTTGCGCGCGAGTTTTTCATGCAAACGTCGCGCCCGATCGTCGCGAATAGAGGGATTCTCTTGCTTCTCCACCACTGGTGCATGGGCGGCTTGGTGAGGGGAAACAAAGAGGTCCATGAAAGCCAACGGCCGGTTTCTGAAACGGCTCATCTCATTCTGTTTAGCGATATCCTTAACTGAATCTCTCAGAGTGGCTTGACGAGGAACATCCGGGATATCGGTTCCACAAGATACGATGGCATCGTCACGCAGAGCAAAGAAGGGGACACTCACAGACTTGTTGGGATGAAAGGTAATAGTAAGACAGGGCACCTGTATTGGCGTACAACGTTTTCTAAGGCTCTTAAACTTTTGAAAAGTTCCTACACACATATACACTATCTGTGGCAACCCCTGGAGCCGAATCGCTTGCTGTTTTCGGCTGAACGTTGTCCCGACTGCTCTAGTGATTACCACCTTGATTAGTGGCCAAGATCGAAACCCAACCCAGCTTTCACACGCCTTGCCAATGGCCGCAAAGGGCTTAAAACACACTACTGACGTCACTTTTTCTGGAATTCCTGCCGTGCATAAAAGACTCCCGAATGAGCTCTCCTGTATCTGCGACCACCTTGACTTATATGTCAACCCTCCTACGGCGCGTTCAACAAACCGATCCATATGGCCGACAACCAAACCGACGCCGTCCGCGATGCAATATCCGCATTCGGTCTGTCTGTCGAACTGCAGCCGTGGCGCCGGAGCCGTGGCGCTCAGGCGCTCAGGCGCTCAGGCGCCCTGCGTATCGTGCTCCGCTGGAGCGCAGGGACCGTTGGTCAGGTGCTCTTCCCACACACAGGGAGCTTCCTTTTGTATATAACTAGCTGGTACTTCGCACCAGCTATTCTACCTAAATCAAGTCACTTTGCAACTGTACTTCCGCTGCTCGCAGAGCCCCCCGCTCGTCAAACCGTTCCACAATTATGAGCCCGGAAGGCTAGCCAGGCCTGTAACTTCCCCGTTACTAAAGTTGTCAGTTCGAACCCCGTTCGAAGCAGGTTTTCTTTAGCACACGTGAGCGATTAGTCAGCGTTGTATCACCAAGAACGAGTTGAGCCGTGTGACTAATTACGTATCCAAGTTGCGAGAACTGCATTTGTCTAGCAGCTAGGGGGTGTGTGGAACATAGTCGCTGTTACTAAATACTGGTATCAGTGGATTCACTTTTGTTGGGCTTGGTGCAGTGGTTTTGTACGACACTGTCAGCCTGTAGAGCAGTTAACTTCACTGGCAAGAACTTGTAGGCTTCGATTAAGGAGGCCCTGGACAATCCGTGGTTACCCAGCAACCCTAGTGGCACTATCGTTATACGCCTTGCCGAAAATTCCCTAATGCATAGTAACATTTCTAAGCGTATCTCGTCGAGACCTCGTTATCGACCTGATCTAATAGCTGACATACAGCTGCGGTCTGCGTAGGTCTTTACACCTTAGGAAGGCCGTTATAGGCGTGTTTAACTCTGACTTTAGCACTAGGAAGCTAGTGATATTGAACTGGAGCAGTGATGCAACAGGGAAGAAACTATAAAGAGAACCACACCCACAGAACGTCGCAGTTGGCCTGGAAGGCCAACTCGCCGATTACTAGTCCTCCGATCGGAGGGACATAAATATAACTGATGTAGAAAAACAGATACATACTTAGTATGGAATAAAACCTAGTATGTAACAGAACCTAGCATAAAACGGAGCCTAATATTAAATAATAAAGGGAGCGCGACTGTAGCTTAGGTTATCTTCCTTTGATTAAAGGGCCAGAATGTTACTGGGCTTTGAATAGGAGGTCTTTATAGTGAAAAATCATTAGATTCTTAATTAAAAGAAGTACGGTTTAAAGAACTGCATAGCAAGGCCCCTTTTTAACAGTAGTATACACCAGAGAACGTATTGCTATATATATAAGTAGCTATAGTAATATTACATACAGAGCTTAAAAAGAACGATAAGGTTAACTTAAATAAACGCCTTAAGTTACACTTTCCCTTAAGACTAGCCGTTAGTCCTACCTGCGTGGCAATTGTAACGACCCTGCAGGCCGTTACTTGGGCCGGGGCGGCCCGACGAATTCCCCGCAGAAGGAACAGTGCAGGAGGACGGTGTACACTGTCCAAACGCACTGGGCCAGGGGTGTAAAGACCCGAAGCCCCTACGACCAGTAAGAAAGTGCTTAGTGGCCTATAAGGACTGATAACACTAAGCACCACTTAGTTAACTGCTTGGCCGTAACTGCGTGGTGCACTATTAAGTATAACAGACTAAGTAAGGTACGAAGTACCTTTTAGTTAGTTAGTATAAGTAGCTATGGTTGTGCTTATAACTACTGTGAGGGACTCTGGTTCCTTACGTTAGTATTTAATTGTTTATTTGTGTCTTACTGTTCAGACTCACCTCTGTGCATTATAGTGATAGCGACCTACAGTGACATTAAACCCCCGTCTAGGAGTGCTAGCTTAACAAGCTGTCTTCGGAACGCCCCTTACCTGTTGGTGTCCTGCTATATGTTCTGTCTTAACCCGCGCCAGTGCTCTCGAGGCCTGTATCGGGTGCAGGTCGTAATAGCAATCTTAAATATAAACTAACCCTTTTAAGGCTTTTAGCTATAAGAATAACGTAAGAGTTTATAATAGCTAATCCTTCTTATTATATACTTAATCCTTTAATATCTCCTATCCTTTTTATAACCTATCCCATCTGTTAAAGTCTAACTAGTATATAGGAGGTAAAAATGGTTTTAAGATCTAAAGGAAATAAAGCCTTATGTGCTCCTTAAGGTTAAGAACTTCCTCCTGTTATTTAATCTCATAGCTAATCTAGCAGTAAATACATTAAGGTTTAACTAAAGCAGTATCAGTAATAACTTTAATAAGTTCCTTTACAGGCTTCCTTAAAGGTTTCCTTATAAGTTTAAAAGTAAACTTAAGTTCCTTCTTAATAAGTTTAAGCTTCAGAACTTTTACACTTAACTTAGCTATCTCAGCCTTCAAGTCTATAATAAGTTAAGGGACTAAAGCGCCTTTAAAAGTAGCTTTTAAAGTCTACTAATCTTTATTAAGTAATAAAGTATTTAAGTTTAAAACTCTCTAATTAAAGTACTTCTTTAAACTAGAGAGTTAATATATTATAACTAACTTTATAAAGCTTTTTAAAACCTTATTGTTAATTTTTAGCTCCAGCTGCCCTATGGGCAACTGCTTACAGCAGTTGCCCTCCACTGCTGCGTACCCTGCAGCCACGGCTCGCACTGTGGAGCCGAACCTTCTAAAAGGCTCCAGGGCCCACAGGGCTCCTGTTAAGCCTCGAAGGCTCTGGAATCTTAAGCTCCACTGCTCTGACTTACTGTGGGGCAAGCCCCACAGAGTCTTTTAGAACTGTATTAGTAATAAAAGGCTCTGGAATTCTTCCAGAGCCTCCCACAGCTTATAATAGGCACTGAACTCTCTTATATACAGTTTTCTTTAAGCAAGCAACTCTTCTTAATTCTAGTTATTATATAAGGCACTGCCTTCTAAATCTTCTTTTTCTATAGTGTTAAGATTCACTGTCGCAACACTTCTTACAGTGGCACTGCCCTGTAATTCAGGCCTTGCACTTACTTCCTACAGTGCCTACGGCACTGTAGCTGGCTTTGACCAGTACAGCACTTCTTCCTCTAAGCCACAGCGCTGTACTACAGCCCTATAGGTTCTTGAAGTTTAACACTTATTAATCCTTCTCTTAATAGGGGTTGCTTATTTAAGTTCGCTTAAAACTGTGAACTTAAAGAAGCTAATTTCCTTCCCTTCAGTTAAAAGAGCTATATACTTTACTATAAAATTGCTGGCGTCGCTTCATTTATCATTACACGACAGCCTTTTGCTACACTACAGAGTGCTCCATTCCTCACTTTCGCTCCTGGCAATTTTAGCGTAGAGTATTAAGCCTATTTTAATACGTATAGCAAGCAAAGCGACATAGCCCTATCCAGAGGCTAATATATCTATTTAAAAAGATGAAATGAATATTAAAATAAATAATAATTTAGGTTAAGGAGAATAATCTTTATAAACAAATCTTACTTTTTATAAATCCTATTTTATAAAGTTTATAAGCTTTAATCATTATGGCTTACATACTTCATTTTATAAAATTTAAAGAAATAATAAAAGTAATAATAATTAAAAATAAATCTTACTTTTTAAAAACTTTATTCTATAAGGTTTATAAGCTTCATTTTACAAGTTTTACAGGTATTATTCTACAAGATTTACAGGCTTTATTCTATAGGGTTTACAAGCTTTATTTTATAACTTACAATTTATATTTTTTTTTTCACTTTCACAAATGCAATTTGAACTGGGAAACTCTTGAATTTATATTATGCTATTTACCACTATATTATTTCTATTTCTATCTGAAAAACTAAAGGTCTTTTTTTACCCTAACTAGGTGAAATAAAGTAATAATTTAATAATTTTTAATTATTAGCTTACATAATGAAATGATAAGTTTTAATATGCATCTCGTGATGCAGGATCCGATTTTTACATTATTCGCACGGTTAGGGTTAAGCGAAGGGAGATATTCAGGTTTAAAGTGAAACAACCATGACTTTCACAGTTATTATTTTAGTTCATAGTATAGAATAAGGTAGTATTATACGTAGATTTTAACTGTAATTCTTAATCTAAAGTCCGATTTGGAATAGCAATTAAAACCATAGAGATATTTAAGTTTATGTTAATGGTATTATTATTATTTAAGTTTAAACAGTAATATCTTTGTTATTATAAGCCATATAGTAAAAAGAGTTCCAGTTCTGTATTCTACGTAGTAAATTGTATAGGAAACGTAGTCATTACTTCTTATTACGCTACTTATTGACAGGTTATTATTATAATACCTATTATTATCTAACTTTAAACACTAATATCTTTCTCACTTTAAGCAGTATAGTGAAACAAATTTCAGTTCTGGATTCTACGTAATAAGCCATATAATAAACATAAGTAACAAAACTTGTTATATTACTTATTAACCAGTTATTATTTAAATAATTATTATTATTAAACTTTAAACTGCAATATCTTTCTTATTATAAGCTTTATAGTAAAAAAGATTCTAGTTCTGAATTCTAGGTAAAATCTTATGTATAACACCACCTTCTTTGGTTAGATTTAGCCTTGTTTTTATTTCCGAATACCTATTTGTTTAATTTTTTCAAACGTTAATAACTCCTGAACCGTAACCCTAACCCTGAATATACTTCAGATTTGGACTCCTGGTCACGTGAAGTATCTGAAAACATATCATATCACGTGATTTGGGGCCCGAGCAGACCCACTTTTGATAATGAACCGACTAGTGCTAGGTCGAGTTGAATTTCCTTATCAGTTTTGACTGAATTTCCCATAGTAATTTTTTTTCGACTATCCTTACAACAAATTGTCCTCCGGACAGGATTATTTAAGTAATTAGACTAATGGTAAGGCACCTTTATCCTGTCCGGAGGACAATTTGTTATAAGGGTGGTGTCAGAAGCGCGGCACTCTGGATTCTGTGGAATGGAATGGGTTGCAACTGCGTGATTGTATTGCTTGTTCTTCGCTCTCCGGCCCTGCCAGAGAGCTTTCTTTATAGTTGTGAATGGTGGCAAGCCGCGTGGCTTTGCCACGCGGCTGTCTGTGGCAATGGTTGCAAATCTATGGTTCTGGTGGTTTCTAGGCTCTTCTGACAGTTCTGGCCTCTGGCCAGAACCCCCTTCTTTCTGACAGGTGGTCCAAAAACCCAAAAAATTAACCCTACCCTGCCAGATTGGTGGAAGGTGTGGGGTCTTTGATGCGCGTCAGCCCTCACTTGGTGCCGGGTGTTGCCTGGGTTGCACACGGTTTCGCACGATGCCCAGTTCAAATTAAGCCTCATTGCGACACCCTCTCGCCCTTCGCCTGCCTCTGCGGCAACACCACCGCCTCCTCCCTCCTGAGGGACAGCATTTGCGATTACTGTACCGAGTGGTGCGACTTAGCATCTGCATACGAAGGCACCAGCATACTCGTCCGATACTGCGAATCCGGGTCTCGGCTGCCCGTGGGCGGTCCGCCAACGGCCAGTGCGTCAATAACCTTTCCGGACCGGGAGATATACATCCAAGACGCCGCCGAGTTCACGTCGATTGTGGGCTGTGCCCGTTCCATCGCCATATCAGCAATCCGGTCCTTCGAGGCGGCACGTGCGTGCGACCCGGCCGATAGATTTCCTTGCGTTTGCGGGAATCCGACTGCGTTTTTGGAACTTCAGACGGCAATGTCATCGAAGGTTGAGCAAGGATGCGGTGCAGATGTTGCGCCGAAGATTTCCGGGGTATTTGCGGGGTATTGTTCCACATTGTCGGCCAGGAGGGCGGGTGTGCCGGTATCGACGCCGGCGACCCCAACGGGAAGCTCAAGATCAGGGAGCGGTACGTCCTTTAGGATTTCAACGTCAGGACCGACATCAACACCGTCGAATGGACCCGAGCGGCCAGGCGGCCTAACATCCGATGGGATCGCCGGGGTTGTGGTAGGTAGTATTGCTGCGCTGCTCACGATAGGGGCGGCCTGGTTGGCTCACCGCAAAAAAGTTCCAACTCGGGTCCATAACTGGGTGCAACACCAGTGGCAGGTTCTTGTGGTTACCCGTGGAGACCCGGGTGTGTATTTTCATAGGATGAACATTCTAACATAGGATTATGGCGGCATTTGTCACTTATACATTTATGCCTTCCCGCATTACATCACTTTGATCACTAATTGCAAATAACCTGGAAAGTTCTGACGCTTTGTTCAAATCCTTGGTATTAACATTTGCCATCTAATTATGTAGCCCGAGTTCTATACCCTAAGTCGGTTAGCTAATCAGGGGGAAGGTCGAAGTTGGTTCGGGGCGGAGGGTAAGGCACTCCCCCTTCTCTGCAGCGAGAGAGGTCGCATGCAGGATTTGGTCGGCGTCGTCGACCCGAGACAAAGACGGCAGATCTTCTGTATGAGGTCGTAGAATATAAACTGGAGGACCTGCCAGGTAACCACGCCCGCGTCATCATCCATGGCGAAAAGTAGCTCCTCACCTGCATCCAGAGCCGGGTACTTGCTCAGAAGCGGGAACTCGGCCCGGTCAGTGAGAATCTGCCGCTACGCCATTTCCACCAGCTCCCTGGGGACATTCGGGGTGGGAACCGGCGACACAAGGGTCCCGGGCCACTGAGCCATGGTGATTAGTAGATAGTGCTGTCCACGTCTCGGTCGCTTTTGGTGTGGTAAGAATGTTTATCCGGAATGGGAAATACCGCCGGGGGAATTGCGGCTCTATGTGGAACAACCAAATTGTCCACTGGCTATTATAAATAATGGATTGTACAGTAACAGAGAAGGTCTTGCACACCATAGACGACCAGAACAGCGCCCTCATATCGCTGAACACAAAGACCCGTTCGAGAACAAAGCCCCTAAGAGATCATCAAAGACAGTTTAACCTGATCAGCTCGTCAAGTCAAACAACAAGTGACATTCCCAGCCGACAACATGAAGCGCGAGGCGAGTTGCCAGTAAATTTCCTGAGTATTAACCTCAGTCGCGAGCAGCATAACTAAAACTACCCAGGTCGGTGTGACGTGACCAATCCCATCTTTGCACAATTGGGGAAACAAATGGGACAGACCCCCCCCTTTCACATATCTCCTACCTAAAGCTTCTCAAAAGCTTCCACCGCCGCCTTGGCCGTAGACGTAGCACTCGCCGGATTCTGCCCGGTAACCAGCCTCCCATCCACAATATGATAATCATCCCAAACCCCCTTGGATCTCTTATCTGCATATCATCATTAGCAAAGCCTTTCACAAGGGCATGTTTATGTCAGGTAGACTCAAACTCACAAGTAGCCCCCATCGCCTCGGCCGTCTCCTCCACCAACGGCTTCTTCCAACTCTTCAACTCCTCCTGAATCCCCATGACCGTCTCCGCCTCTGTTGTAAACCCCGTCAGCGTCTTCCCCTTGATCAACGGCTCCCCCGTAGCAGCATCAATCAAATCCTGAAACACCGCCGGCCCATGACAAACACTGCTCACGATCCCCCCGTTGCTCCACACCGTCGCCGCAATCTTCTTCAGGTCCGTGGCCGTGGGGTAATCAAGGAGCGCAGCGTGGCCGGCGCTAGCGAAGAAGACTCCGTATTTGTTGCCGTCGATGGTGGAGGCAAGGGGGTGATTATCGAGTTTCTTGCGGAAGGGAGAGGAGACGTCGTCCCAGGTGGCGCGGTCGGAGCCGGAGAGAAAGTCCGGGGTGAGGGAGAGCCAGTCGGGGGTGTAGGTGCCTTTTTCCGAGGTGATGTCGACTTCGAAGCCGGCCTCGGTGAACACTTTGAAGGGGTGGAGGACTTCGGTCACGAAGACGCCGGTGGTGTGGGTGCCTTCGAAGAGGGGGGCGTGGGCGGAGGTGATGGTGATGATGGCGCGGCGGGGGAGAGACATTGTGGATTGCCAGATGGATGCTTTTTGGTAAAAGGGGTTGGTGCTAGTGTGAGGGGTGGACTGTGTAATGGACTGAGTGACGAGAATGAAGAGGACTTGACCATGGACTATATACTCGGACCAGCACTGGAAACCGTGGTCTGGGCGGCTTGAATCTCTCAACATGTATCCCGCAGGAGCTGTCGCTACATCGGCACTAATCAGCAGCACGTCGAATCGCCAATCGTTGGGAACATATATGGATTGGCTGGATCATTCCGATGTGGTCGCTCAGTCAGCAAAGGCGTCCGGTTGGCGTTAATACGAAACGACCTGCAGCCGACTGCGTTTACCCCTCATTCATTACATTCACACAACAAAATGCGGGGGTTGGAAGGAGGTGGAAGTCTGTGGCTCTGACTCAGCTTGGCAACCCTCCGCCACATGGGTCGTCAAGCTCCTCGCGTCCTTACTACTTTATCTCCTCCAGCAGCTCCCAACTAGGTCGCCCAAATGCTACCCTCAACCCGAAAGCGGGCGGAGCGTGAGCACGCAAAGCAGCATCTCACGTCACACAGATGCTGCCACTGCGACTCGATTATCCTGAAACTCAGCACCCGCTACGTTAAAAAATCGACTGAAATACCTCTCGGAGTAAATGCCCAGGACGCGACGCGGGCTGCAGAGGATGGGTGCCACTTCTTCCAATTGGTTCTCTACCCAGGTTGGCCTAGAGATGCCGCGATACAGATCAAATTCAAGCTCGTAGTAGAGAGCGGGGAACGCATCTTTGTGCCAACATTCGAGCCCCCTCTCGATGAAGACGTCCAATAGCGACTCCGTGAGGACTGGGAGGTACCAGAGGCGTTTTGCTGACTTAGGGAATGCCAATACTACCTAACACTCTGGGAGGGCTGCATGAGGTTCCGCATTCACATCTACCAAGGTCGGTCTCACTAGCATAGCAGTTGTCTGGATCCGTACCAGACTGACGCAGTCGCAGATGATGCGGCATATTCCCCGTTTGCCTCCCAATCGTGGCTACGTCTGCCATCCGCGATGCGCATTTGGAACCGGTCACGGACCACGGCGGCGAACTTGATGCCGCCAGAGAGAGACATGGGATCCGCTTCCGCGTTTTCTCAGGCCAAATCCTGGCTTCAGCACTGCACCCAGAATCACTCGGCGTGCCTCCTTCGGGGTCCTGTCACCCCCCCCCCCCCCCCCCCCCCCCCCCCCCCCCCCCCCCCCCCCCCCCCCCCCCCCCCCCTCCCCCCCGCCCCCCCCCCCCCCCCCGAGGCGCCTCCTCCATCTTACCCCCGACGGTCAGAGCGTCAAGGTGACGCAGCCTGGTCCTGTACCCTATGTCGCTTTGAGCTACTGCTGGGGAGGAGACCAGCCCTTCAGGCTGACGAGGGCAACACAGGAAGCACTTGGGAACGGGGTTTCGGTATCAGGCTTGTCTCCTACCATCTAAGATGCGGTTTCAGCAACAGCTGGGCTTGGGTTCTGTCGAACTGCAGCGGCAGTTCTTGGCGCTCAGGCGCGCAGGAGCCTTTGGTCATGTGCTCTCCTCACACACAGGGAGCTTTCTTTTGTATTTAGTCTGGGAGCTTCGCTCCCACCCTTTCTACCTAATCAAGTCACTTTGTAACTACACTTCCGCTGCTCGCAAGCCCTTCGCTCCTCAGTCAAACGTTCCACAGTTATAAGCCCGACTCTATCTAACTACGCAAAGTGTGGAACTAGTTACTGAGACACTCACAAGCAGCGCCTTCCGTAAAACCCTTTTGCTAATAAGATATTAAAGAGGAATATAAACGTTTAGTAAATAAAGCTACAGCTTTTATTACAGGTATTACTAAAATTATTAGCTTATACTAATATATTTAGAACTAGGTCGATCGTATAGTTAACAACAGCTTTAAGGAACTAACTATATAGAAAATGATTTAAAACGGTAGATATATAGTTTAGGTGTTTATATATTTCCTTTAGTAGTAATTTAAGTTTAGTAAGATAAGCCTTACTTCTTAAATCCGTTAGGAATATCGCATAGTGATAGAATAAGTTAAGAATATTAACATATTAAAGGAGTAGTAAATTAAGGATTAGGAAATAGCTTATCGTAAGGTAAAAGCGCTTAAAATTACAGAAATTTAAAAGCCTTTAAGTACTAGGGATTAGCTAAAAACCATTACAGTGTATATAGCGCCTTAATAAGCGAATTAAAAGCTCTCCAAATTAGTAAAGCAGGAAACTATAAAACGCTTAACGTTTAGAATTACAGATTACGTTTATATCCTCTTTACGCAGATCTATAAAGCGAATACGCTATTAGTAATAGTAAGTAAAGCAGAGTCTTCTTTACTAGTAATTGTTCTGAAGCACATAATAAGATTAGTTAAAGCTTTAAAAAAGACTATCCCTGTAAAAGAAAATACTTATAAGAGCTTATAAACTGTTAGATCTTACGTTTAGCAATTACTAGATTACTCTTAAACGCTCTTACTACATTAAGCGTATTAAAATATTGGGATCCGAGATAAGGGAGAAGATTAAAGCGTAATTTATAAGCTCTAAGTAATTAAAAGTTCACTAATCTTATTAAGAGAAGTAAAGAGCTGCTTTAGCCGCTTAAAGCTAAGACCGTTTAGGTGTTCTAAAGTTCTTAAGATTTATTAATATTATAGTAATTAACGTTTATATAATAAAAACGATTATTAAAGTAATAAGGCAGTTCTTTACTACAGGTTTCACTAAATACCCGCTTTCTAAAAGTATTTTAGTTGATAATTACAGCGTAATGCACCTTATTAATTGTAAGTCTCTCCTAATTAAGGAGAGCTTCTAGCACGTTAAATCTAAAGATTACGTCTAAGTAGAGACTAGCTTATTCTTAATTACTAGATATAATAAACGGGTAATCTTAAAAGTGCTTATAAACTTTAAAAGAGCTAACTGTAAAGACTTAATACTTAATAAAGTTGCTGTTATAAAAAGCTTTTACATTAACATTATCTTAAAAGCTCTAATAGCTAAAGTTAAAGCTTAATATTATAGATTTAACTATATACTTTATTACGTAATATAGAAAAGAACGTAATATTAAAGAAGTTAAAGCGAGAGTATAACTTAATATTTTTATAATGCACTTTTATTATCACTTTCTTAAACTTCCCTATATTATTTACTGTAAGTATTATAAGTAAGATGTTAGTAATTATAATAATATAAGGAGTAAAGCACTTACATTAATAGTTACGCCTGTAAGAGGATATAAAGAGCCTTTAATACACTTATATAAGCTGCTTAAAACTAAATACTTTAAAGAAACTTGTTAAGTAAGTATATAACATAGCAATTACAGGTATAAAGATTATCAACTATAAATACTACGTACTTACGCACTTACATTAAGTTATTTTAAAGCACTACTCTAAAGGATTCTCCTACAGACTATTCTTACAAATTAGTTAAAATCTTTTCTACTTTAAGAGAGTATAAAATAGATTAATTTACTTATTTATAATGAAAGATAAGTATAATAGGAAGCTCTTCTATTATCTACTAAAGGATAGGAAAAGGTTAGAAGTGTTTAAAACTATTAAGAGTCTCGTAAAATAAGTGAAACGGCAGTTTAAGCTTACTAAATATGTTATATATTAAGATTAAGGGACTTTAATAATAGTAATTAGGAGATATATACTGTATTAACTCTAGGTAATCGAAAAGGGATTGAAATCGAAGCTACTCTATTATATACACACGAACCGAATGATAAGAGTGAGCGTGCAGGCTAAAAGCTGATTGTGAAATCCATTAAAATAAAAGAGGAAGTAAACCTTCTTAAATTGATTTAGTTTAAATACGTATAAGTAGTTACTTACCTACATAAGATAAGCCTTAACTAACGAAATAACTAGATATTACTTAGTAAGAAGTTTTATAAATAGTTTAAATAATACTTCCGGTAATACACACTATTAAGTAAGCTTAGCAGAAGCTTAACTAACAATTACTGCTTAGATTAAAGCGGTATCTATACTTACAAGTGTTAAGCTTACATTCTTAATCAAAGGTAAAAGGTGGAGTAAGATAAGCTTAGTTTCAAGACTAAACCTTAAGAACATATTAAGTATTTAGTTAGATACGTAACCTTTAATATCTACTGCATTTAATGCCGTAACTGAAAACGGTACTTATAACGTGTAACGTAATATTTAATAAGAAGCTTTTCAATAAAAAGAAGAGTAATAAAGTAAAGGTATTACTAATAAAAGCTATTTAACAGCTGCTTAACTTTATTAAGATTAAGTTATTAATATAAGACGTTATATCTATATTTAAGCTCCTTACTAACGTTCTAAACCTAAATGTTACGCTTACACTTAGCGATAATAAAGCTTTAACCTCTAAGTTTAAAGACGAAGAAACTCTTAAGGGTTAGAACTTAGAAGTAAACGCGTTTAAAGACGGCGTAACGTTCCTTCAGATTAAGGATAAACTTACAGAACTCGAAAAGAGATCTGTAAGCACTAAATTAAGACTTCTAACTTTAGAATTAACGCTAAAGGCTAAAGCTTAGCTTCCAACTTAAGGTGCGTACCTTTACTTAGCTAATAAGTGTACTAGATTACCTTCTGCGGATTGTAATAAGCTTAAAGAGACTAAAGAGCTCTCTAAGTAAGGGTCTAGACGATAAGAAACTCTAGAATAGTTAGATAAGGCTTTTACTAATAGTGTAAAGCTACGTATGAATCTTAAAGAAAACAGTTACTTACAGGAGGACAGTTATAATAAAACGTTTATAACCTTTAAGTATAAAGCTTTAAAGAAGTATAAAAATACCTTATTAAAAGATTTAGCTAAAGATATTATTATAGTAGCAGAGCTAGAAATATAGAACACGTATTTACGAATTAACTACCCTCCTGCTTTAAAATAAAGTAAGAGACTTTAAGGGCAGCTAACTCCCTTTGGATCGCTTAAGTTAGCAATTTATACGTTTACTATTTAAATTTATAATAAAGTAAGGATTAACTATTTAGTTTTTAATAAGAGCTTCGCAGGCTTTTTTGTAACGTTCTTGCTTAATTAGTAAATAGCGGTTAAAAAAAGGAGTAGAGCTTACAGGACATTACATACTGTGTTCTAAGCAGCAGTACTTTAAATAAAGGCGAGGTTTAACGCTTCCCCAAGTATATCTTACCTTAACCGAGATAATCTTTCCAAATTGTAGCTTTGAAAGCATTAAAAGGATCTTAATAACCACCTACTTAGCCCTAAATTTAAAGAAGCTTACTAAGCAAAGCTACAGCACCTCTTATATAAAGGACGTAATGTAAGATTTAACGCACTGTAACGCTCTTATAGCTGCTTCTACTTAAGTGGGTGTTTACTTATAAGTTCTGTAAAGATAATATACTTAAGAAGTGTAAGGTACAGATCTACATAAAAGGCAACCTTTAAAAAGTTAATACGTTTTAAAATACGTATATAGCGACTTTAACTGCTGAACTGGTGCAGTGATGTAACAGGGAAGAAACCATAAGGAGAACCACACCCACAGAACATTGTAGTCGGCTTGGAAGGCTAACTTCCAGACTACTGGTCCTCTAATTAGAAGGATATAAATGTAACTGACGTAGAAAAACAGATACGTATCTGTTAATTTTTCTAGCCACTGAGTACCCTGTACCGGGTACCCTGTACCCGGTACCCTGTAATGTGGTTGCGTATCCCGAAACCACTAGCCGAACCTTCTGGAATTCAAGGGGGTGGAACCCCCTGAATCCAGTGGGGCTACTGCCCCACAGAATCAACTAGAACATCACAGTGGCCACGTCAGCCACTACGTCAACAGA
>Ga0247760_1001636_pt1 | contig 19933 bp, 25 predicted proteins | sample UWRJL171409R4_FD_179936 | JGI IMG/M metagenome (GOLD analysis project Ga0247760, IMG submission 179936) | Plant litter microbial communities from Arlington Agricultural Research Station in Wisconsin, United States - UWRJ-L171-409R-4 | ecosystem: Environmental > Terrestrial > Plant litter >... | reverse complement strand
AAAAAAAAAAAAAAAAAAAAAAAAAAAAATCGACAATGACTTCCATTGCTTGAATCTGTGGCCTAAATGCATGATGATGCAATTGTCGGCTGAAATATCCTCCGGCATCTTACCTACCTAGTCTGCCGGCAATATATAAGGTAGCCTGGCCTGCTCCGAGCTCCGAGCTTGACAGAACAGGGTTTGGAACGACAACCTCCATTGAATTGACTTGACAGCGGGGAAACTGCGCTGCCGCTTTGCAGTATGCAATCGAGGTTGCCATTACGTGAGTTGCCCATGCTCGAGGTTACACAGGGAATTTCGCTGTCCTGATAAGAAATACATCCCGCGCGCAATAGACCTGAGGGCTGCATATCACACCACCACACTTGCTGCGAGGCTCCGAATCAAGAACCACACCATTCTGATTTGAGAGGTGGAGAGGGGACCTGGGGCAGTCATTACTGGTCAACCCAGCCATGTCCCGTCCGAGATTCCGTATGATCGGGTGGCCAAGATAAGGCACTGCACTCGTTCTGCTACATGTAGTCTTGCTGGTTCTGCAGTTACATCTAAAAGGCAGTTGCTTTATCTTGTGTCGAGTTTTCGCTCCATCATTCGCCCTGCTACATGTAAAGACACTTCATTTCCAACACACTATACATCATGGCCTCAGACGACACCAACGCATCTATCAGAGCCGCCGGAGTAGATCTCAAATCTGCTCTAGACGCCTTCGACACCGAACCCAATGATGGCCATCGACGCGCTATTGTTGAAGCTGCGGAGCAGGTCCTTGTATTTGCCCGAGATCCCAGTTACAAATGGATGGAAGACGCGCTCGAGATGAGTCGCCTCAGCGCTACCCATCTCTTTCAAGTCTGGGGCGGTTTCGGCGAGATCCCAGAGGAGGGGAGTGTTTCTTTTGCTGATCTAGCCCAAAAACTCAATGCCGAGACCTCCTTGATTGGTATTCCACCCACATGACATGAACCTTACACTCCTCCCACCGCCTTCCTCCCGTTTATTGCTGACTGGGTCATCTTTCATTTAAATATCTAGAGCGCGTTGTCGGTGTGCTTACCTCGCAAGACGTCCTCCTTGCCGTCCCTCCGGACCGCATCGCCCACACGGCACGATCTCGCATCCTCGTCCCTTCGCGGGACAGCAGTGTTCTCTACCAGGTGATGTGGGACAACACCATGACGCCCTTTTTTTATTTGGACCAATATTTCCAAAAATACGGCCGCAAGGAACCCGAGGCTATGAATCACATTCCGGCAACCTTTGCGCGCGGCTGTCCCGAGCTTTCGTTCTTCCAGTATCTCCCGAGTGATCCGGCGTATTTTCACCGTTTTACCGTGGGTATGGACTTGATTGAGAAGAACACGCCCGCGTCGGGGATCTATGATTTTTCCTGGTTGGTGGACAAGGCGAAGGTAGAGGCGAGTCGCGAACCTGAACCTGGACGGGCGGTTTTTGTAGATGTTGGCGGCGGAAGGGGCCAAGCCATTGTGGCGATCCACAATGAATTTCCAGATCTCCCGATTGAGCGGTTTGTGTTGCAAGATAGACAAGAGACGGTCGATGCGGTTGTGGCGGGGGGGCATCCCTTGTTGCAAAAGGTGCAGAAGATGGGCATTGATTTCCATCAGGAGCAGCCGGTGAAAGGTAGGTACCTACCTATATTCTCTCTCCTTCCTTCCTCCCTTCAACCCCTCCGTGCCTGTATCCCTTCTTCTCTGTCTCTTTTTCTGTGTGGCATCGTTGGCGAGAGGTACATGTAACTAATGTGACGAATATAAAAGGAGCCATGGTGTACTTTATCCGGCGCTGCCTTCACAATTACAGCGACACGCTGTGCACGCGAATCCTGTCAATTCTCGCAGAAGCCATGGCGCCGGACAGCAAGATTCTGATTCAAGAAGATATTCGCCCGGTACCGCCCAATGCCAAGACGGCGTTTCTGGACTTTTTGATGATGACATATGGTGGCAAGGAGAGGTCCCTGCAGTGTTGGGAGGAGGTGGTTGGCAATGCTGGCTTGGTGATTTCCGGCATCTCCCAGGGTTCGGGGTCATGGCAGTCGCTGGCGGTGATTGAGTGTGCTAAGAAGACTTGACGAGTCACTCACTCTATCGGGTCTCAGAAACTGGAAACTTCACGTCACAGGATGATGTGGATAAATTTTCTGATAGGAATTTGGGTCTCTAGCATAGTAGGTAGTCCCTAGAATAGTCTACAGTCGGTAGTTGACACAGTAAAGACACTTGTTCGCCTCAGCCGCATATCTTCTTGACAAGCATGGCGGTGAGACTCCCGAGCATCTCAACAATCGGAAAGCTAACCAATGTCCGAACGGAAACGCCAACAAAAAGACAGCTTAAGCGGAGAATGACCTCTTTACCTTGGAGGCGGGGCCCATGCCGGGCATGAACTTTTGCCCTGTTGAGTAAAACTGGTTAGCAAGTTGCACCCCTCACAAAAATAGATATTCACTTACATCCGTCAATTTCCTCCTTGACAAAGTCCTTGACGGTGCACTTGTTGGCATCAGTCATGGCCTGCTTCTTGATGGAGCCACAGCCGTCGTAGAAGCACTCGGACTTATCCATGGCGCGCTGGAGCGAATCGCCCTTCCATCTGTTTGGAGAGTTAAAATCAGCCATCAATCACCTCATCATATATGCAAGGGGGAAAAAAACAAGAAAGAGACAAAAGGGACTAACCCGAAAAGATAATCGGCGTGGGTACCCGCGCCAGTGCCCTCAAACGACCAAACAAAGGGGTTCTTATCCTTGGCGGGATCCCACAGGCTGTTGAAGACAGTCGTATCCCACTCAATCTCAAACGTAACCTGGGGTACCCGAACGGGGTGGGTTGCGGGGCAAGCCGGGGCGTTGGTGAAACCCTCGCTGGTGACCGTGTTGTACATGTGGCTTTGGTGGTCGGGGCTGTCCAAGCTCTTGCCGTCCCAGCATCTTTGTGTGATTAATACTGTCAGTAAAATCTTTCGCTGCAAAAAAGAAAGAAACAAAGATTTTTTTTTTTTTTTTTTACTTACGGAGGGAAGTGGTGCGTCGTAAAGATACCGTTGCTGCACTTGGTCTTGGGAAAGTCATTGACAATGGTGCCACGGCTGTTTCCGGACATGCACTGGTAGCTGAGACCGGCACGGGGCTTGGTCGTGATGGTGGGGCTACCGACGGTCATACGGAAGCCCTGGGACAAAAATTGTCAGCATTCATCGTTGAAAATCAAGATGGCGAGAGCCCATGTTGCATAAGATGACATCTTGTTGATACTTACAGGCGGGAAGGCCTTGATGGGCTGTCGTGCCAGGTTATCTCTCGACAGGTCAAACTGGGTGTAGTAGACGGTCAGGCCACCCTTGGCGCCGTTGGAGCCACCCAAAAGAGGTTGCACCGGCTTGGGCATGACACGGTGGTAGGTGCCGTTCTTGGGGTCCTTGAAGAACATGTGGGCGACCCAGTAGTTGGAGAAGTCCTCAGACATCTGGCAAGTCGTGCAGGTAGCCCGCTCGCCGACATCGCCCTCCCTGAACAAGAAAACTGTTGTTAGCCAAGTCTCGAAAAGAATCACAACATGAATACGCACATGGTAGCGTTGAACGCGTTGCCTCCCACAATCATGTGGAGATGGGCAGAGGGAAGAGACCCGGGCTGAGCCGCTGGGTCGAGGCGCTGTGCCGTCAAGGTCGAGCACGGGAATCGCAGACCGGCCTCGGCGTGGGCGATCAGGGCGGCCAAGAGGCCGAGATTCGCAAAGGACTTCATCTTGGCGGGGGGGTTTTTTTTTTTCCAAACGCAACTTGTGAGCTGTCGTCTTTTGTCAAGCAGGAATGAGTCGAGGCAAAGGAGGAAAAGGGGAAGCCCAAGGGGAGGGAAGAGACCGAGTAGGGATGTTGGCATCCTCAGTTTATAAAAGCTTGATCAACTTCGGCGAGGCCTGCCGAGAACGCTTGTTCTACCTTGGCTATCTGCCGGCTACCCGGAAGTCACTAGAATAGAGCTTGTTTGTGGAACTGCTCCCATTGGTCCAACGGCTACTACGGCTAAACAAGACGCTGCCGGCAGCCACGTAACACTGCGCCGAATACCAGAGATTTTTGCTGCTGCCGGTGCCACGACATGGAGAATTGATAAAGTGGAAGGCCTGGATATGTGTGCCACTCAATCTGTGGAATATTCCAATATGAAAAAAGAAGAAATCGAAGCCCTGAGCGGCAGCCCGGCTCAACATCCAGAGCATGTGGTGTGGTATGTGGGGGAACCAATCATGACGGCAGGTGATTGTAGATGTATTATCTGCATGCAAGTGATCTGGGCTGCCTTCGGGCTTCTGTGAGCTGTTTTTCTTATCTTGTCGTCTAGAAATTTCACGAAGTTCCTAGTGACACCAACCCTTCGAACCTTTGAAGAACTTTGTGACTTCAACCACGTTAGCCGTGGCCCAGCGGACCGACAGTCATGCGCTGAGAGCCCTTGATATTCTCTGCTAACGGGCTACGACTGTATTCCCAGGGAGCATTCAGGGGCTCCCGTGATTATCGGCTTTATTATCCCGAAGACAATATCGAGATTTCAGGGGCTCAGAAGCCAGATGTCCGAGCGATTGATGCGATTGATAACAGTGATAAATACTGCTATTGAGCATCATGCTCTGGCTCGACCCGTGCCTACCTACTTTGCAAACAATTCCAGCAGTCGGAACGAGCCGACTCTGTTATGGTAAGCCTCATTCTTCCAACCGAGCATTAAGAATCCGAACAGACCCACCCTCCACCAATTTGTTCTGTGGCGATACGCCGACTGCCATTGGGTCGGGATTTGTGGCAAAAGAATGGCTAATATCAGCCATACAAGAAAACATATCCCAACGTAAAATGAATTGTCTTGACTGGTCTGGACCATTTTATCTGCATACGCAAGACGGCCTGGCGGCTAACCACAGTGGCGATGAGATTGTCCTGGACATGATAGCTGGATGGGCGCGTGATGCTATACTGAGGAATAACTTCAAGTTGCTCCGGAGGATGCCAACACACTTTCTGGGATTGCGAGGTTCGGAAAAACAATCAATAGATAAATGGTCTTTTTTTTTATCAGGCTTGCACCCGTGTGGATTTCCTGGCTGGCGATAACCAACTTTGGGAGTTTGCAAGTCCCAAGCTTGTCCTGGTCGAAGTTTTCGGGACGGGTTATGGCGAGCACATACCAGGTGTTTGAACAATGTTTGTTTCTCGATTCCTTGTTGTTGCATAACAATGCGGGGTCAAATTCTTCAAGAACCCATTCCTCAATCTGCCACCGTAGAATGCAATGATATTGGGATGCAAATAGACGAGAGTCGAGCGGCGGCGAGTTGGGACGACAGCGACACTTACATCTGGACACATCCATTCATATACACCAACTATGGAATTGCTGAGTCTTTGGTTGAAAGCATAGCGAATACAACTCTTTGGGCGTCTGTTGAATATGTTGGTAACCTGAAGATTCAATGCAATGGTCGGTGAGTGGTCGGGTGTAATCACCCCCACTTGAGGATGACAGCGGAGGAAGCCACGTTTCACCTCCGTAACAAAGGCCAGCACGGTTGTCTAAACTGACGCGCACTCTGCATCGTTCTTGCTGCGAGAAATGCTGACATGAATGGGCGCGCAATGCGACCGTGTTTGTAAAAGGAAACTGCGTGTCAGCAGCGACCATCCATGTAAACATTGGAGAGCATGGACTTGACCTTTTCGGGTTGCCGGGATTTTCACCACACCGAAAACCGATCGGAGAGAGGAAAAAAAACAATAAGAACAAAAAGAAATCATGGTAAACAAGGAGCATAGTTTCCATCCTATACGCAATATTGGTCCAGGCTGGCCATGGGGAAGGTTGTTTTCCATCGTTCCTGCACGATAACTGAATTTGTGGACATGTGTCCACATGAGTTGCAGCCGCTCTGCAGCTTGAGGACAACAAGCTTCTGCTGCGGACAAAACACCCTGGCCAAAAAAACAGTCGGAACGACGGCTTCTTTGGATGCACCCAGCGCCGTGGTAGCAGTTCTCTGGTCCGGCCACTTGAGGGTCCAACAGTGGACTTCAAATCTTGCACCAAATGATGGACGGAGTATCCCGAGATGGGTTGTGGGGTTCAGCGGAGAGGGGCAATCGCGCGCGACGCTAAAAGGAGGGGCAGAGTCTTGGCGTGCAGTGGCATGAACGCGAACTGGAAACGGTGGAAGGATGAACGCGTGGCGAAGACCTTACCGGGCAACAGAAATAGCCGACGCAAGCCTGAATAGCCTCAGTGGCAGCCTGCAGGGGGTGTTTTCTGCCACGATGCATAACACGGTGCCGCAAAAACATTGGGCGGCCCAATCCCAATCGCTCAGTCGTTTTTGTCGGGTGCGACATGCATGAGACGATATTCCCCGCAATTTCCCCCTGAAACCTCGCTGCTCCGCCACGCCACCCCGGCTCCATTCCAGCGACCAAAATAATCAAACACGAAATATTCGAGAACACACTGCCGATCATTTGATCTCACGACATCGTCCACCACCGCACACAAACCGACAACCAACCCATATTCTGTCACAACCAGCGCGTACACCATGCCGTCACTGTGGGATGATGCACACGCTTCCACCAGCATGCGACTGCCCAAAGTCCGGCAGAAGCTGTCGAGTCTCGTGCGTCGCGGGTCTTCCAAGCGGAAACAGGCAACAGCGACCGGACCAAATGGCGTCACGTTCAGTGCACCGGTGCTGAATGTCAACTTGGAGCCAGTCAAGTCGCTCCGTCTAGCCGACGGCTGGCTGGAGGATGCAAACACTCCGCCATCGCCCAAGCGACGGAGGAGTCGAGGAGGAGAGGACGCGCGGGACTCGGAGCAGCGGAAATCGGACCAGGAGAAGAAGCGATACAGTGCGACGCCCATTGCCGACCTGTTCTCTATGAGCACCGATCAGCTGGCCAGCACTCTCGAGACCATCTCCCGGAAGCCCTCAAACCCACCAGCGCCGTCAGCAGCGGTGCCCTCACCATGGACCGTGGCTCCCCCGGCAACGACCACGACTCCTGCTGCTGCAGGTGGTGCTGCAGCTATCTCTAAACCCCAACGACGAGATGCGAGTGCACCGGCTCCGGTTCAGCAGGAGCCACAGCCAATACGCATCTCGCTTCGTCACTCGACCGTGATGGACACGGTTGTTGTTCCCGACGTCAGATCATCCACCGAGTCTCGTCGGCGGTCAGTTATGGCGTGGAGCAGCAATGCGCTGGTAAACGCCCCAAATTCTTCGTCCACGCAAGATGAGGTCTCGGATGGGGCCTCGCGACGACATTCTGTTCAGCAGGTAAACTTGATGCGGTCTGTCGGGCCAAATACGACCGGCTTACGTGTTTCCAACGGGGGCGGGAGTACCACCCCGATCGGGAGCGGGAGTGGGAGCGGCGCGGTTGACGACACGAAACGCAATTCGACGGCATCCATCTCGGCGGCCATCGAGATGCATTTCTCACAGCGACCACCGATCGCGGAAATCAAGACGACGCTCGCCACCCCAAGGAATGCTTCGACACCCACACCAATATCGACTGCTGCCACGCCGACATCGTCCACTGAGACCCGCAGGCGATCATGGCAGCCCGCCACTCCGCTCTCGGCCGTGGCACCACCTGCTCAGGGCAGCATGGGTCCGCCTCCACGGCGCACGACGAGCACCCGTCCACCCTCCGCGGCCCTGACATCGAGCCGTCTTGCCTGGATCCGTGAACTTGAAAGCAAATCGTCATCATCTTCATCGTCCTCGGGCGCTTCTGACATCCAAAAGCTGGGACTGAAAAGTTCTAGTGGCGTCGCCGGCAAGCTCGCCATGTTCGAACACATCCAGAAACAGAAGCAGCCCTCGCAACCCACGCTCAGCCGGTCCAACTCGACCGCTAGCAGCCGCATGACAGACTCGGTTTTTGCCGGCTACAGCGCCGCATCTCCGTCCCTGTCACATGTCGACGGACTGCCGTCAACGGCGCGCACGTCCATGGACTCTACCCGGTCCATGCCGCACGGCTCCCAGCGCAGCTCGGCGGTCCTCGCTTACTATGACGAGGAGTTCCGGGAGCGCATGGAGGGAGTGGCAGGTGGTTGGAAGGAGCAGCTTGATAAGGATAAGAACGGAAAAGACTCGGCAAGGAAGGTGACGGCTCGGTTGGTCGAGGTGGAAACGGAGCGGACCGCCAAGAAGGAGGGTTCGTCTGGAGATGTGCCTGCGGTTCCCGAGGTGTCGGAGGAGAAGGAGGCCGAGCCGGCGGCGCAGGAGGTGCAAGCCACGATTCTTGCCTTAGCGGACGCGACTCTTGTTAGTGGCGGCGCTGAGGCCGCGGAGGCGAAAACTTCAGAGGTGGTAGAACCCGCGGGTTCCGGAAAGGAGCCGGTATTCACGCCAGTCCTCTCTGAGGAACCCCTGACAGTCAAGGCCGACCAGGTTGAGTCAGTTGATGAGAACCTCTCCAAGGATCAACTCTCCAAGACCGGGGATGCGCCTATTGCTGTTGCAGTGGAGGAGGCGAAGTCGACCGAGGCGATCGAGACGGAAAAGGCCGAGGTGGAGGCTGCGAAAGAGGCGAGTTTCGGTCCAGAATGCCATGAGATGCGGGAAGTAGAGAAGACGGACGAAAAGGTTGACGCGCCGTCCCAAGAGACTATCGAGCAAGTACCGGAGAAGGAGATTGTGTCCGTCACAGTTTGCGAAGAGCAGCAGGAGGGGGCAAAGGCGGATGTTCCCGTGGCGCCTGAACAGGTCGAGACCCAAGGGTCGGACGAGTCGAGCGTCGAGACACAAATTGCAGAATCAGCGACTGGAGTTTAGGAGGCAAACAGGCATTGGCTTGGCAAGATAATATACCTGAATAATAACCGCGTTGTCGTTTCAACCTTGGTCACCGGCAGCTGTCATGATCTGGTGTTCTCCGTCCCGTAATGTCGCCAAGGTTGGTGGATGCATGTTGATGAGGATCGAGATGGGTGGGTGTGTTTGTATTCCTACTTGGCTTACTTTTTTAAGGTTTGTTGTGCCGACAATACTGTCGTCAGTAGTGGATTGCTGGTCGCTACCTTCGCGAAGGTGGGACTTGCCTTGGGAGGTTAAACTCTGTTCAAGCCACTGCCATGGATTGTGGATTGGATGAAGACCTTGGCCCAAACCTTGTTTTGTTTTTCTTTGACTAACCCCTTGTCTCCACTTCTTGGCATTGACAGTTGTGTATTGTTTCCGCCCTTTTGGAATCTACGATACAAGGAATTTAATCAAGCAAAAACCAAAACCAAAAACAAAAACAAACAAAAAAACAAAAAACGCTCTGCTGTGTCGTACCGTAGGCCGGTCAGAACCAATGGTTGCGGAACACTGCATGCCATCCACGTGATTGAAGCGCGCAGCTCAGAACTGGCTGTGCATGTACAATTACTTCAACTCTCGCCAATCGAGCCGAGAATTTCTGTGGCTGGTCACCCTGGGATCTTCACGCTGTGGCTTGAAAGGAGCCCGCGCGTCAGCCTGGCGGGTGCAGTGAGACCTGGGAGGTAACCCGGGACTGCGAGTCCTTATCCGTCAAAATGCCAAGCAGTCTTAGCTCTCCTATACCCGCAACCATTCGACCAGGTTTACGACCACGTTCTTTGTCATCATGTTTTCAGTCTAACCTCCGGCATGGCCCTGAGCTTGAGCTCGATTAGGTTGGAGAGGACCCGGCCATTGGGCCCAGCACCACTAAACTGAGATAATATCTGCATGCACAGTACACTGAAGAGACTTCGCCAGTGGGCGGAGCTGGTGACCTTCATGTCGCTGCTCTCTCACTGCCCAAGACACGGATGACTTGGAGTCGCCTTTCGACGCGAAGCTCAATAACAAATGCCTACATGTATCCATATGCACGATTCAGTATAAATGTCGGGCCGTCGCACTCGTTCAACAGTTCAACATCATCATCATCATCATCATCACAAAAACCCCAAGACCACAACCATCAAGGTCACGCCCTGCTACTCCACTCCCACTCAGTAGTTCAAGAACACACCAACTCCAATACTACCACCAAGCTCACAGCCTACCTATACTTGTTTACTTTTCTTTAACTTCAATCCCCATCATGAACTTCACCACCCTCCTTTTCGGCGTTCCGCTCCTCTTCCTCCAGGCCACTGTTCTAGCCAGCCCAATTAGCCTCAGCAGCGACCTGACCCCGAACGCGCAAATCGACACTGTCGTCCCCCAAGGTGGCGACAACTCCAACTCGACATCGCTAGAGTCCCGCTGCATCTAGCAGGACGGCCACGGTCCCCTTTCCTGCGGTTACTTCAGCATTGTCCTGACGACGGACGAGAGCGACGGATCCCGCAAGTTTTTCGTCAAGGGCAACAGCTGGCAGGCAACGGGCATGTACAACTGCACCCGCGCGAATCGCTTCCAGGACTTCACCAGCCCTTTACCCTTTGTTGTGCAGGTCCACCTGGGCAACGCCTGCCACACCAACAAGGTGGGGGCCGAGTATGATGATACTTGGGTCCGGTATGTCAACCAGCGGCTTAATACCCCGACTGATTCCCGCTGCGGCCGCGTCGGCAACGGTAACAGCCGCATGCGCTGTATTATCAAGGAGCGGCCTTGAGGGTGTACAAGTTGACGGGATTATTCACGGGCGGGGGGTCAATCTGAATGAATGCTGATTTAAAGATTGGGTCATCTGTTGGGTTTGATGGTATTCTCTCATTAAGGTTGCCCTAGTTTTTGTTGTTGCTTTTTATCATGGTAGTAGCTGTAGCTGTGGCGTTCACGTTGTCCCTTCCCTTGGTGTTTTTGTTCTGGGATATATTATTGCTTCTAATACTAGAAATAAATGCTCAATGATATTTTTCATTCGTTCCCCGTGCTCTTTTATTAGGTTAATCAGTGGTGATATTGAATGTCACGTTGGTGAACGACCATCCGCTGACGTCTCTGTCGTGGCAATTGTAAGAGTGATTTTCGTGAAGCCCACTTCAGCTACCTATTATTCTATTGCCATGTGCCCCATAGGCTACAGAATGGTCCATGGGAGGAGATAGTGGTGACCCGGACTTCTTTCTGACCTTGTGAGAACGCTGGAATTGGTTTAAATAAGGTAGTTGTTTTCATGGCCAAGTTGATATACCCAACTTGTTTGTTTTCCTGCCTAGTCCAGTCGGGATTGCTGGGTGGTTCGGAATCTTGTGCCGGGGTGTCGAACGAATCAGAAATTAGACGGCTGTCAATAGGAAAAAAAAAAAAACCCCCCGTTTCTTGACAGCAAATGGAAAGACGACGACGGGAGAGTCCCCACTGCCTACGAGGACATGATTCATCTGAAAAGATCTGATAAGGCAGGTAACAATCAATAGAAATCGTTGTACACCTAACTCACTCCTCACCACGCCAAACATCCTGCAGGAATTCCTCAAGGCCGTTGAACTTATACTCGGGCAGCAGCTTATTCCACTCATCCGATCCGTCAAATGCGCCTGCCGAAAAGGCCAACAGCAGTGAACCCAGAACCAGCTTTTCCATAGCCGCTGCCCGCTCCGGCGTATCTCTAAACGTCGGGTGGTCAATCTTGGGTTGCCACGAGCTGTTGACGGTGCCGGCTACGAGGTCGGCAGCTTTGAGTTTCTCGACCTCAAAAGGCCCACCGCGGATTTTCTCACCGAGCGCGATATACTCGGCAATCGTATAGTTGCTGCCCTGGATTCCCCCCACAAGCGGCCACTCCCCCTCGTACTCGACGGCCTTGACCACGACATTGGCGAGGTCATGGGCCGTGGTCAGCGTGATGCGGGCGTCTTCGCTTCCTTCTACTAGGATGACTCGGCGGTGGGTGAAGTCGAGCGGGGTTTGGGTGGACGGGATGTGTTTGGTGGGCCGGAACGGGTGGGCCAGGTAGTTCATCAGCATCCCGGGCTGAAACAGGCAGTACTCGAGCACCTTCTTATCCTTGTTCAAGACCTGGAGATGCTCCCGGATCTCGAGCTTGCCGGCATACCAGGCCATGTGGTCGAAGCGGGGCGCAGCCCACTCACTTGGCGCAAACCGCCGTACACGGGCGCGGACTGCAGCGCTGATGAGGCTTTTTTGTGACGCATTTTCCGGATCCATGTGCACGACGATGAAGGAGAGCAGCGTGTCGACGCCTTGCAGCGTTTCCGCCAGTTCGTCCACATTCTCGTAGTTGGCCTTGACCCAGGTCACGCCTGCCGGCGCGCCGTCGGAGGGAGGATCCTGAATAAAATATCAGCACTAAGCCTCTGGAAAAACAGAGGAGGAATATGTGGGACGAACACTTCGTGACAGCAGCAGGATCTCATGCTTTCCTGTAGCGACAAGCGCGTCAACAATATCCCCGCCGAAGCCTGCGTACAATCTAGTCAGCTGCAGGGTTCTGGAGGGTTAAAAAGTAAGACGCCTACCCCCGGAACCGCCTGCGATAGCAATTTTGACCATCTTCTATGTTGTTTTCTTGTTGGAAAGTGTTTTCCGAGAATCCTCTTCACAGGTTGGCGGGCTTGACGACGTGCTCATGTAGTCAATGAGGAGAATGTCGCGATGCAACAGTCCCTGCAGGCAGCCGGTTTCCTGCGTTCCAATGCGGCAGGAGCACATGTAGGGGTGGAACCGAGACCCAAAATGGTGTTGTTGGTGTGACTTGGGAGGGCTGGTAGGCCAATCGCTTGTGACAAGCCGCTATCATGCATGGATAGGAGATGCTACCCCGCATGTATGAATCCTTCGCTCTCTTCTCAATACGTACCACGGCGTTCAATTAGAGCCCAACACATTGGCAAGGAGCAACAACCCCTAGAAGCACCTGGTCTTTCCAAGAGGCTTGGCTGCCTTAACTCTCAACCCATACCCACGAAGCTGGTTCCTTGGCCGCATCGAAGAGAGGGTTTGGTCTTCTGCAACCTTGGAGACAAAAACGGAAATTTGGTGTGCCCAACATTAGTACCGACATAGGAGGAAGGAAATCCATAATACCGCGACTAGACTACCATCTCTTCTCTATTTCGAGCCACACCTGATCCTAATCTTTGACTTCCTTGCCTCATGTAAGCCTGCCGCCGTGGAATACCAACCGACCATAAAACCAGTAGACTCATCATTCTACAAAATCCCATAATTTACCATCTCCTCCATAGCCTTAATATGCCCCGCATCCATCGCCCCAAACGCAAAACACATTCCCATCGGCCCACCCTGACTAACCTCAACCTTGACACAAACATCCATCCTCGGCAACGGCTTCAACCCCTCCTTTCCCGCCTTCACCCTCTTTTCATTGTCCCTCTCCCACAAATCCTCCACAAGCTTCACCGTCCCATTCACAATCTTCCTCCTCCTCTCCCCTTTCGCGTCTACCATTCCCTCTACCATCTCCCACGACAATTCAGCCGCATCCGCAAGCCTTTTTAACTCCCTCCACGCCCTCACATCGTACACACTCACCAATCTTGACTTCTGTGGGACCCAGTCCTTCGTAGCGGGTGCCTCCTTCACTTCGTTCGGAAACACGAAGGACTGCCGCTCCTCATGACAAAGCAACTTAACCTGGTAATTCTTGGCCGCTAGAACCATCGCTAGCACCCTTTCTGCCTCGTGGGCATTGGTGAGGTTCATGCTACTTATATGCAGGACTACCGGGTCGGGTGAGGATTGGATAAAATCCACGGCTGCTTGCGGCTTCTCGTGAGAGTAAAAGTTTGTAAGGATGACAACGAGAGTCTCAGACCGGGAAAGGGAGTATTCTTCGTCGGGGGGGAGTTGGGAGAGTAGACGGGAGGTTGCGGCGTGGGATTCACGGCATGCGGAGGAAATAGTAGTCAAAGAGGAGAGGGTGGGGGAGGCGAAGGAGTAGAAGTGGGAGATATAGGTGGGGCCAAGTTGGTGGGCGGCGGTGAGACGGTTGTCTATGGAGGTTGAGGGGGATTTGTGGGATTGGATAATGGATTCTTCCCAGATTTTGTCGCGGAGTTCGAGGGGGAGGTTTGGGAGGGGGAATTGTGCGGCCATGTTGCTGTTGTTGTTTCTGATGTTGATTGCGGTGGTTGATGCGTTGGGATGAGCTTGGTTTGTTTCGGCCTAGCTTGATGTATATTTGATGGCTGACACTGTTGTGGCGTTTGGCGTTGTGGATGTTTCGGTTTTTATCATTGAGTTGCGGTGTTGAGCTGTGTGGCGATTGGATGCGAGGGGCTGCCAATCAGAAACGAATTGTTGGGTTGCCTTGGGGTTGGCGCAGCAGGCCGCCTGATGGTGTGCCCGGGCAGGGCAGAGAGCCTGAAATCCAGACGCGCCAGTTTCACAGCACCGCCGCCAGAAGGAAGAAGTGTCATGAACTGAATGGAAATGAGACCCATTCCAACCACACTGCTAATGTTACTGTTCAATTATGGCTATAAGGACCCTGTAACTGCACTTCTGTTGCAGGGTATGCTGGCTTTGCCAGCAACGCTGTAGCCAGTGGTGGTTCGTACCACCTAAGTCTAGAAAGGCAACTGTGGCTTAGGTTCTTAGGGAATGTTTTATAACTGCCTAAGCACAGTGACTTGTGGGCCCTAAACTAAAGATTCTGGAACTACACTTTTTTTTTTTTTTTCAATATGCTACAGCTTACCATGCATCCTCCGAGCCCGGCGAGCAGCCCGCCGCAGACACCAAGGAGGGCTACTGGAGGCTTCACCACGTTCCTACGTTCGCATCCCAGGGCGCGAGATGAAGCCTCCGGCGGGCTGCTAAGAAACATCTTAAAGCATGCCTACTTCTATTCCCCTTCTTTTAGTAATAGTGTAAAAGTAGTTTATTTACCGTAGAAAGAGCCGTAGTTAAGTGCTTATATCGTTGGTATTGCCACTTTTCACTATTAAATTATTTCGTTTTGGGAGACAAGTCTAGATCTCCTATAGCCCGATAAGATAACTTAGTTTTAAGTTCTATTACTTAAAAGCAAGCGCCGTATTTACTTTAATAATGACCTAGAAATCAAGGTAAAACAGCAACGTAAGGAGTATTCTAATATACCGCTTAATAACTATTAAATTGTGTGGCCTGACTGGTCTTAGTGAGGCCCAGTACAGGAGGTTACAGGGGGTGAGTCCCCTGTAACGGGCGTAGCGGAAGGCTTTTGGGGGTACGATGACTGCCTGGGACGGGGTCAAAGGAAGCTAAGATCAGCAGACCAACCTGCTGTAATAAGCAGAGATACAGGGGTCTATGCCCTGTAACAGGGTGACTACAGTGGGCTTTGCACAGAGATCACGAAGGTCAAAAGGTTGCCTTGAGGCTATATATAAACTATCTTGCTTAAGGTAGAAGGAAGGAAAAGAATCAGACACCAGAAACACAGGAGGGGAGATAGTTCTTTATAGGGCCCTCAGTGGGTGTGGGTCAATCTTACAGGGAGTGAGGGCCCTAAAACGCAAAAGGAAAGCCTATACTACAGAGGGAAAAGTGCTTACGTTGGCTGACGTAACAGTGGTGGTGGATCTACCCCTGTAGGCCAAGCCTACAGGTGGTGGGTCCTCGGAACTCTCCGTCGGTTCTAGTGGGTTCCAGTGGGTCCAGGGGGCTTGGCAGCCCCCCTGAACCACAACACCAACTCCTTGTGGTTGTGGTGACTGCACTTTACCATAGTGCAGTCGGCAGCACTCCCAGGGCAGAAGATCAACTAGGCTACAACACCCAAGGGTGCTGTAGCTACAGGGTAACTGGGCTGTAATTTCAACAATAATATACTTCACTCAAAAACATAATTTCTAGTTAGCTAACGTGCATGATAAGCGAACGGTATAGATAAGCGAACGGTACACTTTCCACTACCCTACCACAACTATCCTCAATTACACAACCACTATACTAGGAAACTATAATAACTAAATTGGAAACAGATGAATTAGATGATTCTGCAGCCTCCTTGCACGTACGTGCATTATGGCCAAGCTTGCCGCATACGCCACAGCACTGAATCTTCGTATGAGACCCCCCTGCACTACTACCATTTTATCGTATTTCCTAGACTAACTGCTCACCTATAGCCTTCTAATTTAGTAGATTCTATGCCTCTTGTATAGTAAGTGACCCTCCAAGCTGCATATGTATTTTTTTGGCTTTCTGTCGCTTATTAAGCTCCTTATTAGCCTTTTGTAGTGCTAAGACCTCTATACGTAGAAGGGCCACCTCGTATATAATAGTTATTGTACCTTTAGCTAGTTAATTTACAGTAATTAGTATTAAGGTTGGAGAGCTACTCTAATGGTTGGAAATTTAAGTTTTAATAAATGCTAACTGCGAGGTAGCTTCTTAAGGGTTATGTAGCGTTTGGGAGACCTAAGGTAGTGTTATACCTAGGCTTGAGGCTGGGGGTGTTAGGGTCTAAATGCGTATATTTAATTTGGATATTACCCTTTTTGGGTTATACGGCATAAGGCTGGCTTTGGTAAAACCCCCCTAGATATTTTTTTCTGTGATTGAAGCAAAAAACACCTTTTTAAATGTATAGAGAAATTCTAATTTGCTAATATATGTAATATTTATCCGTATTAACTACTTAATTTAGCAGCTATACGCCTTTTTTAACAGCTTAAAATAACTAATATCTAATGGCTGAAGTAGGTATAAGGAGTGCGGAGGTATATAGAGTATAATAATATTATGCTCCTGGTAGTAGGTCTTGAATTCTTTGGAATAGTGGCTATTGTAGCTATTAAGAATAAGCAGCCAATATTTACCCTTCGTATAAGATGCCATATGGAAATTAAAGTACTAAATCTAATTTATACCTTTCTTATTAGTAATTTACCTGTTATTAATTATTGCAATGCGCTAGGAGGCTGGAAGGTTGTACTCTTAATACTAATTTGCAAGATAGTATTGCCCAGCTAAGATAATAAATGGTGGGATGGCCTAGCCTAAGGTATTGACTCCTTGGATAACTATAGCCTACTTTTAATTGCCAGGCTGGGCCTGTTTGGCCCTATTGCAGCTATTTAAGGTAGTAACTACCATAGAGGTAATGATAATGCCTATTATAAACCCAGTTTTATTGAAGTTGTACGAATTATTGTTGAGAATACTATATTTAACCTTAATATTGTATATAAGTGCAAATTACTTGCGAATAATTATTAGATCTTCGCATTTGGCCCTCTCCCCTGGTAGTTATATTTACGTATAAATCGCATTTAAAGTTCTGGTTGGCGCTTAACGAAGTTGTGAGCCTATTGTATGCTAATAGGCGGCGCGTTGCGTTTGCGTAGTAATTGGTTAGCTATATCTTCCATATACGAGAGCTAAGAATGGAATGCGCGTATATATAGCTTAATAATATATTAAATAATCGTTTTCTCTTCTAAATCCGTAAACTTGCGCGAGTTAGTTGGAATATCGCGTTGTATAAGCCGGCCATCGCGTTGGGCGGAGAGTATTATTGGAGGTACGTTATAAATTATAGCTGCGCATCAAAGAGTAAGCTTTGGATTGTTTTTAAGAGCCTTAATTGCAAAAGTAAGCCTTGATTCTTTTAGAAGCGAATTTATTGTGAATTGGTAGTAGGAGTGGTGAAAGGAGTGGGAAGGTCGTATTATGCCAAGAAAGTGTACCGTTCGCTTATTTGTACCGTTCGCTTATCATGCACGTTAACATATCTTATCTTACTAACATATTGATCTCATTGACATAACCACGCTCATTACAAAATTACTTCCAGCCAGGTTAATATATTTAGGTTCGTACGGCAATTTTATAAAACAGTTCCATACGACAGCCTTATGTGACAGGTTCATACAATAAAGCTGCCTTGGTAATAAGTATTACCAGTAAAACGATAACAGCATACTACTCAAAAGCAATATAATCAAGCTAAGTATTACCGTAAGTTACTAGCAAACCTAGATTTGCTACCGTACGTTATATATATTCCTAGTATAACCAACAGCGAAATCGGCGTCAGTGACTCCAACTCACCCTCAGCTCACCCCAAATCACCCCCGATCACCCCAAGCTCCCTTAGCGCACCCCGGTTGGTGGGTCCGGGTAAACCGAGGTATCCCCGAACACAAATGCTACCGTATGGCCTGGACGAGTACGGTGGAAATCACTGGGAGTTGATCTCTTGGCTCGAGGAGCTACAAAAAGCTGAATCTATCAAGCTCTGCGTCTCGAGTGGAGAGTGGGAACGTGTTTGCCGGTGCATTCCAGGTAGGTACCTACCTACCTTCCTCATCAAGTTGCCCACGGGACGGGAGGTTTTTCTTGATCCGGGAACTTGAACTTCAAGTTGGTTAAAGCTGCTGGTAGCTACCTAGTTTTTCCGATTGATGCTAATCTGACATTTCAGACAAGTCCATCACTTCGAATGCAAGAGCTCACCGTCAAGGACATCCGGCTGTACATTGACCGCAGAGTTGAAACGAGTGTCGCACTCAAAGAGTTGCGTGGGCTATACCCGCACCGAATCCGTGATCTGCTCACCGGCATCGAAGAACGAGCCGAAGGCGTGTTTCTGTGGGTGGTGCTGGTTGTAGAGCAGCTTCTCATCGTTGTCCAGAATGACCCGCGACTGTAAGCAGTGTGGAGGGCATTCAATAGTCTGCCCGCTGGTTTAGAAGAGCTCTACGACGCCATCCAGTCCAGTCTCGACAGAGGACAGCGGCAAACGGCATCCAAACTATACCAATTGGTCTTTGAGTGGAAGCGGGTTTGGAGCAGCCACGTTGACGCCACTTACATTTGGCTTGCTGTCAACTTTCAGGACACTGAGGCGCTGGTGTATCCCTCAGCCGCCGAGGAAGCAGGGATAGTACAGGTCCTGGCCCGACTGCTCGCCGGCACCACCAGGGGTCTGCTTCAGCTTTCTTCTTCTTCTTCTTCTTCTTCTTCTTCTTCTTTGTCAACACGACAAGTAGAACTACTACATCGCACTGTCTATGACTGGATGAGGATAGAGGAGAACTGGTCAACCATTATCTCTGGCGAGCCCGGCGGCTTCAACCCGATCCTTTGTTTAATTGCCGTTCTAGTTTGCCACCTCCAATCCGGCCGTATGAATACCAATGCAGGCAAGCTGGAAGCCACTTTGTATCAGATGTTCCGTTGGGCGAACCTGGTCGAGAATACAGCCGAGAACAGGGCGCGATTGATGAAGATTCTTGACAAACTCGACCCGCTGCATAACGCATCCCTCCGTGTGGGCAGCAGGGTAGTTCCGGCTGACTGTGGAGGTTACTGGCCTGGCCATGAGTTCCTGGCGGCATTCTGGGCGTGCAAGCCCCACCTCCAAGCGAGTTTCGAGATCGATATCCCCGGTTTCTCTCCTCCGAGTTGGCTCTCGCGACTTTCTAACGCTACGAAGCGAAAGTTTCTGCCACATACCGCCGACTCCGAGCGTGACTGGCTGTTAGTAGCCGCGGCGCATGGAGCTGACATCGACTTTAAAACGTCAATGAATGCGTCTAATTTTTCGCAATCGGCACCATCGCGCAGATTGGACACTGTTGCGTTTCTCCTCCGTGTGGGTCTAGATCCTAATAGCCCAATGGTAAAAGGCCACCTCAAGGAACTCAGTCACTCCTCTCCACCAAAACGAGCGTCCTCGTCGGTGAAAAAAGTGGTACCGGTCACAGAGATTAAGGTTTGCGGAGCGCAATACCGTTATATTCTCTCTCAGCTCTTATACAACAACGGCAAGTTAGATCTGGAGGGAATGATAGCGGAATACTTGCCGTTGGTCAAGGCGAGTCGGCAGGCGGACGAGTTTCCAGAGTTTTCTTCATAAACGCCACGCCACATACCATCAATACCTGCCTATGTCACTTCAACAGCTACCCTCCCCTCCCGTCTAGGTTCTTCAACCCCCCCCCCCCCCCCC
>Ga0247760_1001635_pt1 | contig 19937 bp, 17 predicted proteins | sample UWRJL171409R4_FD_179936 | JGI IMG/M metagenome (GOLD analysis project Ga0247760, IMG submission 179936) | Plant litter microbial communities from Arlington Agricultural Research Station in Wisconsin, United States - UWRJ-L171-409R-4 | ecosystem: Environmental > Terrestrial > Plant litter >... | reverse complement strand
TGGGATGGCCGTTGAGGAGGAGGAAGGAGGAGTGGAAGGTGGGTGGGCTGGTTTCCGGGCCGAGGCCGAAGGTGCCGACGTCGTTGAAGCCTTCTTTTGTCATGCGGCGCCACTCTCCGCGGCGGTCGTAGGGCTCGGTCGTGGGCGTCATGAGTAAGGGGCTGTAGTCGCCTTGGGATAAGCATTGGTTGGCTATTTTCAGACAGACTGCCACCGGGTCCCCCTCGAGTTCGAGCCCCCCGGGTGGAATGTCTGCTCGGAGGATTCCCAAGAGCGCATGCCAAAAGTCCTGGATGCTGCGGCATCCCCTCCGCGAGAGAAGAATCCACGCTGACGCGAAGTCCATCCTTTTCAGCGCCCGCGCTGAGAGCAACGGTCCCAGATTCCAGGGTACGAGCGTTGTGCCAATGTGCACCCGGTCTTCGATCTGCACCGCCCCGTGGACTGCGGTCTCGGCATCCCAGACGTCCTGCAGTCTGGAGAGAAAGACGTCTTCTACTCCTTCAACAACCCGGTACCCCTCCACCATGACGCCCACCCTGCTTGCGCGGACGAATTCGAGGACTGTCCAGACACGCTTGTACCAGTTTGCGGCGCAGATGGCGGTGATGGCTGCGAGTCGCTCTTCGGTAGAGGTGCCATGGTACAGGCCACGAATCATGTCGGCGGTGACATCGCTCAGGAAAACCACCGCACTCTCTGCACGTTGGAACACGCTCGGGATGGCCGCCAGAATACGAGATTTGAGCTCGGGTGTCCATTGCGGGACGGAGAAGTAGTCGTGCCAGATTTCGATGTCTGCCTCTTCCTCATCCGCTCCAATGTCATAGTCACCAGATCCATCGTCGTGAGTTGGTCCTTGTTGGGAAGACAGCGATATGCTGGTGGTTTTCAAACCCCAAGCAATCCCCAGCGCAGAGGAAAACACACTCTCCCTCACTGTATCCAGTTGCGGAGAATGCGCGCCCCGAGCTTGGGTATCTGACACATCGCGATCCCAGACGTGGGAGATAGCGATGTACTTTGCCGTGGCTAAAAGACACGACATATGGCGGTCGAAAAAGAGGATGCTTGACCTCAGGGCTGTGATGCATCTTGAAGCCCGGGGCTTTGGGGCCAAGTCTGTTTTGGGAAGGGTGCGGAAGGTTCGGATCAGGGCATCATTGTCAAATGGACGGTTGCACTCGTAGCAGCGGAGGGTGGATGGATCGTTCTCAGTCCAAAGGGTTGTGAGGTCCGGGATGGAACCGTCGGCGTGTTGGGGTGCAGTGCTGGGTATGTCTCCCATCTTGTTCAAGTGCCGAGATATCCACTGTAGAGCTGTAGTATTGTGAAAGTGGATAAAATGGGGGTTTAAGTTAGAAGTAATGTTGGGTTGGAAAACTGATACCTGCCTGTATATTCTGAACGAGAGGGCTGAGAGGCGTGAGAGGATGACGTCACAGCAGCAGTTGGAGGCGTCAAATCCGAGTGGACCATTCAGCATCCCAACATTCTCCTCAATGGCAAATCATGTTAAATGTGCTATCACTGGTTGGTTCAGCGGCGACCTTTTAGCAGCTTAGTCACGCCGCCATAAGCTTCATTTTCACACGGAAAGGTCTCCCTAACCCCTAAGGCCTATTTGGTTCGATCGAATAACGCGTGTGTCAACCTAAATCCAGAAGAGAGTCCGGTTGCCTGAGACGAATCTTAGCTCACAAATTTTCCTTAAAAATAGAGGTTACGGCGATGAGGCGTCCAGAGTTGGAAGGGGCATTGCTATATTTTTGCCGCCCCAGCTCTCACAATAAAAACCCCACCAATTTCCGTAAACCCACCTAGGCAAATAATCGTTTAAAATTACTCATAACTTCGGTTTCTTCATCGTCTTCTATGTGGAAATTTTACAGTAGTCCCTTCACCCCACCCACGCCTTGAACATCCACGCCAAAAATAACTTGGCGCTAAGAGTGCTCTTCTTGGTTCGTATAGACGCCATGGTAAAAGCCGTGATCTTATGCAAATATGAAGTGATCAACCTTTATGCGAGGGCTAGCATCCCCATTCAGCACATCATGCTGGATGATGCGCATATATGCAACTAAACATAAGCAGGCCGTCGAAGCGAGAGTTACACAGGCAAAAGCACGGACCACTCCAGGTGTGTTATATCAACCAAGCTCGACCGCACTGGGCTATTTTTCGACACCCGTTTCTTATCTCGATCTTTGTCGCTATCGAGGGAGATGGCTGCCCCAATTGGCACCCGGCACGACGAGGTTGACCCGTTCAATTTGATCTTCGCCCTGGAGAATGGGCTAGAGGCTCTGTCAGACTTGCCGTCTCTCGCGGCTGCACCTTCCGGCCAGCTTCCCTCTGACTGGGATCCGAACGTCAACCCCAACAACGATATATTAAGTTTCCAGACCTCAGATCCTTGGATAATTGACCCCGCTAAGCTTTCGGAACCCATTTCGGAAGACTTTGAGCTCTCCAATGTTGCATATCGACTACCAAACGAGCAAACCGGCCGTCTTGTGGAACAACCGCCCATCGAATACCGATTCCAGAAGCTGCTGGCAGAGGACATCTTTAAGACGAGCAAAAACGCCCCGTACGCCGAGAGCCGCGGTCGGACAGCCGAGTTACTTGAATTCGCACCCGACAGCTCAATCACGCACGAGCGTGAGGTGCATGCTAGGGACTGGACTCAACCCCTGTTCCCGTCCCCCGACTCACCGAGATTGGCGGTCGATGCCGTTGGCCTGGAGGACCAGTTTGCTGGATATCCTATTGGGGCTCAGCACCCACAGAGCCCCGATACTGCCGATATTTTAGAGGCAGACGTTCCTACGAGTTCCGTCAGCGGAACGGACGCGTTTGTAAGCTTTGTCGCCCCTAGCACACGCGGTCTTTCCTCGTTGCAGCTAATTCTTGGACAAGTTCAACACTGAGAAACCCTTCCCACCTCACAGTGTTCCGCCTCGACAACCCTGCGCCGAGTGCATTTTCGCCAAAAAAACAGCACAGGTAGGTAATAACTCGCAATCACTTCACGCTCCGAGCTGAATTTCATGCTGAACTGTGTCGTTCCGCAGTGTGATGGCTCCCCTTGTAGTGAATATTTGCGGAAGGTGCGAAATGCGCGCGGGCGTAAACCTCAGCTCTGGGTTCAGCCTCCATCACAGCATGGTCATCATTTTCGATATCAGTATGCGTATCCTATCCATCGTGTAGGAGGTATTCAAGCTAACCGCGTCCCGAAACAGTAGAGACACAAGCCTTGCTGTCAGAGCTGCGAGTGGACATCCATCTGCGCTCTTTCCAGGGAGAAGACCGGTACCATGCCAGCCTCGAAAAGTGCTTCAACGAAACTGGGTTTATTCTCTGCCACCTTGACAAAGGCAAAGTCTACAGGCCATATTCACCGACGAGTGTGACAATTTGTATCAACAGGTTGGCAACCACGACCCGTGCGAGGATGATCTCAGGGGAGCCTCTTGTGCCCCCAGCGCTGTCCGAAGAGCAACTCAATGTCTTCACTGACGCACAGGCGCCAAAAACCCGAATTGGATCATTGTGTGACCGAGATGTAAGTGACACATAACCTGTGACTTGTTAAGAGTACTACACTGACCAGAGAATGCCCCATACTTAGCAAAGTGTCATTACTACGGCTTGGCGCTGCGCGTACTATCTCGGCCTCCTGTTCAACTGGAACGCGCACACCATTCACTATGATCAGTACATGCCAATGAAGGCGAGGGGTGTCAGCCTTCCTGTGTCGAAGAATCTCATCCTCGAGATGATGTATGCAATAGCATATAAGATCCAGGAACTTGCGACGATGCTTCTGCGCCTGGTACACGAGGAGCTGTACACAAGGGCGTACGGATCGCCAAGGGAGTACGACCCTGCGACAATACTGTGCGCGTTACATATCGTGTATTCGTCGGTCAACAAGTTCAGAAACATGAAGGACAGAAACCAATGGGAGTGCGCCGGGCTTGTTAAGTTGGTTGGTATTCCCCTTCCGTCGGATACCTTACAATACCTACAAACACAACACCGTACTAATTTCACGGATCGACCACAAAAAGCATTTATCAAGAGCCTCAGCTCTCGGGCACCCACTGCAATCAAAGTCATTCAGCAATATCGACTCCAGAGCCTCGGAATTCTCTGCCAAGCGAGCTCGCTGGCACCAGATTTGGTTGGTCTGATTGAAGATTGTGCAGTCGCGCGGTCAATGATCAGCTTTGCCTTCGAGCGATTTCAGCCGGATGGTATATACGGTCTTGGAGGTCTCGACTGGTAAGAGGAGTGCAGGATTAATTCGGGCCGACCTCTTTCGCTAATCCAAAGCAGCAGAACCGAGGCCCAATATTCACCCAGATGCTGTCACTGCCAGTTAGCTTCCTGGAGGACGACGATCTTTTTGACGGCCGAGTCTCCCGGAATTCCGGCGCTAAACGGAGTTGGGTGCGGGAATATAGGAATCAGGACGATGACTTCATAGCTGAGATTGACACGATACTAGCTGCAGAGGAGCTATCTCCCGTCCACCAGAGTTTAAACCAAAGCTCGGTTACTGGGTCCGGTCTTGTAACTGAAGACCGCACTTGCCAAGTCCAAGCCACCCTTGGTAGCCGAGCTCGACAGAACCAGAAAAGAAAGGTTTGCGAGTTTCTAGTGGACATCGAAGACTCTAGTGGTAGGACCGCTGCGCGGCCCAACTGCTCGACGCATGAGACTCAAGGTTCAAGTCACATCCAAAAGTCTTCTTGGCACAAGGGGTTGGCCGTGGTGGGGGATATCATTGGTTTTGTACTGTGATATCATCTGGAAAACATATTATGATAGATATATCGATGTGTTCTCTCTTCTGTGGGTGAATAGCTTACTTGACCACTGCTAAAGCATCCACTTCGGCACCATCAACGATCTAGAGCCGCTTCGCGCCTTGGGATACGGGATTATAGCACGCTACCCCCGCGAAACTTCGTTCTCTTCCTGCGTGTCTTCAACAAGATTGAGATAGAGGCAGAGCCTGGAAGTCGCAGTGGCTGTGTAGGAGGGTTGGCATGGGTTGCATTTATGGCCGGGTTTCTTTTGCGGAGGAAACGAGGGAGATAGTTTGGCTATTCTAGCCTTGTACTCATATGGTTGACCCAAGCACCTCGATCTCGAGTTCCCATGTCGCTTCTGTCATCATTGTCTACATTCTAGTAAGAAAGAGAACCTTCCACGGTAAATTCCCACTAACACCCCGTTCAAAGATGCATTCCACGTCCAGCTAACTCGCCCAAGGGCTCATGCTCGACCTCAGACCACTTCTGCAAATCGCGTTTCCCTCCCAAAGTTCTCCCTCCTCCCCTCTCCACTTGCGTCCTGCTTTTGGAAACCAGTGGAGGCTTCAGCCCCAGCGGGTGAACTTCCATGAATCTAATGCTGCTTCCCTTTCTTTCAACTTCAAGAGATAGTGAGTCGTCATCTGAAATACTCAGACTGCTTGACATGCCGAACGTCCTCGACCACCCCAGATCTGACTCAATTGCTGCCATAATTCCCTCGCTTCAAGGTGCCCCCCTCGCTTATCGGAGCGCGTCGTATCAGGTAGTCGGTAGAGATGATCAGATAAGATCTACCAATTAGACTCCATTGGACTCGTTACGGTCCAAGTGGGATTCGTCATTCGGACGGTCTGTCTGGATGCCACTTGGGCTTTCCCAGCCTTAAAAGAGCCCGTTTGTTGTGACCCACCGTACCTGCATCATGCCCCCGGGAGTACAGAGACCTGAGCCCTCTTTTCTGCTCAGCTCGCGCACCGCTTGTCTCCTCGTTCAGTTAGCCATACGCCCCCAACCTGGCAAAGCCTGATTTATCATGGTCCACACATACCCGCGCCATGTCCCTGAGATCACAAACATCCCCTGAACTTTCTTTTCCCTCAGCTCGCACACCCTCTATCCCCTCATTCAGATTGTCCCCTTATTCAGTTAGCCGCTGCGTACGCCCTCAGCCTGGCAAAGCCCGTTTATCGTAGCTCACCGTACCTGCATCATGCCCCTGGGAGTGCAAACACCCCCTGAACGCTCTTTTCTGTTCAGCTCGCACACCATTTGCCTCATTCAGATTGTCCCCTCATTCAGTTAGCATTACCCCGTATCAGCGGTTTCCGTAGCTGTTGTGATGTTCCTCAAGCAAAGCCATTTGTCTCGCGAACTGGCTCCTGGCCCCCCGCCGATTTCCAAGCTATCCCAAACCATTTTCTGAAGCGAGCGTTGACATCGTCTCGCGAGCAGCAGGTAATCGATTGTACTTGCAACAGAATCGATGATGTTGATGAGGATCCACAGGTCCTTGATGCTGCCAGGGAATTTTTCGATGGCTTTGTCGGCTTCGTCTTCTGTATAGAATAGAAGGTGGCGCACTTCGGGGCTCGCCTTTGAGCGGATGGGCTCTAGGGCTGAGAGGTTTGGTCTCCAGCAGTCTATCAATGGCCTGGGGGAACCTTGGAGAGATAAAATTGTCTCTCTGAACATATGAAAGACGGAGCCTAGCAGGTACTCGCGGAAATCTGCTGTATCCTCTAGATTAGAGGGCAAGTGGCGATGGTTAGAAGGTTGGACTAGATATGGTACATGAAGAGTTCACTCACCGATCAACTTCAAGTGAGGGAGAGGCATCCACTCCTGCTGAATTGTCCTCTGCTGCGCATCGGCCGGTCGGCGTTCGTCGTCAATGTGTGATTCAAATACAAGACGACTCGTCAGACAATAAATTGCCTCCCTGTCGCCGATCTCACACGCGACCCCAAGAGCGTACCCCAAGTCTTAAATTGGGATCCTGCGCAAGCCCGCAGCCTTCGCAAAACGGCCCGGAAAACATATGTTTAAACACGCGGCTGGTCCGCGAGAGGCTCCGCGAGCAAACGAGGAAGCTGACCTCGTCAGACCCGACGAGGAGGGTCAGGTCGCCGTTGGGGTCGATCTGCTGGAGCGGCGACCCAAACGTGTGGTCGTCCATGGCGAGGCACTGGCGGGGACAGTGCAGTCGGAGTATCTGATGTGAACGGGGAAAGTGTTCAACGGCGGAAAGAAAATATTGGAGATGCGAGTGTAATGCTTGAGGAAGTGGATGAAGAACAAACGAAGGGCCAAGTGATACAATATAGGAACCTGAGTTTAACTTCGCTCTAACTGAGTTTTGTTAAGGGAGAGTTTCCAAACAATATCAAGTTGCGGATTGGAAGTTTCCACCTCCCATTGAAACCTTCCTCGCCCTATCTTTCGAGTTCTGTTCGTTAGGAAAGAGTTTCAACAACTGTGTCGAATGTTAAGCATTCCGTCCACTTGGATCGCATTGTCCTCGCCCCTGACTGGATCTCCTATCCGGGTCCTGCAAGCCTGATAGTGTCAGCAACGTAGGTACTGCGCACGATACGAAGAGTACCAACACCTCTGTTGCTTGGAGACATTGAATTCATTGTAAGGCTGTAAGGCTGAACAGATATCCCGAAGTCAAATTGCAACCTGGAAGTCAAAGAGTTATCCAGAAGTCAAATACAACCTGGTTGCCATAATGTCCCCACCCCAATCTAAAACCTTCTTTTGCTATCTGCAACGTCCTGTTAAAAGAGAGGAAAGTTAAACCCGGCAGATAGAGTCTGTAGATACCTTGCTTCATAAACCAACATGCATGCCTTATCATCGCACACTGCCACCCTCATCTTCGGCTCCGTCCCCCATATCCGCTTCCTGCTTCCCCCACACCTTGTGAAAGTTCCATTGTATCCCCCAGTCCAACCCCGGTGGCCCCACTGTATCATGCACGACACAGTAGCAATGGACCCTGCCATTCGGAAAGATCAACCTGCCCTTGAGCTTAGGGAACATGGCATCGCCCAGCACCAAGTTCGCGATGCTCTTCTCAAAGCCCGGTATCAAGGTATTGAGATACCGCGCTAATGCTTCCTTGTCCGTCGGGTGCCGCCTCGCCTTTTGCATCTTTCGAGCGTCGAACTGTGGATGTTGGAAAACGTGTTTGTAGAAGTTGAGAAGCTGCCATCGCTCCCAGGGGTTGGCTCCATGGAACCCGTACTCGCCGTCACTTGCTGAGCTGAGGTGCGTCTCGTGCTTTGGGTGGAATAGACAACCCTTGGTGGTGTTATCCCTGGGCTTGCTTGGCTGAAAACACGGGCAATAACGCCCCGACAGGGCGTGGCTGACCTCGGCTATGAGACCATAGACGCCCATGATCTCCTGGTTCGGGAGCTGGAGCTGGATTCCGTTACGGCGACAGAATGAGGTGTCAAGTCCCTTGCTCTCCATCAACTTCAGCAGGAATGGCGGTGATGTGTCCCGCGCACCAGCGATCTCTGCCAGGGATGCTCCACTCTTGGCGAGGTCGAGATAGAGTTGCGCAAGGGACTTTTGTTCTGCTCGGTTCCTACACCCCCAGAAACCGAAGTCCATCCACTGCGCAGTCTGTGGGTCGGGGATGTTGTTAAACGGGCGGAACAGAATGATGTAAAGACGCATCACGCCCGACTCCGCGGGCGGGAAGGGAGGTTCGTCGTCACCAGCGGGGCTGAGGCCAAAAGCCCGCTCAGCAAGTCGTAAGCCGATTCCCTGATAGGCGTAGCTCCCTTCCCAGTCGGGCATGTCAAACTCGTCGTCAGCTATCTTAGAGAGAGCCCACCCAAGGCAGTCGCAGCAGACTTCCCCTGGAGGTGCCTGTCTCCTCCACACCTCGTCGAGGCGAAGAACCCAGGACCTGAGAACCTCCCCGATGGACGATCCCCATTTTGCAACAGCCCGGAGTCCAGTTGCCTTGATAAGATGCGTGTAAAGGCAGAGGAGGTTGATCACTTCGCTCACGTCCCAGCATTTGGTGAAGCCATACAGCCTGCAAAGGCGGTCATTTGCAAAAAGCCATTGGAGGAAACTCTCCAGGTCTGCCTCCTCCCAAGTACCGTCGGTGCCAACTTCGAGATGCTCCTCTTTCCGGATAGCCATAAGGAGGTAGTCGGCATCGTCGGGCCGCTTTGGCACAGCACACACAAAGACGTGTCGTGGCCAGTCCCTCTTCTGGCAAGTGGCCGAGCAGTATCGGGTTCTGCATGCCGAACAGCGCAACCGAGATGGGCGGCCACAGCTCCTGCATTCTGGCGCCACGGATAGATTCCACTTCGGTAGCTCGTCTAGCTTTTCCAATCCCAGTTGGGACCGAATACTGTTGTCTTTCCAGAGCTCGGCCTCAGTGAGCGGCATCCTCCGACCCTTCCCCAAGGGACCACCAGCGGCATAGGCGAACCCCGGTTCGTCTGGGATCTCCATTATGTGAACCCCCTCGTCACCAGCAGTGGCGGACATAGTCATCATTCGTCTATACCGTCAGCAATTAGCATGAACCTATAACGCTTGGTCTGTCGGGTGGAAAGAAGTTGTGGCTTACCGCATATACAGCTGCGACTTTTCCATCTCGGATATTTCCCGGTCGAGAATTGTCTTTGCCGTTGAGAGAGCCGCCGAGGACTGCGCAAGGAGCTCTGGGTTGTTCGTGAGCGGGTAAGGTTGCGCGAGTATCCCCTGGAGCACCGCCTTGACGAGTTCGAGCACACGTTGAATGGCAGCCTGGAACTTATTGCCGTTTACCCCTTCGCCCACGGAAAGAGGAACTGCTGGTATCGCCCACCGGTGCATCACTGTCTCGTGGGTTCCTCTCACTTGGAAGCCGCCGTACGAGATGATGAGGCAATAGCACAGCATGCAACATCGTCTACTGCAACCGATGTACGGATGGGCAGCCCAGGCTCCCTGTACTAGCACTGAAGCTACATATGCATGGAGCATCTGGATCTCGGTGTGGACATGGCGCTTTTCTTTCCAGATCTTTCGGAAGTGTCCCCTTGTTTCATCCTGTCGTAGGTGAGATGGCCAGCCATTCTCATGGAGCGTGAGCCCCAGCCGGTCTGTCAGGACTCTATCGAGAGAATATCGCCGAGTGGGATCGGATTTGGGGCGTCGTGAGGCTTGCGGAACCGGGACTGCAACACGCTCTATCGACTGGAAAATGGATATTGTGGTTGCAGCCTCGATGAAGGTGAAAACGCTATGACGAATCCGACACAGAAACCTAATTGTTGAAACGGCCCTATCGTATCGCTTGTGTCCGTCCTGGAGTCCTTCAAGCCGCCGCCGGAGACGAGTTGCAACGCACGACTGGTGCCGAACACTTCTCCAGAGCGTCCACATGTTGCATATAAAGTCCTTGATCAATGCGGTCTCTTGGACGTCTGTTAGACCCGAGGTTGCGGCTTTTGAGTCCCCCTTGTTCGAAATGAGCTGGTCAAGGGTCTGGAATACCGCATCAACCTCGCCAAGGACATTTTTCAGGCTGTCAGCCGTGACGGCAACTTCTGAGCCCTCAAACACCTGTCCTTTTGAACCGCTTGGACGGATATTGAACGTGTTACCCTTCTCGTCGACCCAGGTACGAACTCCCAGCTGCGGCAGCTGCTGCACTGCGGCTTCCGAGAGCACCAAGCTACTTGGATTGATGATTTCGTGACCGAGTGTGAGACCCTCGTGCTCTTCAACTTGCAACGCATTACGCAGCCTCTGCACATAATAGTCGACTCGTGGACGTTGATGATCGAACACCAGATCAAACATGGTCTGCGTATCTTCTGTCGTAGCATAACCTGAAACCGGAATCAGCTTTATTGTCCGGACGCAGCTGCCTGGAGCTCACCTTTCTTGGCCACACCCTCCATGCACAACTTCCATCGGTCGAGGAACTCGGTGTCCTCGGAGCTGCCTTCTTGGTCGAGCCCCTCATTCTTGGAGCAAAAGATCTTGACTCTCTTTGACCTTTCGTCGACGGCCATCATGGTGCTAGAGACATGCCTGGCGTCGAGGCCCGTCTTTTCCTTGTCCCTAGGATCCGTCTTGTATCTAGCAAGGACTTCGGCGAGTCGGTCGAGGACCTTGTTCCGCAATGTTCTGGGGTCCCGGTCCAGCTGGCCATTCATGTCCCCGTCCTCGGGCGCATCAAGCTCATCATCTGGATCGGATCCCTCCTCCGACCGAGGTTCCAGTGTCGAGTCGGCGTTGGACGTGCCAGGCAACGGTAAGCCCTCTTCATTGAGGAGACTCTCGAAGTCGTATGGCCGTCGCGTGATCAACGCCAGGATGCATATCGCAATATCCAATTCTTTTGGCGCCGAGAGAGCCCGTTCAGACGTGGGAGCATTCATTTCGCCGCAAAGTCTTCTTGGTCCTGGCGATGGTGGTTTGAGTTCTTTGGCTACCTCACGCGAAGTGGCTACTATGACAGCTTTCTGGGCGGCCCGACATGGTTCCTGCTAACATGACTGAGGTGAGGCCTACGATTGAGGCCGACCAAGGCACCGAGGCCTACAGAGATGGAGGGGCATGTTGTGTAACCACCCTCTTGGGAAAGCCTTCCGATTGGTCTTGAGCTTGATCTTCTCAACTGACCGTTTCCTCCGGAGCGCTGGCGCGCAGTCTCGGCTTTCGCCGTGCCGTCACAGCAGGTGTTGGGTTCCAGAGTCGGATTGTGACAAATTTCGAGTGTCAAAATTAAGTTGTGCGTGCAGCGAATCCAAGTGGGTACCTAGGTCGGCATGAAGGAGCGGCGGCTTGGTGTGCGAGGTAAGCAAGGTACCTTCCATGTCTCGACTCACTTTGGAGAGCACCCACTGGCATCCTTCGGCTATCAGAAATACCGCCACTGCTCAGAACTGCAGCGAGACCAGAGCGCACTTTCCGCAGGGCCGTTCCGCAAGATCCCCAAACGTCCATGCCGCTGCTGGTCAAGTCGGGTGCCGCACCGTTCAAAGGTCCCGCCCGGCCTTGTTCAAATGACCCGACCACAAAATACATGTTGGTACCAAAATCGTGCTGCAACATCCAGTTCGTCTCAATATCAACAATCCTGCGCTTTCAGGCTTTTGCGCCAATGCCTAGGTAGTTCTGGCAAAACACAATACTCTCGCGGCTACCCAGGAACATACCTACCTAACGACAAACCCCGCAGACCATTCGTCTCGAGGCATCACGATCAACTCATCCTCTCGGGCTTGTGGCCTCTTCGCTGTGAACAGCGGCGCTATGATCGTTTTCCCCATCGGCAAAGCGTTTCAATAGCAAGGGCAGCAACATCGGTATCAGGGACTTGTAGTTCAAAAAAAAAAAACAAGCGCCCTTCAGATGACAGTGTACTTAAAGCAAAGGACGGGTCTCATAATTTTGACTGAAGGATACCGCATATATTACGATGGATTCGAAGGATGAAGTGCTCAGCCTCATGCACGGTACCTTCCTCCAACAGCCTAACAAAGAGCATCCTATTGCCTTCAGTCCTGGTTATCTCCCCACTGCGTATCGCCAGGTATTATCGGTTGACATCACCGGCCTCCCCTAAGTAAACCGAAGGATTAGGCTATAATTCGAGGGTCAGATCTGTACTATTGCCGCGTCCCCAACACCAAGATAATTTCACCCGGCCGATATTACCGTAACACCCACTTTAGCTGCGTGGGCCCACCCCGGAAAGGTTCCGCACTCTAACCCAGCATAAAGAACTCCTATTCTCCGCATTCTCCAAGTCGTTCGCTGAGGGGACTCGACACATCACGAACCCCAACTCACCAAGACCATCTCCCTGTCACTCCAACCCCTAACCTATCCAAAATGATCCTCCTCCTCACCTCCCTCACCGCCCTCCTCCTCTCCCTCACCACCGCATCCCCAACCCCCCTCAACCTCCCCCTTTCCCAAAGCTGCTCCCCCGTCTCCTTCACCAACATCACCACCTTCCCCCTCCAAGAATACCTCATCGAAACCGTCACCACCCCCCGCGACAACGGCATCCAAGGTGCGACCCAGACCCTCGCGACATTCTCCGTCAAGAACCCCGGCTCCGGAGATACCTACCGCTTATTCCGTATCCCGATCTCTGTTGGGGGAGGAGTCTGGAGTACCTGTATTGCGGGCGATACGCCGCTGCCGGCGGCGCTGAAGAGGTGTCAGTATCTGCTGGAGAGGAGGGCTGGAGGGAGGGTGGGGTTTAGGTTTCAGTGGGTTTGTGAGGGGGGAGAGGGGGGGAAGCCGTGAGTTACCTGCTTGTGATTTCCCGGCTGTTATTGTTGTTGCTGTGGAGAGAGTGATGATGCTGATAAATTACGGTGGGGTTAGCCTTGTGTTCGATGCGACGATGATTGGGGATTTGCCGAAGGAGGTTTGTGCGCCGAAGAGCGGGACTGATGGGGTGACGCAGTCGTGTGGACTGGATGTGAAGGAGGTTGCGTTGGAGGTGGCGAATATTTACTGGGATGAATCGGCAGTGTGAGATGTTGGAAGAGGGGCTTCGGTGTATAAATTCAGGGCTGTATAGTCTTAGGGAAAATACAACGCTGGTTTTGAGCACAGACTTTTTCTAGTACTGTAGAAGACTGTATCAAGCCGACAATACCCTTCACCGCCACCCACATGATGGACTCGCACTCCGACCTCGTGAGAAACAGCTACGTCAGGCCTGATGTACAAAGAGGCCCTACGGGGTAGGACGAGGAAATTTCAGATGGTACACTCTTTGAGTTGTACAACTAGGTTGTATCTACAATAGTAGACATTTGATTATAATATGTTTACAAATCTGCGCTAGACGGGAAATCAGAAACAAAGGTAGCCGGCGTTTGACAATGTCAACTACCAGGCACCAGTAGATGCGGGACACCTAATTGGCGACGGCCTAGACTCAACGTGATGGCTCTCAAAGTGTCTCATCCTCATCCTCCAAGTCATCATCCTCCGAATTCTCGTCCTGCAAATTGCTGTCCTCCAAAGAGGGTATACATCCATTGTAGACAAAGCCACACCCAAGGTATGGACCCGCAATCTCCCCCACCAAACCCTCGCCCTCTAAATCTGCCGCGTAATCCATTTGGGATGAGTGGAGTGCCACCATGGAGAGTCCAACGCTCATACCAATCTTACACATCTTGGTCAGTAGCTTCAGGTTCCGCACTTGATCAATCGGAACCTCGGCGGTTGCATAAATAGTGTCGACCAGCGTGATTTGACGCAATTTTGATGTTGGCACCCGCCCCTTTTTCAGCCATGTTTGAATCAGCCTGCAGACGCTTGCGGTCGTCCAAGTGCACTGGTCATAGCATAGGCTGTTGTTGAGAATGAGCAGCTCGACGCTTTTAGGGATGTACTGCCCCAATTGCCTTTGTGAATTTCGAAAAAAACCGACAAGGAAGACCAGCGGGATTTGGAGCTCTGTGAGACACTCGAATGTTGCGAGCAATTTCAGGGAGCCCTGGACACCCAGCCATGGATACACGCCATCCCATCTCCATTCGCACTCAGCCGTCACTGACAAGCTCTTGAGCGTGGTCTGGACGTTGGACAGGTCGGTGACAATCTGACCGAGGTTGATAATCGGTGCGCTGTGGTGAGATAGCTGGATTGCCAAGTTCCCACCCATGGTGGGGTCCAGCTCATATACATTCGGGTCGTAAGTCCACTCCCAGTGCAAAGTTCGAAGGTTCTTGGTACGCGACAGCAGGCGACCTAGCATGCCCTCTCGTACACCATCGAGATCCAACGAAGTAAGATTGTGGCATTCCGGCATTGTGTCGCAGGGCCAGCGGAAAAAAAGAGGGTTGTCGAATTTGGCGGCCAGTGTCCGCAAGGCTGGGAGATAGAGCAATGACAAAATGTCTGCTGTATTTCCGTAGTCGTCGGGCCCGGTAGGAAGACCTGGCTGGAGGTACACATCCCTAAGCTGGTGAAATTTCGGGAAGCTGCTATTCTCATGGCCGCGAGGGCCGCAGAGCGCAGAGGAAAACATTTTCCCCAACACCACGGTCTGCTTCGCGGCACCATCGTAGAGATCGAGCCACTGGAGGTTGGGAAGGCGGGACACAAGGAGCGAAATGAATGCATCCAAGGCACCTTTTGTCAGATTTTGGATCCAGAGATGCTCAAAATCGACGTGCATGGCGTTGACGCATGCAACGAACTCATCCGTGCGCGTTTTGCAAACATCGCCAATCGTGGGGGTCTCGGATGGCAGCTCGCGATTCGCCCAAGTCGGGCCGCAACCGTTGTCGGCGCCGATGGAAAGGCTCCTGGTATGCTCTGCCAGCTTGGGCCTTCGAAGGAATGTGGATATGAGAGGGGCGATTGAGCGCCCTACGCCTTCCTGTTCCAACTCGATGTGCGTGTAGAGACATGGCTCGGCGATGCTGCGAACATATTTGCCGACTCGGCAAACCGTAGCGAGGTCCCCTTGATTGAGCTACTCGAGAACCATCAAATCAAGTTCGACCGGGAAGGATCTGAGACAGGCACGGCGGCTGCTCTGGGCCTGAAGGGACGCGCGTGTCAGAAGGTAGAATTTTCGTCGCAAGCCGAGGGCCCGCCATCACTAACCTGTCCCATGGTGGTGGTGGTGGTTGCGCGCACGGCGTGCCGTTCGTTGGTAGCGCTGAGAGAGGAACGGCGGCCTTGAAGTTGCCATGTGCCAGTACCAAGGATTGGGTGAGAAATTCGGTGTTTGCAATGCAAACGCTGCCAGTGGGTGTTAGATTAGTCAGAGATCTCAGCTGGTGGCTTCCATCGGGAAGGTGCGTCTCCTACGACACGTCCTCCCAATTTAATGGCGAGGAATCATACCTCAAGTCATTGCCATTTCCAAGTACCTAGCAGCTAATATCAACCTCAATGTCCCTGTTGCAAGCGCCGCAACTTGAACAAGCAACAGGAGCCCCATATCTGTGTCGCGTCGTTTCACGGTGCCACCGCAAATGGTAGATAGTTCGGGATGACCGCCAGCCGCATCCATGGCCGTTTTTGCAACCATGTTCCTTTTTTCTTTCTCTTTCAGTCACCTTCTTCCTCCCAGAGCGGCAGCTGTGTGGAGAATATCTAGCAACTTGAACTGATGATTACCAACTTGAAGAAAACGAACTGGTGTTGACGGGGCGAGGAAAGAACCTAGGGACCTCCACTCTGGCGCCGATACTTCACCAGGTCTAAAAAGCGCGGCAATACCTATCTGTAGATCCTTGCCGTCGGTGCATCCGTTGATGATTGGACGTTATCGGATTGAGCTTTCTGCATTTTTGCCCAAACGCCTATCGCAAGCCACCATACTGCAACAGTTCGGGCTTCCGCCTGGCTGTGACAGCAGCTGCATACCGAAGCCACGTCGGGAATCTGCGCCAATCATTCAGCGATGGGCGCTCATGGGTGGCCTTCGGGTCGGCTTTCCGCCCGTAGAAAGACGGTTTGTTCGCTCCGCAGCACCTGTTATAACCTAGCCTATTGCCCGGCGCGCCCGCTCACCGTTCACCGTTCACCTGTTCCCGTCACCTTTCATTCACTTTTCGCCCGTTCACTTCGCCGACCGGCCACAACAACAGCGTCATAGCTGGGTCACCTTGACAGAAATTGCGCCGCCAGGGCTGTTTGAAGCTCTTTATTTTCAGCCCCGTCATTTTCAGCAACCATGGATCCAGTTTCGATCATGGTCGCCGTCATCGGGGTCCTGGACAGCAGCTCGAAGGGGTGCAAGCTTGCATCCCAGTGTTTGCAGGACTACAAGCATGCGGACAAGGAGATAGATGCCGCTTGGAGGCACGCCTCCCTGCTTCAGGAGCAAATCAACGGACTAGACTCCCTGATCAAAACCATCGACAGCAGGAGCGACAATTTGATCTATGAGTCTTCTCTAGAACACGCGCTTCCGACGGCCCAGCGCATGCTCTCGGAAATAGAGGCGAACTTTCCGTCCTGCTCGGGGGCGCGAACATGGAGAGAAAAGGTCAAGTGGGCATTGAGCGAGAAGAAGCGTCTCGAGCAGGAACGCATTCGTCTCCAATCGGTGGAAAGTACTCTGAATGGGATCCTTTCAATTGGGCAACTGTATGTTCAGATGCGCCTACTTTCCTTGCGCGGCAGGCCCCGAGCTCGGGGAAATTTACTGATCACAGTTCAATCACAGGCGACTCATCCGCGACGTGTTGGAGCAGCAACAGATGATTGTAGAAAGCATCGGGCTTTTCCGCGAACAACTCTCCACTCTCACAATGTCCGCGAAGAGTCAGTCGGAGCCGATCCTGGTGACTCCCCGGCCGACAGCACAACCAGCAAAACTTCTGCCGTTGACAGCACCTGTCAGTACACCAGGGTTCTCCATACATATTGGGCTACCCAATCCCGGCTCCAACAACCTAACCTATCGCGCAAACATGCAGGTCTCAGGTCTCGGCAAGATATACGCTCTCCACATGCGAGGATCCAGTCTCTTTTCCTTTTATCCTTCACTTCATGTCGCCAACGTTGTATCCGACAACTCGGCCATTGCAGCTGCATGCAGGAGAGGGAGGATTTGTCAAGCCCGGGCCCTGTTGGAAAACAAAGCGGCCCATGGGAACGACATTACAGCCTCCGGATGGTCAATGCTTCATGTAAGTGCAGAGCCACGCTTTGTTCCTAGGCCTCAGTGCGCCCCACAGCCGCCTTTTTCTCTGACATCGTATGCCAACAGTATGCCATCCAACGTGGATCCGCCAAACTTGTCCGTCTGCTTCTAAGTCACGGTGCTGACCCTAACATGACTTATGGGGGAGGCAACATGTGAGAATCTTCTGCCAAAGCTCAAATGTTCCCCTTCGTTGACAAATCTCTGGAAGGACTGCTCTCCAGGCGGCGTTTCTTCACTATCAGCACAAGATCGCTCAGATTCTGATCAAAAACGGAGCGAACATTGACCACCTTGACACCGACGGGTACTCGGTGCTTTCGTATCTATGGATCGTGGAGAAAAGTCCCCGAGGAGCTGGCAAGTTCATGCGCCTCTTGTCCGGCAGCTTCTCCAAGGTGAATGCGTGTGACAGCCGCGGGTGGAATGCCTTTCACAGGGCTGCCGCTGTCGGCACGGTCGAAGATGTCAGAAGCTTCCTGCGGCTCGGAGCATCGCTTGATCTGCGGACAGAGTGGTATGGGTGGACTGCGCTGTTCTACGCGGCCTCGCACGACAACCTCGAGACTTTTCAAGCCATCGCGGAGCTCTCTGGGGATGGGGTTTATAACTCCTTAGATGGAGATGGCTGGAACCTTCTGCACTGCTGTGTGTACTTTGGCGCGCCGCGTGTGATGAGACTGGTTTTGCAGCAAGGAATCGACGTGAACAGCAAGACGCTGCGGTCGCCCATGGCCGAGGACCCGAAGTTGAAGGATAAAGAACTCACAGCGGCTGATCTCGCGCGATATATCGGACCAAAACGGTACAGAATGTTTCTGGATGCTTTGATCGACACGAAGCGGTGTGCAGATTTGGAAGACATGGATGTGTTTTGGGATGCGGCCGAAGACGTCGACGACACGCCGTATGAAGCCATTGATTGGAAGCTCCTGCACTGGGCTAGCTATAACGGCTCGCCCAGAGTGAAGTCTCTGTTTCTCCTGAAGGGCGCAGATCCAGAGCACTTGGATGCCGTCATGCTGGAAGATTGGACCCCAGAGTTATTAGTGGATGGCGGGTGATGCTCCACAATCGACCAATAAACTAGAGAATGTCTCTTTGCACTATGGCATCGGTCTCACTTGCACTATGGCCCCACCCACTCCCACACATAACCCTTACCCCGCGCAACCGCGCGGTCGCATCTACGGTCGCATTTACGACCATCATTTCAATTAAACGCAATTGAAATCAACGAAAGTAACGCAATTGAGGCCAAATCTATCGATTCTGCAGTAAAATTACAATTAACTACGTACAATTATTCGCTTACTAAGCGGTTCCGACCCCCCTGAGCCACAGCGCGCGCAGTCACTTCTTTGACCGTGTGGTTCGGCTACTGCGCGTATTCTTCGTGACCCCTGCTGTTGAGGATGCCCTCAGGCTTCCAGATGCAGTTCTAGAACCTCCTCTCTTTTTGCCACTATTCCCAGTCGTGCCACGGGTGCTTGCACTACCCCCAGAGGCGTTGCTAGACACTACAGCTGCGTCCCCAGTACCTGTGATTGTCGTCTGGCTCCCCTCGAGGGTCACACCCTCCCACTGGGAGCTAGTACGTTAGATTGAAGCCCTCACGGTACCACGGCGCGCCCCGGACAACGTTTCTTGACTACACAGAAGCTAGTGAGGGCGGCATACTCGTGTAGATCTTGCTCGAGGTCCTCTAACGAAGTGAGTTTGCAGAGGTCGGCATCATAATCGGAATTGCAATCGGAATCGTAATCGGCGTCTGCATTGCTTAAATCGATCGCATCATCGCGACTGGGGTCGGGGGCATCCGGAAAATCGCGCGCCGGGTCGATTGGGGCCATCTGAGCGCCAAATTAGCCCGGGAAACTATGCGCGATTGGAAAACTTACCTTTGCGACATAGAATTCGCAGTTGGAGGCACGTCGGAGCGATGCGTAGTGTGATGATTGAGGGTGGGTTGATTGAAAGACGTGAAAGAAATGATGGGGTGGATGACGTGCGGAAGAAATGAGTTTCGAGGGTTAGGGTTATGTATGGCAATGGGTGGGGTCATAGTGCAAGTGAGACCGATGCCATAGTGCAAAGAGACATTCTCATAAACTACCAGGGCATTCCTTGTAACCACAAGTGACTCACAGTAGCCCCTAACGTCGGGCACCCACTCACAGTGCGAACGCGGGGGTGTTGCAAGAGGGGGTGAGGCCCAAGGCTGCTTCACTGCTGCTCGGCTTCAAGCGGCCGAAAGTACCTGACCCTCGCTCCGAAGTCCAAGCAACCAAAAAGCCTCGCAAGGCACGAGCCAATTGCACGTCAGGCGCCAAACAAGGCGTATTTTCATCCCAGACATCACAGAAAAATAAAATATTTCGCTCAAAAAGCAAACAAATACCGTGCCCCCCTCCCCCCCCCCCAGCACC
>Ga0247760_1001633_pt1 | contig 19959 bp, 21 predicted proteins | sample UWRJL171409R4_FD_179936 | JGI IMG/M metagenome (GOLD analysis project Ga0247760, IMG submission 179936) | Plant litter microbial communities from Arlington Agricultural Research Station in Wisconsin, United States - UWRJ-L171-409R-4 | ecosystem: Environmental > Terrestrial > Plant litter >... | reverse complement strand
CCAAATTGTATCCACCTGACTTTGTTTGCTGACCACCACAAAGGTCATTGAGAGCCTCATGGGCACGAAGAACGAGATCCAGCATACAAGACGCCCAAACGTTCCTGGACCAACTCCCTTCCTCGGTTCCTCGGAAAGGAGAATCAGTCTCTGATGGGCCATGGGCAGCGCTTGCAAAGCTCGATATCGAAGCCGAGGCTGAGCTGAGGCATATCATCCAACTCAGCAACCGACTACTGTCTTCGTCCTCGGGTGATATCCGCAATGGTACATTGCGTGCTGTTAGCGAGCTAGGCACTTACCCGTGGCCCGGAGGAGGCATACACTGGCCTCTATCGACATATGAGAATATCGGCGATCTGTTATCTACTCATTACGCGGCGAGCGACCACGAGATCGAATTTGAGTCAATGGAGCGCATCGTTGGACTCCCACACAGCGACGCACTTGACAATATGGTGAGGTATTGGCGAATTTTTGAAGGTTGCGTCGACCAGCTAAGGTCATACACGTCTCCTCCCGTCAGACCTCTGCTTACCACAGCTACCGGTCCATTGATAGGAGGAGGTATACTCCCAAGGCAGGCAGTAATAATGCACTCGACCTTGTTTGGTGAGTCGTTGAAACATTCCCGCGATCTCCTTGGCCGTACTCCGCTACACGTCGCGCTATACTACGACGGCGCAGATGATATCGAGGAAGAGGATATCCGATGGGATGATGTGAATGTCTCAGACACCATGTCTTTCACACCACTTCATCTCGCTGTTATCCAGAACAATCTTCCGTTTGTGGAGATCCTACTCAAAGGGGGTGCCAAATACGACACGCAGGGGTGGGCCGCAATGACCCCGTTGCACTATGCGGCTATGATGGGCCATGAGAAGGTAGCCAGGCGTCTTCTTTCCGAATACAGAGAGCAGGGCGATCACAGAGGGATCGCGGCGGGAGGTGTTAATGACTATACGCCTGCAGACCTGGCGTTGGATCAGGGGCATAAGGATCTGTATGAGTATATAATGAAGTTCCCTTCAACTTTCCAGTTTTAATTGACAACCCCAAAAAGTTATGCAGCGCTTATTGTGTGGGTGGAATGTTGTACTTCTGGGTCGTTGGGGCTTGTTTAGAGATCTCGTATTTACCTGGACAGGGGCAAAAATGTAGGACGCCATTGACAGGCTCAACGAGCAAAAAGTTGACACACTGCTTTGAAGTGTTGGTGATACATCGACGTGGGCATGATTCGAACATGCGCCCCCGAAGGGAATTGATTTCGAGTCAATCGCATTAGACCACTCTGCCACCACGCCTGTGGATACTGTACATGGCTGATATCTTAGCCTACTAAGGTGGCTCGAGATCCTGGAACGTTGTGGAGTACGCTGTTGATTTGAGATGGATCACTTCTTCCATGTCGTATCCGCATCTGTCACCGGAACGGGAGTCAGCGGAGTCCACCTGTCATGCGGAGTCGGACACAAACCTGGGTGTATTTTCGGCTCCGGGATGTGCTCCCGAATCTCCTTCTTCCTCCGCCAGTCAGTTCCCGGGAACCGGGTGTCTCGTTCATCCATGACCTTCTCCAGATCCTGAATCTGGTCAGCAGCCGTGATGCTCGTCATGAGCTCGGGCTTGCCCAACGGTATTTTGTGGCCTTTATCGACCTGCCACAGGTGGTAGACCTTTCCGTACAGGTGGATGACCTCCTCCATCTCTGCTGTCTCGGCCTTCTCCCAGGCAGCTTGCGGGGCCAGCGCCGATGGCTGCGGCATGACGAGCATTCCAGACTTGACTTCGAAGACGTGACTGTGCCAGAGCTGGCGCTCTTCCTGGTCGAGCGTCTCATACAGGGCAGGAGATATCATGTACTCAACCCCCAGAAGCCGGGCTCCCGGTCCCGGGCTGTCATACAGGAGGCATTGCCGGACATCTTCAGATGGCTGTCAGCAGGTGGGTCGGAAATTAGGTTCGAGGGGGCTGTGTGGGTGACGTGCCTTCGGTCAAGTGACCACAATAGTGGTTGGTCTCGACCCATCGCGTCGGGTCGGATGCGTAGACGTGGAAAGCGTTGAGATGGGCGCAGACGTTTTTGACGGGCGAAAAGTCTTGTGTTAATGCGGCGCCGGTTTCGAGGATGGTGCTTTTGTGCTGCGAGGGTCGCCCGCCACGTTGGGCTGCGCGCAGTGATGTTTGATACTCGTTGCGGCTTGCATTTTGATGGAAAGTGTCAATTAAGGAGCTTGATGCCTGGAAAGAGCGTGCTTGCAATTATCTGAATGCATTGCCTCGAAAGTCGACCTTGATGGTTTGTTCTGTCGACTGGAAAGTGCGATGGAGATGGTGACGTCACTGTGACAGACAGAGCGTTTGCTGCGGTTCGTTTGCTGCTGCGGTTCAATTGGGGTTCTCGATCTCCAACTGAACGCGTCAACCATACATCCACGATCACACCTCGGAGGTATTGCAATATTCGACGATCGCTAAGTGCGGCCCAGCATCCCACCAGACGAGCTTCAACCCCAAATTCACAGGTTCCAGTTTGAGACCGCCAACAGCCGACAGCTGAGAATTGGGCACTCCACAGCGGCACGAACGATCGCCGCAGGTGCCTGCCAATGTGGTTCCAGTCCCCGGCCAGACAACAGACACCCTCTTGGTGAGCACGGCGGGCAGGCTTGGCACAGGCTCCCATTGTGGCTCAGCTGCAGAATTTATTACCACGACAAACTCGTCGTCGAATCGCTTCGGCTGAGCCATCGTCCTGCATCTGCTTCGCATTCGTGCGACAGACAACTCGACACTATTATCCCACGAGAGGAAACCTGCAGCGAGTCTGCAACATGCTGCCCGCGCGCGAAAAAGGGAACATTGGTCGGGCTTGTGGTTGCTTGGCGAAACACACTGGGCCACGGGATGGAACAAGCGTCTGCGGGAGAAGCGGAAAAATGGCAGGTATTGGCGGACCGGGCTTGGGAGCTTGGGGCTGAGAACCCCAGCGCTCGCCAACAACCACCCGCTAAACCGAATTGACCACTGGCGTCCACGATTGGCCTCCCCGGCCCCAAGACGCTGCGATGAGGCTCTCTCCGAGGCCGCTGCAGGATCCGTGCCCAAAGCGCCTGGCCGCGATGGGCGCGCAGCTCACTGCCACCAGAGCCTCGCTGCCGTTACCCCCTAAAACCAAGACGCCCCTCAGAATTTTCCGTTCAAAACGCTCTTCGCAATGATCGGACTGTAATATACGGCATTTGTTTTCTGTCGCTTTCTTTGCTCGCGTCCTGTTCTCGGCTGGTTTTTGCCTGTGCGCTTTTTCTAGCTACGATCTTCTTTGTCCGTACTGAATACTTCGACCTTCGAGCTGCTTCGATCCAATCTCTCGTCCTGAGGTCTGACCTCGCACCGGTCGACACCGGCCTTGCCGAGCGATGTCTGACAACGGCAACGGCGGCGGCGGCGGAAACAACAACAATAATGGTGGCAACGGAGACGAGATCGCCCTTGGGTGGGTGGCCTTGGTCGTGTCGCTGGTTGCTCTCCTAGGCACTGTTGCCCAGGTGCTCCAGCAGTACTATGCCTCCGCTGCCGGGTTCGCCAATTGCGGCGAGAACGTGATGGGAGAGTGGTGGAAAACAACAAAACGAATATTCCGGCCAACCGAGCTACGATTCGAGGTGCAATTCGAAGCGCCAGTCATTTTCGTCTGCCCTCCAGAGAATATGAACGGACCCGTCAAGGGCGTGCCGATCCATTTCGTTTCGGGGACGGACGAAAGCTTCAAGAACACCCGTACCCTATCTGCATCAGAAGAGGAGGCACAACGACAGGGCTCCCGCGAGAACAAGGTGCACACGGCTGACAACGAACGCGCCACCTGGGTCACCCTGCTCTCGCAGCTTCACACAATGGAGCGAGCCAGCCGAGAATGGGCGAACGAACACTACCCGGATACCATCATCACGCCAGAGATGAAGCTAGAAGACGAAAGAAACCCGGAGCTGAGGGGCCACACGCTCGCCGTGGCGCTCCAAGCGAAGAACCGCAGCTGGGACAACATGCCAACAGACGTTAAGAAGCCCTACGCAACCACGACAATTTGCCATTTGCTGGAAATAGCCGCCATGATGGGCATATACTGGAAGGAGTGGGATCGGTCGAAAGACCGGTACCGCGCCGAAGGGAACGGGTTCATCCTGACGGGCACCACGGTCACGGATCTCGGGTTGATGTTTACCTTCCAAATAAGTGGCGGAAGCCGGTTTCAGGAAAACCGGGTGATTCCCGTGGATGAGGTGAAGGAGCTGTGCTGTGGCTCTGTCTCGACCATTTTCCGCGCCCGCAGTGATGTCAGACGGCTGGGTGTCGTGACCGAGGATCCCAGAGATCTCGGGATATTGCAGCTGGGGAGTATGAACGAGATATCCGAGACCATGGTGCTGATGAACTGCAACACCATCACGGCCAGCTATTTCCGGCAGCCCGACAGCAAACACACCCACCTCTTTCCTGGTAAGAGCTAGCAACCGCCACCCTCAAGCGTTCAATTTCACTGACAATGTCTCTCACAGTTCCCCTCGAGCTCGTTGGTATGCTGGCCAAATCTCTCCATGTCAAGGGGACGCCCTTCCGAATGCTGCCGAATCCCACACCATACCACTGGGACAAGAACTTCTTCAACCTACGAAGGCTTATCAACGAGTACTACAAACATCTACAAACCAGCTCCGACGGCATCCCGGGGATGAAGCAGTTTGTGAGGCTTGCTCAAGGCGTCGTGGAAGCCTTGGGGAAGAACAAGGCGGAGGAAAAGCAGCGGCGACTGGACGAGAAGAAGCTTCTCTTCCAGAAGACGAAGCTGCTCGAGATGGCGAAATTGGAAAAGAAGAGCTCGGCAAGGGCACCTCCAGAGAATGGCGCGCAATCAACCGGAGCCCAGGAGGGCTGGGCAGCAGGCTTGTTGCAAAAGTTGCCGTCCAAGATTAGAAACAGAAAGCCTTTTGCGAACGATGAGGAGAGCCAGACGCCATCGAGCGACGTCAAGATACAACTTGAACCTGTTCCCGATAAAGAGAAGCCGGCTGCGAAGGGCAAGAAGTCTAGGCCCGGGTACAACATGGAGCTCCTCGATTCTCTCCACGACGCTATCGCAGCATGCGACAAATATCTATTAAAGCAGAGGCGGGGGCTCGTCAGGACGGTCATTCGCGAGCACTTCCAGGAAATTCTGAAGATGCTCAACGGCGACGATGAAGATGACGACTGCCATACAACAGGGGGGAAGAAGTCGGACGCAGCCTCTGTTAGGTGGAGGGGGACGCGCAAGTTCGAGGAGCTCAGCGCGGCTAGCCCCGAGGAGCGGCAGAAGAAGTTTATGGACATCTACTTTGGCGATGTGCTCCACGAAGTGAAGAAGCGGGCGGCCAGCTCGCTCAGCAAGATGACCTTTTACGACCACCACGATGCGCCACTCACGCCGACGTCGCCGACCAAGTCGCCGTTTCTACGGCCGCAAGATATCGTCTCCGGGGATCCGTCTGACGCCGAGTCTGTTTGCGAGGAGGGCTCGAAGGAAGAGGCCGAGCGGATCGAGCCCGATGCGGCGTCGATTTGGTGTGTGCTCGTCTTCCGCATGCTGTGCTGGTTGACGCTGCACGACTTTGACAGAGGCGACCTGCAGATCTCCAAGAGCGAGCTGTTGGGGAGCCGACTGCCGGTGTACATCTCGTAGGCGGAGCATCGAGATCGGCAGATCATGATGACTAAATTTGACTTTGACTTCATAGCGATGGCAATTGGGTATGGCCCGGAATTTGATATAGCTACTTAATATGGTTGGGCAAAATAGATTGTAAGATGCGGATTGTTTTAGCTAGGTTCTGTTACTATGCGTGGTTTGACTCTCACGTCTGTTGATGGTTGTCACTAACACACCATCAGCGAGTTCTGCAGTGAAAGTGTTAGAGATTCTTAAACGTTAACGTTGGCAGATTTCTCCTTCCTTGGCTCGCTTGGACACCACTCCGCAAGATCACCGGCCGCCACCAACGAAAAGCCGCACACCTGCCAACTCGTGGCTCGCCACTGCTGTCGTGTCCGCTGCCGTTGACATGTCCAACCTGCTAGGATGCGACCTGATCAGCCCAACCCAATGCCAAATCCAATGTGGAGCCTGCTATCTGCCCCGCCCGCCAGCCCCTCCGGATGCCAGCAGGGCAGCGCTGGCGCCTGATCATCGAGGTCGGCCATCCAGGCCTCGCATGCCCCCATTTCGGTTTTGGCTGTGGTCACGGCTCATCAATGGTCGCAACGCTACTGCCAGGTCATCACCTTGGATCGCAGCGCTCGAGCAGCAGGCAGGTTGCCGACCAGTGGGCAAGTTGGCGGGGCCGCGTTTGTCGGTGAGCGACCCCGCCATTGGGCGCGGGAGGGAGCCGGCGCAACCAAAGCATGGCATGGATGATGGCGAGTTCGCCCCGCACGGGAGTGATGGTATGCGATTGATGCGGTGAGGAATTGCGCGCAATTGAGCGAGGGAGGTACCTTCGTACCTTGGACATGTGTGGTGGCAGCGAATGCAAGGGAACCCGACAGCATGGCTGGCAGGGCGCTGGCCAATCATAACCGACAAATGGCAGCGTCGCTGGTGCTGAGCTGGCGGTTGGCGGCTGGGATGAAACATTTTGGGACCTTATCCGCTAAGACACCGCATGTGCACTTGCCTTTTTGAGGGAACCATTTGAGGAACGCCTTGCCCGCTTCTTGGTCAGTCACAGAAATGTTTGGAGAGTTTTGACATACTTGGATTGATTTTGCTTTGGATATTGAAGGTTCGAGGCCTGAAGAGACGGATATTGGGAACTTGAAGCGGTGGATTGGACACCGGAGGCTATCAGGTATCGCCACCCCGCCTTTTGCAGACGAACGCAGCGCTGGGCGCAAAGTCACGATGCCGACCACGGAGATTATTACGATTATCAACAACTCGGGGAAGGTGATTAGTACGGTAAGCTCCCCTGTTGCTTTGCCGGTGTTGGGGCTGGTGGGTGCTGACAGTTGCGCAGGGCAAGCAGCTCGTGGGCATCTTCAAGGACGCCAAAGCCGCATACCGCGAGAAACGAGAGAACATCAGGGCCGAACGCGCCGAGCGCGCAGGCATCCAGCGCGCAAAGACTTTCGACGTCACACCGCGCGGGGCGCCTGATCGGTACTACGAAGAGGACGAGTTCGACGACCATGCGCACGACCGCCGCGCAATCCGCGACTCGGATCGCCGCCGGTCGCAGGACGACCTCCACTCGCAGGCCTCGTCGCACCGCAGCCACCGCTCGCGCCGCACCGAACGCACCGAGCACCCCGACCGCGACCGCGGCCGCCCGGCCCTAACCCTCGCCAACCTCCAGACCCACTCCGAAGTCTCCGCGGCCGCCCCCTCCGCCGCCCCGAGCGGCCCAAATGGCAAGCCCTACCGCGCCCCGTACGCCGAGACCGCGCCCCGCGACATGCAGCTCTCCCGGCCAAACCTCGCCCACGCCGCAACCATGCCGCTACCACCACGCTCCGAAGCCCCCACCATGACCACCGCGACCCCCGTCGCCACCGCCCGCCAGAGCATGCTCGTTCACCGCCCGCGCTCCGACCCATCCCTCAAGAAGAAGAAGGAAATCGACATGCACCTCGCCTACGGCGACGTCCCGCCCGACCTCGCCTCCCGCGCAGACCTCGACATCTCCCCGCGCAATAACACCACAACCACCCGCTCCCCCCACGGCAGCGGCGAGCTCCAACTCGCTGGCCCGCCTGAAGACACCGAAGCCCAGGCCCTCACCATGGTCGACCGCATCGAGTCCCTCCTGGAAGAAGCCCAATGCGTCCACCACACCGCCTCCTCCATGATCGCCAACCTGCAGCAAAACCCCCAAGCCGCCGCCGCCGTGGCGCTCACCCTGGCTGAGCTGTCCGCTCTCATCGGGAAGATGTCCCCGTCCTTCCTGCCCATACTGAAGGGCAGCTCCCCTGCGATCTTCGCCCTGCTGGCAAGCCCGCAGTTCCTCATCGGCACGAGCGTCGTTGTGGGTGTCACGGTGATCATGTTCGGTGGGTGGAAGATCGTCAAGAAGATTAAGGAGAATGCAGCTGCGAAACAGGCCGAGGCGCCGTTTGAGATGCAGAATATGGGTGCGGCTGCTGCGGCAGGGGGTGAAGGAGAGGGGCAGAGAGCTGCAAAGGAGGGTGGTGGTGGCGGTGGGGAGTACGAGGAGGCGCTTGTGCTGGAGGAGGAGATGTCGACGATTGAGTCCTGGCGGAGGGGGATCACGCCGTTTGGAAACGTAGAGGAAGACGACGATGAGACGGCGGATGTGGAGCTGATGAGTGCTGAGGCGGAACGGCATCTACGGGAGAAGTACCGTGATGCGGAGGTCGATCCGGATGATTCGGTGAGTCGGATTGGGGCGAGGAGGCATCGGAGTTCGAGGAGCCATGTGAGTAGGAGACATCGGGATGGGAGGGAGAAGGAGAGGGATAGAGAGAGAGACAGGGAGAGGGATAGGAAGCATGATGGCGAGGGGGAGGTGGATGTCCCGGAGCGGAAGTCAAGTCGGAGGTATAGGGATAAGGAGGGGGAGAGCGAGGTTGCTGAGAGCGTGAGGAGCCACCGGTCGCATCGGAGTCACCATAGTAGTAGCTCGAAGCATAGCTCGCGGACGAAGGTGAAGGCGATTGAGGAGGGGAAAGAGGAAGGGGAGTCGGAGAGTGTGGTGAAGGGCGGGAAGGAGAAGAAGAATAATATGCTGAAGCAGCTGTTTAAGAAGATGAAGGATAAGGAGGATGGCGAGGGGAAGAAGGAGGGGAGGGCGGTGAGTGTTTTGGTGTGAGGGGGGGTGGTTTGGAAGTTTGGAAGTTTGGAAGTTTGTTTTGGTGGCGAGGGAGTTCAGGGTGATAACAAGGGTGCTTTTCGAGAGGGGTGGTGTTGGGGGTATAAGAGGACCTACAGTACATCTCAGCTCAGCGCAGCGTAATCCAGCTCAGAATGTTTATATTGCCGACGAGGAACACTACCCAGCAACTCGTACATCCAATAACAGCCATGTTCACAGCATTTCGGTCTTGCTTCTGCTACTTTTGCCGTGGTAATCTAGTGTCGTGTCCTATTATACCTACGTAGAACAACAACGCACCGTCAGCAATATATCGCACACTTACAAGTCCTTCCGCTCCCCATCGCCACCCTCCCCCTCAAACCCTACAACCCACCAATCCCTCACCACCGCCGTCCCATTCACCACCGCCGCCCACACATCCTCCGTGCACGAGCTGATCTTGAGAATATAACACCTCGGCTCCACCTTCTCAGGTTTTCCGTTCTTGATCCCCCGCACATCACTCGGCCCCTCGGTCTTCGGGTCCTCCCTAACAGGCAGTAATCCCGTGGCGATGTCCTTGTTGAGGGTTGCGCGCATGAAGATCTCGTAGGCGGCTTGGGGTTGGTAGGAGGGGACTTCGTGGCCGGCGCCGAGGTTGGAGGATTGACGGGTTAGGCCGAAGGGAACAGTGTTGGGAGAGGACAGGGGAGGGAGGGATGGGGTGTATCCGGCTGAGGCGAAGTTGGACTTTCGGGAGTGGGGGATCTCGAGGGAGGCGGTTTCGCCGCCGAACCAGTTGCATGCCCAGTCGCTGTTGGGAGGTTAGTTATGGTAGTGGTTAAAAAGGGGGGGATCGAAAAAGGCACATACCGATCACCATAAACCATATGCACCTTCACACCCCCATCGAGTAACTTCCCAATACTCTCCATAAACCCAGGACGCAAGATGTCAAACGTCCCAGAGTTGAAGACCTGATTCACCGTCATGGAGACAGACGAGTAATTCACAGGCACACCCAGCGCAGCAAGAACCGACTCCTCCGTCAGATAGCCATGCAAATGTGGCAGCGGGAAGGGATCTGCGGTTGGGTGGGCAATGTCATAGCCACCAACGTTTGCGTCAGCCATGTCTTGGTCGGTTGTGGCAAGGAAGTACTCGAAGAATTTCAAGCAGGCTTCGGGAGTCTCGACGCCTTCATCGAGAGCGACGCGGCACGCATCGAGTCTGTCCTTGTTGCCGCCTAGACGCCGCCACTCGTGGAGATGCGACTCGTAAGTCAACTAGTTGAAGATCTAGATGTTGACTTCGTTATTCCAGGACCAGGGGTTAAGCGTGGTAGACTTGGAGTCGGACGTGATGTAGCAGGGGCCGTTTTCTTCGGGGAGACCCATGAGGGAGGAGCCGCCGGGGCCGCCGTTGAGCCAGATGGTGAGCGGGGCGGTGGAGGGGTTTTTGCGGGCTTCGAAGAACCAGAAGAATCTGGGGGGTTAGCTTGGAGGGGGGGTATGGGAAGGGGCTTGAATTGGGCGCCTACGTGTTGATGGGATAGTCCTGGGGCTCGCCGATCGCATCCTCAAGGAAGCCGGGTGGGAGGTGGACGTAGCCTGCGTAGGACTTTACGCCTGGTGTTGTTTCACATATTCCTGGCTGAGGAATACTGGTTAGTTGAGGAAATAAAATGGGATGTGCTCCTCTTACTTCCTTGTGTGAGATGGTGACATTTTCATGGAACCTGGACTTCAACACGGTGACGCCCTCTGGCTTGGGAGGGAATTGACAGACAGCTCCTCCCGCGACGCCTGCTGCTAAGATGATGCTGGATGTAACCATGGTGACACCCTATCTGGGCATATTCTCTGTCGAAATGCCGTTGTCCAGATGGAAAGTCGAAGAAGTCGACAACATCGGAAACATGAGCTCGTCATTGCCTTGGTATTTAGCCAGTCACTGGTGCTGTGCCACATTTAACTTAGCGCGGGGTCCTTCGTGCACCAAAATAATCAGTTCGTCCGCGTCAGCAGCATCAGGATTCATGTTTGCTGGTGCGTGTAACACCAAGTTCTGTGCCCGACCAATTAAGGGTGCGTTTAAAAGACCAGGATTTCCACAAATTCCTTCCTATAATGGAAAACACGGTATTTACCTGAGGTTGGCACGACGCGTCAAACGCGCCGGTTTGCAAGGTAACGATGTGACCCTATCCCACTGCTCAAATACCCGCCGATTAACTCGAATCACTTCGCTGACACTTGCTACAAACATTACAGTGATGAACCTTGAAACAGTGGATCCTCTTGCCCCCGGTATTTAGACAGAGATGTGGGAGTCTAAGCCGGCACTTGAAACAGGAACATGTGCTCCAATTTCCAATTCTCCACCAGTTGCGACAGAAGAGGATGTAAAAGTAGATGAACAGAGATAAAACGCCGGGGAGGGCGATGAGGCCGAGGAAGCGGTACTCGATGGTTTTGTGTTCTGGGATGTGTCAGGGTTGTGTCGACGGTTAGGGTGGGAGATTTGGGTGAAAGAGGCACTGATACTCACCGGGCTCTGACAATGGGACAGGAAGTTCTAAGATGCGCGCAGACGGTCAGCCCGGGTTCTCTCTGTAGGCATTTTCCAATTGCATGGGGGGTTTACCGTCTTTGTTGGGCAGCTCTGTGGGCAAGAAAATCTCCACAGATGTGCTACTTGCGAGAGCTGCAGTAGTGGCTGTGACTGTGGCTGTCTCGATAAGCCCGGTGATGGCAGTTCGTGTCGTTTGCCGCTCAGCGGTAGCGGTGAAAATGTGGACGGCAAAAATAACTGTGAAGAACAACATTGTATTAGATCTCCCGATCTGTGCCTATACTGGAGGCCTTGGCAAGAAACAATGTTGGTTATCACGGCTGGGAAGAGCCGCGTAATAAATGGCAGGAAGAACGGTCAGGGAGAACGGAAATATGAAAGGATGGAAGACACTGTCGGTCAGACATTTCGGCTACGGGACGCGTCGATGCGACTCACAAGACACGTAGCTTGTTGGGAGAATAAGCGAATCGGAAACCATCCCTCGGCTGGGCTGTCAAGTCCCCCCAGCACTGGAAGCTTAAAACAACCTCGGAGAAAGCAGAGTTGACAATTCCATTGGATCAGGGAGATTGGGCTCAGAAAAATGGGTGACATGTTGACAAGGCTCCAGGCAACAACCTGATAAGGCGGTTTTCACCGAGACAAGCACTGGCAGTCTCTGGTCGAGTTTGGTCATTTCAGCCCAGAGGAAAGGTCGGCCCGCCTCACAGATCACCATGGGTGTGTCTGAGTGGTTGAGCAGCGCGATGTTATGTCTTATGCGTTGGCAAAGGCTTCCCAAGCGCCAACCTGAAAACGTGACCGTACTTGACCAAGACAGGACCAAGCCACAGCCAAGCCAACCTGCAAGGCCGTGGCACTGACCCAAAGATTTGAAGACGGTGGTACTTGATGAGGAGAGCACCGTTGCTTTCTCTTTTCCCAAAACACCTTACCATAATATGGCCGATGCCGGACAATATGGAGCTTTGTTTCCAAGGTCCCGGGGGACGTGGCGTAAGGCTCATCAATCTTTTCGCTCTCTGGCACCTCTTCTTTCCTTCCACAGTAGCGTATGATTCCAGCGTCAAGTGGTCCTCCGTCTTTGAAACCCCTCTATACGATGATTTGCCCACCTGCGCAAAGCCATGTATGGCAAACGTCGGCGACTCCTCAAAGTGTTGGAGCTGGGGATGCGTTTGCTCAGAGAACACCCCTGGCGCCAACTTCATCAACGGTACAAAACACATCAAGAAATGCGTCCAGGATGACTGTCCAGAGCCAGGTGAAGGTACAGTTGACAGTGCACTGAACGCCTTCAAGTCTGCTTGTGGCATGTCTGGGATCACCATAAACGCCACCACACCCGATGAGGTCTCGAGACCTTCCCTAGCCCCAGGTAGGCATTTCTTTCTCCCTCTATTACGGATTATCATTGACCCTAACAATATCACTGAACAGGAGCAAAACCCGTCCTCATCGACCACCCCCTGAGCACCTACAACGGGCTCACCACCTGCACCCGATGGGTGCTCAACAACTGCGAAAGCCCCCTCGACACCCCCGAGAACTGTAAGCAGCCCCGGCCAGGCGACCACTCCACTATCTGGACCGGGCTCGGAAGATACCTACAATGCTCCACGGCCGAGTGCATCTGCGGCGGCTCCCAGTTCTTCTACTCGCTCCAAAAGCTCTACGAACGCGCAGATCTCTACTGCAGCATCGGTTTTCCGTACCAGGGGTCTCAGACCAGCAACGAGTTCAAGAACACGATACATATGCTGGTGGATTACTGCTCGGTTGAGGGGTTTGTACTCACAGAGTGGGTTGTGGAGATGGTTGGGTATAAAAAAGATAATGGTAGGTATTGCTGTGAATCCTGGTGTTAAACACCGCAGCTGACTTTGGGACACAGCGATGAGTGTAGAAACAATGGTTTCTATTGTACTTGGAGTAGTTAGTGCTGTGGCAACAGTGGTTAGCACTGTGCTAGCCTGTTGCACCCTCCGGAAGAAAGGGAAGGTGGCTGATACAGGTGAGAAAGCAGGTAAATAGCATTGAATTTGGAAGCCCGAATATAGTAACGTTCATTCCAAGGACCAAATGGTCTTGCCGAGGAAACACCTTGCATGAGAAAACTGGGTTGTCATGGAAAGCCACCGTGTTCAACCGACAAGCGCCTTCACGCGTTTGCGGAACTTGTCTAGCTAGCGCGAACGTCAATAGAGTTCTCGAGTTTAGTCATCCTTGGAGGTACTGTTACGTATGTCACCCTCGCCTGCTTCCCAGGAGCCCGAGCCAGCCGTGTCACCTTCCATGGTGTGAAGCCAGCCGGTAAGGTCGAAAAAAAGGATCGATTGCTGGAGCAAGGCGGGAGCGAACAGATGAAAGGATCTGCTGAGGACTATCGGTGAGGCGAGCTTGAAGGAAACATGAAGCAGCCCAGGGAATGGCTTAAACGGTGGTAAAAGGGCAACCTCTCTCATGAGTTGATCTAGTTTGCTCCATGTTGGATCAGGGCAGCTGGAAGGCGAGGGGACAGTGTGGATTGGGGAGTCACCTTGATGAATGACATCATGTCAACAAATTTCATCTGAGGTTGCGGTGAGTTGGATGCCAGCTGCCAGTGCCAGCAGGTGGCTCCTTTCCTACCTACTTAAGCCCAACTGCTGCAGTCCCTTTCAACACAGCTGGTCCAATTGTCTACCTACCAAATGGTCGAGCAGTAGAAGGCGGGTCGTAAGTCGGCCTCACTGATTACCTCTTCCTTTCCAAATCAATACAGCTCGGTCATGATCTGCGTCGCTCCCGCCCGAACCATCATGTCCCGACAGTCGCTGACCATCGCAGGCGAGCCACAGAAGTAAAAGTCAATCCGTTCCGCTTCCGACGCCAAGCTCTCCAACCTCTTTGTCACACGGCCGTGGAACACACCCTCGGCCGACGGGTCCCCGCTCACACATACAGTCGTCGGCGGAAGCGGTGTCGTCAATCGCGCGGTGATGTTCTCCTCGGCAAGCCTGCACCCAAACAGCAGCTCAGCTTTGTCAAGCTCCCCGGCCACCTCTAGCGCCCTGAACATGGGGAGGAACGGCGCGATGCCCGTTCCGGTCGCCACAAATACCTTGCGATTCGTGCTACCCTTTCGGAGCTGGAACTGGCCGAACGGCAACTCCACCTGAGTCTCATCCCCAGAGTCGGCCGCCTCGACAAACACAGACCCGTCGCCGCCCGTGCGGCTGCTGATGAGCAGCGTCAACCTGTCGTCCTGAAGAGAAGCGATGGAGTAGCTCCGCCACTCGAAGGGGGCGACGCGCAGTATGGCAAACTGGCCCGGGGCGAAGTCAGCGCCTCGGTCGAGCTCCAGCGCGAGCTCCCAAATGTGCGGCGCCAGGGATCGTTTTCCGCCGACAATGGCGCGTCTCTTGCCTGTGGCTGGCGACGGCAACGACACATCCAGCTGCGGGGAAGGTGGGCTTGATACTGCTGCTCTTGCTGCGCGCATGACCTTGAGGAAGCCGAAAGGACCCAACACCCTGCTCGCAGCCATGACGCCGCCCATGAGGGCCCCAATAACCCCGAGGCCCGCGGCGTCGCACCCGCTGATGTACAGCCCTGGTATTGGCGATGCTGAAGATATGACGGGCGAATTGTATCGGTCTGAAGTGCCCTTGAGGCCGTAGATGGAACCAACCGGACGCGAGGTGTAGTGCTCTACCGATAGCGGCGTCGACAGCTCGGAATATCTCACCAACGCTTTCAGACCCGGCGTGGCGGTCTCGGCCAGGTCCAGGAGACCCCGCGCGATACGGTCTTTCAGATCAAGATACTTGGCCCCGCGCATCCCGTGAGCGGTGCCGGCCCACTCGGCAAAGGCGCTCCCATTGACGATAGCAATGACCTCGGCCGTGTGGAACCGCGCGTCATGCCCATCCGGCTCAGATTTGGTGGATGGAAACGACATATATACGTGTTGCGGTTTACCTACTAGGACAGCCGCCGTTTGGGACTCGAGATCGGCGTGTTCAAGCGCCGTATGAATCCAGTAGTTCTCGCCCTTGAGACCGATAGTCGAGACGGGCTTCTCTAGCCGTAAGTATAGCGTCACAGCTGACGGTCCACCGTCGAGCCGATCAACCACTTCCCGTACCGCCGCCGTCTTCCTTCCAATCGCGCCATCGGTAGGCAGTAGCTTCTTGTAGGTGAGATGGGCCCCGACGTTCGATATGACAATAGGGGAATGGTATTCCACCTCGGTGCCCGACTCGGGCCCGCCACTCCGATCGACCGCCTTCACACCCTTCACCCATCCATCCTCGCCTATTAAGATTCCCGTGACTTCATGGCACACCTTCACGGCCCCTCCGTGCGCCTCGATGCCGACCTCGAACGTCCTCGCGATCCGGCCGGACCCGCCCCGTGGAAACCACGCGCCATTTGCGAACGAAAACACCACCACGGCGTGCAACGCAAATGCGCTCTCCTCTGGCGGCAGCCCATAGTCAGGCCACTGCGAGACCAGCAACGCCTTTAGTTCCTCGGACTTAAAATTCGCATCAAGGTATTCCCGCGTGGTCTGCGTGAATTTGCTGGCCGCACGCCGCTTCCGCCACCGTCCTATCGCCGACGCAACCAGCCGCGGCACCGCCGTCTGCATCATGCCCAGTCCGAACCAGTCGCCCGCCGCCTTCAGATCGAAAAAATACCGCCGGATAGCGGCCGCCTCGTCAGGGAAACGCTCCACCAGCCGCTGCTGGTACACGCCGGGGTCGGCTGGCACCGCGAAGGGCTCAACTCCCGGATACACGAAGCGTTCAAAGTCGTAGGGCATCTTATTCCACTCGAGCGCGCCGCTCGATAGAAAATCAAAGAGGGTGCGTGGCTGCGAGCCGGGCTCCATGCCCCCGACGTAATGCACGCCCACGTCCCAGGGCGCGCCGTCGCGGCGGAAGACGTGCGTGAGGCCGCCGCGCTCGGAGTGTTTCTCTAGCACTAGGACGCGCCGGTTGCTCACTTTGGCGAGGATGGTGGCTGCTGTTAGGCCGCCGATGCCCGACCCGATGACAATGGCGTCCCATTTCTGTGGTGTGGAGGAGGATGGCATGGCTGTTACTGTTATTGCTGCTTGAATGGCCGTTTTAGAAGATAGCGGTGAAGCGTGTTCGCATCATTCCATTGCAAGGGACTATACCCGAGAACATGTTGAACTCATCATCTGCGAGGTTTATGTTTCGCCCACGAGACGAGTTTGAGGAAATTTTGTGCTGACTGAGGCATGGTCTGACGATGTACGCAAACGGAAATTGAAATGGTGTGGGAGCAGCTCTTTGTCTTGAAAGTCGTACGATGGCTGCCGCCAGTCCCCGCGGTCCGGAGCCCCGCACCTCCTGTGTGTCCGGCTCTTCTTGTTCTCAATCCCCAACTTTTCACGGGCGAAAATATGGCGCGATTTAAACGGGAATTATTTGAAAACATAAGCCTTAGTAGTCCGTTTGTAAAACCTTAGCTGTGGTTTTATGTTCTGTCTGTTTTCCTCGACTATAACTATGATTGCGCGCCATCAATTGCTCACGAAAAAGGGAGTCCACAACGCAATGGCGCCACAACACAACACGTGATTAACAGTGCCACTAGTAATGTTAGGCAAGAGATATTAGCAGATGAAAGGGGCTAGTATAATAGGATATGTTGATAGGGGTGCTAACGTGCCGTTTGAATTATATCAGACTGGCAGACTTAAGTCATGATGACTTAAAAGGGGGCTTATCCTGCAACTTAACTTGAGACGTTGCATCTGTTACAATTGAGATTTTGGCTCTCCAAAGTCTTTAATGACTAGAAGGCTCTTCGAAAGCTGAGGAGATCGTTGTTTGGTCGAAATTTGTAACAATGAATACTCCCTGCCGCTCGGAGCAATACCAAATTCGACCGGTAAGTCAGCTCGCCGTCACCTCAGCGGGAAGATTGATGTCGGTACCACATCTCTTCAAAGATGGTAGCCTCTATTAGTTTTGTTCTTCTTTCCTTACAGATATCTCAGAACTCGGATGATATCAACTTGAGATATAAGTGTCCGTAGCTGTCATAAATACGTGATAATCGCCATCCCAAGAACCACAAGATCACAGCTTAAATCAGACAAGAGTGCTCGCATCGATCATATCTCTCTACAACTAATTTCTGCCAGCTAATAGCTTTTCCGTCATATTTATCCATTCCGTTGGGGTGCTGGTCTTGAGTTACGTAGGACGATGTCTTGGCGCGCCTTTCGGTCGACATCTTGATCGACACCGCGTGACTGGGCGATAATGTACCTGGGCAGTCAACCAAACTACTTAAGTAACATCCCTACTAAACGACACATACCAGACGACAATTGGTACCTGCCCTGGCCAGATTCCATCTAGGCTCCCTCTGATTCCTCCATCCACATCACCGCTCCTTCGCTCAAGATTCCAATGCAATGAACTCCTCAACCCCAAAACCCCGCCAAGGCGGCTGCGCATGCGGCCTGATCCGCTACCAAATCTCCAGCCACCCCCTCATCGTCCACTGCTGCCACTGCACATGGTGCCAGCGCGAAACCGGTTCTGCCTTCGCCATCAACGCCCTCTTCCCCTCCTCCGACGTCACGCACCTGGGAGAAGCAGAACCTCTCATGATAAACACCCCCTCTCTGAGCGGGAAGGGGCAAGTCATCGCCCGCTGCCCGAAATGTTTCGTTGCTGTGTGGTCGAACTACTCTGGTGGAGGGCCGGCGATTAGGTTTGTGAGGGTTGGGACGTTGGATGAAGGTCATGGGCTGGAGCCGGATGTGCATATTTATACGGGGTCGAAGGTGGGGTGGGTGGTGATTCCGGAGGGGGCGGAGGTGTATGAGGAGTATTATGATGTTGGGAAGGTTTGGGGGAGGGAGGCGGATGAGAGGCGGTATGAGGTGTTGGAGGGAATTAAAAGGGCGAGAAAGGCGGGGGCTGAGGGTGTGAGGGCGCCTGAGTAAGAGGGTTGCCGTTCGAGGGGATCTGTTGGGGTGTTTTCTTTTCGTTTTGGGTTTCCTAGTTATTTCCTACTGCTACTCTTCTTTCCACAGCGTGTTCAACTGTCAGCGGTAAGAGCTCTTTGCTGGTGATGTAAGCTTCGGAACCTGGAAGATTCAACAACCAGTTAAATGATGAATTAAAAGAGATGGCGAGTACTTGCAGACATGGAACTGAACACCATACTCAAGACCTCGTATCATACAAAAGAAGCCTTACAAGTTCCCCCCTCAAGAAGATACCTCTATCAGTTACAGTTGTCGGTTTGGATTCTCAAGGCCTCAGGCAGTATTGCATGAAGGCCAGCGATGGGCCATGTGCATACATTGTTCTCTCCGGACCAATCAGGACCTTCATATTCTGAGACCTGCTTCCATTACCCAAAACGGCAATCGAAGGGTCTTGGCATCCTCATGTACATTGGATCACTTTCAGTTGCGAGGTAGTCTTAAAAGCGGGTTTGTGATTTCATCTCACTCGAGAATTTCCATCCTGACAGTCAAAAGAGCAAGGTCTTGAACTATGTCTCCAGAGGGTTCAGACAATGGCACCTTGTAAGACCGCCGAGTTGCAAAGAGGTTAATGATGGACTCGGACTAACATCTATCACAGCGCTACTGGAGAGAGTACGGCCTCGTCTGACACACCGTTCATGCTTCAGCAGTGGCTATTAGGAACGCATAAGGGGGGCCCCTAGAACTCACTTCTACTTCAGAACCCGGTCGACCTCACCGTCGCCCCCGCTCGTGTTCCGCTCCCAGGGGAGAACGAGCCATGGGAGTCGAACACCGGGCGCACCACGACCCAGCCGCGGAGACGACATGGAACCTCTTCGGCTGGCGCTACTCGGAGAAGCAGCACGCGATCGACTCGCACGGCTCGCATGGGCCCGCCAGCGACAGTTCGGGGCGCAAGCGTCCCTTTTCAAGCCCCTTTTCCAGGACAACCCGAACCACCCTTATCTCCCTGGGAGCATTCCGGACATGGAGCTCCGACCGGGACGACTTGTGGTGGTAGCTGTATAGATCCCCGACTATTACAGCGAAACCCGTCTGGTTCACTTCCTGAAACACCTGAGTCTGGCGCCCTGCCCGAACAATCGAACTCCTGCTCACCTCCCGAGCCCGCACTCCCCGCGCAAACCTCCGAGTCACCTGAGACAGGAGACGACGATGAGAGTGCCGAAGACATGGTCCGTCGGTACCTGAGGTTTGAGGATGATGGCGGAAAAGGAACCTCGGGTATGGATTGATGTTGGGATTGTTGTTTGTTGGCATTAACTTCATTGTCAGGCTGGTAGGGAAGTCTCAGCGTCGACATGGGGCAACAAGGCAAGGTATACATCGAACAGAAACAGCATGCCCGTAGAATAGCAAGGACCCAGAAAAAAAATGAAGAGAGCATTGCATTATCCCCACGCTGACTCCCCCCAAGCCCCTTGGCAGCCAGACTCAGTTCGGCACCGACAAAGCAATCAGCGCAAAATTATCAAACAACACCGTAACCGCACG
>Ga0247760_1001632_pt1 | contig 19978 bp, 26 predicted proteins | sample UWRJL171409R4_FD_179936 | JGI IMG/M metagenome (GOLD analysis project Ga0247760, IMG submission 179936) | Plant litter microbial communities from Arlington Agricultural Research Station in Wisconsin, United States - UWRJ-L171-409R-4 | ecosystem: Environmental > Terrestrial > Plant litter >... | reverse complement strand
TGTTGAATTCAACGCAGTCAACCAAGAACACAGTAATTGCCGCCATCAAGTCGTGTTCTATTCAGGGAGCCGTCTTCTCAGCCAAGCGAAGCTCTGGTGCTCGGCCGCGCTGCGGTTCCGTGGCGCCAAGGCGCGATTACGTAATTTGACAGGTGGGGTGGCAGGAGCGCGGCTGGCAAAACTGGCAGGGACGTCATGAGCGCGTCGACGTTGCTGTGAGGAAGGAGGGGCACTGCCAGAAAACGAAAATACTGGCAGTGATCCAATTCCTGCAGAGGCAGGTGCAGATGCAGATACGGTCAGAGTAGGTGGGAAAAAGAGAGAATTGAACATGTTTCAGATCAATTCATGTAACTAACCAGGACAACCCAAATGCTCATCCAACCTGGGCCTGCTTAAAACTAAAGGCACAAACAACGCTTGAAGGGGAATCATGGCTCGCCCGTACACTGGATATCGCGTTGAACGCCCGAAAAAAAAAAATGATGGTAAAGAAGAAAGAACTCTACCAAGGAAAAGACAATCCTAGGTAAAGAAAGAAAGGAAACGAAAGCGCAAACTCCACCAACTCAGTCAGCTGCCTGATTTCAGACCAAAAAGCCACGCAAAGCCCACACCCATAACTAACAATTCTTGAAAGCAGAAGCAAAAGCAACGTCAGCTCAAACACAGACGGGTATCAAAAAAACTCCCCACCATTACAATTACCTCCCCCTCCCATCCAAGCAACCAAACCCCCTCTTACCTCCTACTCCTCATCCTCCCACTCATCGTCGAGCTCATCGCCTCCAGAAATCTCGTTGAACTTTCTTCCTCGAGGAAGTATGCTCCCCCCTCCCGATCCGCCTCTGCTCTGCGATCCGCCTCCCGTGGTGTCGCTGTCCGGCGGTGAAATGATGGCACTTATACGCATCGCCGCACGCACCTCTGCCCGGCGTTGCCGCTGACGTTCCGTCTCCTCGGTGTCCTCCGTCTCTTCCTCCTGTGTCCCTCCTCCCGCCCCAGTACAGTTCAGGGATCCAGCTGCTCTCGTCACCGACCCGGGATAGCCCAGACGCATAGCCCCGCCGGGACCATCACTCGAAAACCGCCGCAGAACCGCCGAATCGCCCGAGAATCTCGGTCCCAGGTTCGTTGTTGTATTGCCGTACCCTTCGGGCGGCGGGAACATGGTGCTCGGGCCGGCATAGCCTGGGTGGGCCGTCCACTGCGGTCGCTGGGCAGGCAGGCCCCAGGGTGGGAGTGGGGGATTCAATAATGTAGCGATACCGGGAAGGGTCATGCCGGGGCCGGTGCTGGAGTACTGGCCCGGAGAGGGTAGGTTCGCTGGGGACGGGGCTCTGCGCTGTGGGGCCAGGGGATGGAACCTGCATGGGTGATTGGCATTCCAAGGGGCCATGGCGGGAGCAGGCCCGTCCGGGTTGAAGAACTGGGGCGTGTCGGCGATGGGGGGCAGGGGAGGATAAGATGGGCCTGCGTGCGGGTATGGCAGCGGTGCTTGGGAGAGGGGCGGAGATATTCTCAGGGGTGGGAGGGAGGGACTGCGAGGGGTTCTTGGGCTGGGTGTATGATATAATACCGGCGGAAGCAGCGCTGGCGGCACACCGGGACTTGGCCGGTAAGATGCTTCCGATGTGTGGGTTTGGTTTGAGGCAGTGACTGAGTTTGGCTGGGAAGGTGGCGCGTGAGTGAGGAAATACTGCCTCTGGAGAACACTGCGATTGATGCGCAATTGTCTCTCGCGGCTGATCTTCTGATTCCAGTCAAACCCAGATGAGTTTGTTGGTAGCAGGACGTGTCCGCCCGACGAGGTTTTGCTGTCGGTGGCGGGACTAGAGGTGGGCTTTTCGGCCTCGGGATTCTGGGATGTCGATGCTCCGTGGCGTTTCGCAACGACTAGGCCGGGGAAGTATTGGGCGAGGAATGCCTTTACGGCTGGCGGTACCACTTCGCCCGAGGGGTTTTCGTTGTCGCCGGTGACAAGGCTCGGGCTTGGCTCGTTGGTCTCGGCGTGGTGGGGTGTCGATGTCCCGGGGCGTCGGGCGACCCATGCCTTCAATTCTGGCAGTATAAGACTCAATGCCTCGCGAAACCTGACTCGCCTCTCTCTGAGCTTTGCCCTCCGTATCTTACTAATGTCCTCGGCACTGGGAGAGTATCCTTCGGCCTTCTGACCATCGTTCTCGTAGAAGCGTCGATACAGCTGTACCTGCTCGTCAGTCACGTCCTTGTCGAAGACGAAGGCCAGGGACTCGTTGAGGACTTTGGCCAAGTCGCGAGGGAACTCGATGTCTGTTCATCTAGTCAGCGTTGGTTTGGTCTCTACGCAACGCCGTTGCGCTAAGGCGTAGATAACGGACCGCAGAGGGTAGCGAGATCATGGTGGACGAGAAGGTTCAAAAGTTCGAGGCTGACTCGGCCGGTGTTGACCTTGACGCTGCGCAGCGCGGCAAGGATTTCTCTAGCTGTCTCTTTGCTCCGAGAAATAACGGCCAAGAGATCCCCGTTGAATGGAGCAGCATGCAAGAGCTGAGAAAACATGGCATCTTCGCAATCTGTGCTAACAAGCTGCGGCGATTCAGTGTCGGGGTTGTGTGATTCCATAACTGTCGTGTTTAGACCGTCGAGGCCGCTTGGGACTTGGCGATTTGATGGCAGGTTTGTCGGGAGAGTGGCCTGGGACCATCATCCTTGGGAGACTGACATTGATATTTATCTTATCCACCCACATTATGTCCAGTGGTCGTTGCGTAAACACCGGCCCCTAGGTTGTGGGGAAGGTTACCTAATGAATAACTCGGGGAACCGAGATCAGCCGGGCACTTAATTGGAACTTGGAAGTCACAGGTTAATCTGAGAGCCTCAATGGACTCTGTGGAGACACCAAGCACCAACATTGACCCGTGGGGAAGACCAGCATTGCTGCATGACACTTGCACTGGTACCCAACGAACGCGCAACCGTGATCTGGCATGGGAAACTCCTGATTTTTTTGCGGCGCCGTCCGCTTTCCGTCAATGTCATTCCGACCCGACTCGCTGCGGCCCGTCTCTTCCAATATCACTCTGGCCCTGTTCAAAAGCCTACAAAGGTTCGCTGCCAGACATCGGATGCAAAGTAAATATATTTTCCCACGTGATTGTCATGAGTGAAACGGCTTTTTTCCCCCGCTCTTCAACGGTCACACTGCCGCGTCAGAACTCTAAAAACCTCAGAACTACCCACCTCCGATAACAACTCCTCTACCTAGCGACAGGACCGTGCGGCGTTGAGCTGATCGGCTTGGCCGTCCACTTGGTACCTGTACCCGTTAGAATAAAGTTGCCGCTGTCGAGATAGCCGATGGGAGGGCTCTTCTTTGCCGCGGAATGGCCCGAGAGGGAATCTTCTGGCATGGGATAGCCGCGGATAGGCCTCCTCTTTGCCACCGAACCGCCCGGGAGGGAAACCTTTGTCGCGGGACCGCCGACCACAGAGCCTTTCGGGGTGGGATAGTCGATGGCGGGACTCTCCGCCGCGGGTGAGCGGATAAGGGGGCGGCCGTCTGGCGCAGGAGCCGAGCCCTTGTGTATCGCCGTCATCACTTCAAGATCTTCTTTATTAGCGAGCTTGGGCTTCGCACCACGCATTCTTCGTTTCTTCTTCCTCGGGATCCTCTTTGCCTCCTCCTTTTCCTTTCTCTCTGCTTCTCTTTTTGCGAACCTCTCCTCACTGATCCTCAGGATGCGGCTCGAGTGGAACGCCTTGTACGTCGTGGACATCTCCTGAAGGGCCAGCAAGGTGGGTCCGGGCTGGAATCTCTGGATGTCGGCCTCCCAGCTGGGTGGAAAACCTCGGTTGCCTGGAAGTCCCGGTTAGCATCGGCAAAGCAAAGCCTACATTCCGATAAGTCGGACAAAAACGTACCGCACCGAGCAAAGAGATTCTCGAACACGAGGAGGTCGAAGTACTCGTGGTGGACGTAGCTGGGTAGAACGGCGCTCTGAAACAGCCAGTCGCAGCAGAGCATGGACGACATCGTCCTCTGCCTTTCGGCGGCCTCCATCGACCGAAAACCGGCATCCTCGAGCATCTCCGCAACTATGTGCTCGCGGTCAAGCTGGCGCGCGATTTCATCATCGAGTGCCATCGAGCTGTTTCCGGCGACTGGCAAGACCAAGGTTGGTGGCGCCGCGGTTGAGCGGTTGAGCGAGATAGCGGGTCATGTAATTATGGTGTTTCCGAGGCGGAGCTTTCGAGCAGGTGCTGCTGATTGACAGTGTGATGAACCCGACCTGACATTTGACAGCGTGAGAGAATGTCGCGTGGGTCATCCGAGTCTTCGCTGTTGTCACGGACCACGCGGTCCACTGGCACTGCCAGTGAAATGGCTGCTGCGATCGCCGTTAGCGGGAGGGATGGTAGGGAAGGAACGCGCGACGAGGCAGGAATGTGCAAATAGTGTTTTGGTGATTTTAAAGTGCTTGCAAAGCCGAGCGTTTTGCAAATGCAGTCACATCTTAGTTTCACGATCTTCCCATCGCACCTGTGTCCGTTTGTTGATGCCTCTGATGGCTGGCAAGTGCTAGTCGGGAAATTTGGGGGGCGGAGGCCGTCGCGATGCCTTCAACTCGCACCGGCCGCCTCTATGCCCGAGCACGGGAGGAGGCGGGTGTCGAAGGTTACTGCCTTGGCCATCAACTGCCTCTTCGAGTCCCGGCCCGGGGCCATAAAGTTCAGTCAAGGCAGTTACAAAGCTCCGGGCCGTCCCCCCAAAAAATAGCTCATCTATCAGTCGATCGGAGTTCGCGGCCCAGCAGAAAGGTTGGGCCGCATTGCGGCTTGGTGATGGTCTTTGTCACGGTGGGTTCTAGATTTTACAAATATCTGAAGTGTGTGTGGAGACTGGTTCAGGCATCGAATCGCACAGGCACGAGCGGGTCAAAAAAAATGGCATTGCCGGGCGGGTCAAAGCAATGATATTGGTCATGTCGGGTATGTGGTAACTATCAATCCCATTCTTGCCGTAACGGCTTAAACCGACTCCCCTGCAGTGATTTTGCCCCGTTCAATGTATGAACTTCATCTTCCCGCTCCCCAAGTCCCGTTCCTCCCTGCACGTTTTCTTTGTTGTGATTGCGGTATCCTGACGGCTACCTCAGACTGACTTCTTAACTGGAGAGGTGCGGCTCACGGAAGCACTGCCAGTGTCCTTAGAGGAACCGCCAGCCTTTGTCGAATTCGTCTTCTGTAAGGTCTGGGCACTCGGGCCTGTGAAGCTTTTGTCGTTGCGGCCCGGGCCGGCGAAGGGAAAATTCGGCGTGGAAGTCGTTGCCTTGGCAGTCCATCTGGTGCCTGAACCAGTGGCGAGGCCAGGAGTCGAGCGCGTCGGCACGGCTGTCCACCACGTTCCCGAACCTGTCATGTGGCCGGCCCGTACGGGGGCGTCAATGGCGCTGGCATTGGGGCGTCTGTTGGAGGCTGAGGCGCGCGGGTTGGAGGTTGCGGCGATCGCGGCGACGATGTCCTCCTTCCGAATGGTAGCATCCATCCTCTGCTCGGGGCGGGATCCTATTTTCTACTGTACGCACTCGAATTAGTAAATGCGACACTACTGAAAACTGCAGGAAGAGGCAAGCTTACCAACAAATGTCCTCGGTCGGAGCGTGACGAAGATTCGGGTTGAGTGTGAGAATGGTGAACAGTCCTTGACGTTGTCAGTTGTGGGAGCTCGAAATCCTGGAGTCAAGGCGGTGTCGCTGGGCTGGCATTTTCATAGCTGCTGGATTTCGGATTTCGTCCGATCTCACCATCAACACACGCTGAATCAACTGCTGCTGCATCTGTGTTTCTCCGTGCGAAAATGAGTTGGTGAGATTCTCACACAGTCCGGTGCTGGTATGGCAATATTGGTTGCACCGTGGAGGGCCTTTGATTCCGCAGGCACGACCGTTCGATAATGGACCGAGGCCTTTCCGGAATGTGAGACGGCCTATCAAAGCCACAGGTTGCCTTGACAGTTAGTAAGGCATCTTTCGCACAGGCTGAGTGACCCTTTCTTGACTGGAGTCTTCAGGTTCTCAGTCTGCCAGTGATGAAAGCAATCTTCAACTCTCAAAACACCGTATTTGGCTATGTTCGTCTTAGTTGTCTTCAAACAAATATGGGCTCCCACGCGCGATACCCAAGGCAGCTGGTCGAGTATCAAAGCCATGCATCTGCAAACTGATGAGCGAGTCAAAGAATTGAGATTAATGCTGCTATCAATCAGACCCTATTTGTGCCCATTCCCCCTGCCAGGCCGAATACAACCAACCCCCAAAGAGAGAGCCGTGATTCCCGCATTCTCCTCTGTTTTCCTCCCTTAGTACTAGGCTGAAGGTACCTCGCTTGCTGACCGAATCGCCGTCCTGAATATCACCGCACAGTGCAACGACCAAGTGCTCACAGCCGTCTCAGCTTCCGCTTCCGCTCTCGCTCCTCAATTCTCGCCTCCCGGGCGAGGAAATAAGCGTAAGACATGCCAATGCACTTGAAAGAACCGTCGATGACATTTACTGTGGGGGATCCAAACTCCCAGACTTCCATACGGGGGGTAGAGCCGGGTGTCGAAGGTGTCAGCGGGCGTAGTTTGGTCGGATCATAGCCCGAAAGTTTGTTAGCGAGGTCAATCTAAATAAGCTGCGGACTTGTCAGACTTGTTGGTGGTGGAAGGGACACCAGTCGCTTTGTTGGTGGTGGGGGGACAGCGGTCGCCTTGGCTTCCGAGTCGCTCTTGGAGGGGCCTCCCTCCGTTGTGACGATGTTGGGGGTCGTCATCGTCTGGAGCGTCCCGATTAGTGGGACATAACTAAAACTGAAGGCGATGATGGGAGCTGATTGGAAGTACTACTGGGGCTCTTAGTTGGAAATTCTAGCGAACCTTTGTTAGAGCAGTGAAAGGCGAAAGACCGTGAACGTTGCGAGTAGTGAAAAGTGGAAGTCTTAAAGCCAACAGTGGTGCGGCGTTGTGATATTTATGTCACGAAATTCTCGTCTGATCCAAAGGCTTCGCCACCGTCACCTCAAAAGAAGTACGTCGCAGTTCACCTTAGTTTAATTTCCAGGTCCCACTGCATGATCAAGTCTGGAGTGATAACCCCTCTCGTCCCATAGCACCTCACATTCGGACGGAACTGCGGCCTTTTTATTAAGGTAGCGGGAATTTTGCTGACTGCTTGTCATTCATGTGATCGGAGAAATACAAGCTCCCTCTATCTTGCTACCTATGATCTGGTATCCGCATCTATAGGGAAGCAAAAACAGCTGGGTGCTGAGAAGATAGCAAGCCTTGCCCTCCTTCACGGACTCTCACTCACTTCAATGTCCACCCCGGTCAGTTACCCGTTGTCACCATGGCTGGCCAAACCCAGCCGTCGAAAGTTGACAGGGCAGAAATCCGAAAGTCCGAATTAACCGATCGGGGTTGCGATGAGAATCTGAAGTGTGCAGCCCAGCGATTTTCGTCCGACCTGCAAGGCGAAATCGTCTGAACAATGGCTAGACATCGCCCGACTTGTTCTCAAGGGATCTCAGGCTTCCAAGAGTGTAACCCGAGTCATGGATGGGTGACGGCGCCAAGGTGGCGGGCTCCGACTTCTTGGGGATATTTAGTATGATCGTCTTTGTTCCCGGCTTGGAATCTTGGGCGATGTCCAAGTCCTTAGCAGCGCCAACGGGAGGGCTCGTCAGCATATGGAGGCTAGATGCTCTCGATCTTTCGAGAATCACCTCTCGCTCCTCTTGAACCCCTCCATCTATCTTCATGCAGAATTCATCGTACTTGGTCGGTTCATCGGAGGCGGTCTGGACGCCCGGGCGGCAGGACGCCTCAAACTCCTTGTTCCATGCGAATGACTTCTCGTCTGGTACATAATTAGCGGTCAACTTGAATATGTGATAAAGATGCTGTCAACATAGACATACTGATGCCGCAATAGGCGAAAATGTCCTTCCAGACAAGAAGCTCAAACGTCTCGTGCGAGACAACGCTCGGAGGGACGCCGTTTTCCCATAGCCACTTGCAGACGAGGTTCGCGATCTTGGTGATGCATTCCTCGGCATCCTCTGGCGAGGCGAGGCCCATTCGGTTCTGAGGAATCGGGCGCATCATCATGGCGATAATGGCCTCCTTGCGATTGGCGTCGTGCTCGAACGAGTCTGCCATTGTTGTTTGTGTTTGGCAGCCTTGTGTTTTGGGTCGAAGCGAGCGAGGTTGCGGAGTAGTGCTGAGCTGCTGTGTAGTGGGATCAAGAGCTGGGGCATCGAAGGGTTGGGATTGAGGATCACGTGGTCCAAAGCAAGACCTCTGAACAGCCACGAAGGCCCTGTTCAAAAGCAAGGGGACCCTCAGCCATGACGGAAGTGCATTCATGTTGTCAACGCAACCCATGGAGGTACCTAGTTCGTATATGGTCCATCTCCCGCTCTGGAAATACGTTCCTGCATTCTCTGACGTCCAGTCTCGACCGAGTTGAGGCATTTCACAATGCGGGCGAGGCTGTAATGTAACAATCAGGTAAGGTACGGCTCCTCTTGGTGGCGAGCTTCTTGAACATCGTCAAATAAAGGCGACGGCTCACCGCATCTCGACCAACGACATATCGTATCACAGACCAGTCAGTGGCGGGAGAGTATCACATATCATTTCTGAGCTAGTCCACCAAATCCCTCATGGTCTTGAGGTCATCCAGCATCGAGAAGTTCCCGTCCTCCACCTTCCAGTGCCTTGCAACATCCTCAAACATGTTGTCCTCTCCTGGCTCCATTCTAACCTCCGAGTTTATCTGTGTATCTCTGCGACCTGGAAACCAAGCAGCCCAATCAACCGTTGACCCGGCATCTTCTAGCCCAGACAAGCGATCACCGTTCCTTCGCAAGCAGCCTCGTGTGCTATCCGGTCATGGCGCCGAGCTCGACTTCCATAAAGCCGGAGGGCAGGCCAAACTACCAAATTGACCTTGGGTTGCCGTGTCATTTAGGAGAGTCCGGTGAATCTTCAAATAGGGTTTTGCTGCGCTTCTGAGGCGGAACATCGTCGCCGTCTCGAGTGGAGATGTTGGCACCAAGGGGGTTCTCGGCAGGGCGCTTGGTAGGAGTACTCGTCAGCACAGGGGCCGTGCCAAACAAATTGCTTGTGGTTGATACTGGAGTATTTCTTGCCGAGGTAGAAATCGAAGCGGGAGCGAAGCCGAAGAGGCCAGTTGTGGGAGTCACCTGAGAGTTTGCCGCCAAGACTATTGCAGACTCGGGAAAAGCATGCGGGGAAGCGCTCGTAGGGACACTGGCATTGTTGGTGTCGCCGATATTGTTCTCACGTTTAATTTTGATGGCCTTTTCTGTCTGGCGATTACGCGTGAGTGCAGCGATGCTCTTAGTTATCGACTCAACTACCTTCTTCTTCCGGAAGTCGTATAGCTGCCCGCAGTATTTTGTATGTAATGCGGCATAGAAGTCGGAACGATAGGAGGGGTCGACGTCGTCCCGGAGAGAAGCCAGGTCTAACTGTGTCTGGAAGGGGAACTTTTCGCCTATTTGAGGAGTGCCAGTGGACACTTCCTGTCAGCTCCAATGGGATAGCCGGAATGGTGGGAACGCCGATGGCTAACATACCGCAAGAGACAAATATGTTCTCCCAGACCAGAAGTTCGAGCGTCTCGTCCGAAACCTGGTCTGGAGACACCTCGCTCTCGATCAACATCAAGGAAACTTCCGCAACTCGCTGGCCAATCGTTTTCTCAGCTTCGATAGCGGAGAAATGCCCAATCCTTTCTTCAAAATGGGGCGCATCATCATCCTAACCACAATAGCCTCGCGATCCGAATCGAAACTGTAGGTCGCCATTACGACGTTCTGTGTCTTGTTTGCGAACTTGCAGCGGGGATGGGATGGAAAGAAAATTAAGGCAGGGTTTGTTTGTTGTGAGCGGTCTCCAAAGAGGGCAGGCTGAATTAACCAGGAAGGGGAGTGTTGGCTCATGCACGAAGAAAACGGAAGGCGCGCCCAAGTCCCTCAGCAAAATCATCACATTTTTCTGGCAACCAGGAGACATATTTCACACCCCGGAAGGAAAGGAAGGCAGGCAAGAATCTCAGACTCCCAAAAATAGCGTTATCAGTCCATAGTAAAAGATATTATTATCCGTTTTCCCCGCCGTCAACGCTCAATCGCAGCCAAACGTCCATTTACAGCCCATGCCTTGCGCCTCGCAACTTCCCAGTCCAAACCCAGCTCCAATGTGCCCTCCAAGGTTCAAAATAAATGATGTTTGTGTACCTAGTGATACCTGTCTGCCATTCTTGCCACTGTTTTTAAGCGCCAGTGCGCAGTTTCTTCGCGATCTTCTCGCTCTCCTGCTCTTCATATTGACGCTTGGTCGACGATCTGCTGCTAACCGTCGCTGACGGGGCCATGGACTCGCCATTTGGCCCTGCAAACTTGCGAACCATCGACGCCGCCTCTGCTTCCTTCTGTATCTCTCTAGACGGGGCGGCGGGAAGCCCGTTGGTGTGGTGAACTGGTACCTCCACACGCTGGCCGCCATTGAGTGTTGAGAAGGTTTTTCCCCTCAAGGAATCCGCCTTCTCCCGCCTTCCCTTGATGATGTAACTCATCATGCCGAAGTAGTAGCCGTCGTACTCGCTCGCCCAGTTGACGAAAGTAGGATAGTCTTTACGGGACCTCTCAAACTCCTTGTCCCAAGGAAATGGCTCCTCGCCTGCCAGTACAAGTCGGTCAGCCTCACTCAGTCAGAAGATTGGATAGCAAACTGAACCGACCGCAAAGAATGAAAATCTCCTTCCAGACCAGCAGCTCAAAGGTCTCCGCCGTGATGCCTGCGGGATGAAAACCTCCCTCGAGGAGCCACTTGCACATGTTGGCAGTTTCACCTGCAATGATGCTTTCGGTATTCGCTTCCGAGACGCAGCCGAGGCCGTTGTTGATGACCGGACGCATCATCATGGCGACCACAGCGGCCTTGCGCTGAGGATTAAAGAGCCAGACCATCGTGGCTTGTTGGTGATGACTCTGGTGAAGGAGGGAGAAAGAATGGAAAAGAGTTGGGATGTTGGGCGAACTTGGATGATGAGGATTAATATTGTGTACTGGCTTTGAGGGAAGGAGCAGAGGGCTGGCTTGAAGGGAAGGAGCAAAGTTGTGCAAAGCTGGCCCCAAACACTCACCAAGCCAAGCCGGGTTTGGCTCGGAGTTTGCCGTAGTTGAGACCGGCGAGGGCGGGAAGTAATGGGGTATTGGGAAGCTATCAGTCAGACCACAGTGAGCTGTCAATGCAGCACTCTAGTTTTGGACTTCGGATAATTCGAGGCAAGGAGACGTCCATTGCAGTCCATGGGTGGACGAAGGCTTGAGTCAAAGAAAACGTCCCCTGAGCCAGCGTAGCAAGTCCCGGAGCACATCTTTGCAAGCGGATGAGGCGCTTATCTTTGTGTCTTTGTTCTGAGCCTTCGTATTGTGTCTATCTACCTGGAGTGCGAAGGCTTAGGCAAAAAGAAAGGGTCTCTTATCTCTGTGCGAAAGTGCGTTCTCGGGATCCTCAGTGTCCTGCTGTAGAAAGTTAAGGCCTAGGTTTATCACATCACAGGCCTTTTTCACATATCGAAAGACCTTTTTAGAATACAATAAGACATTCTCAGAATGAAAGAAGGCCTTTTCGGTATTTATCTTGGTATTATCAGAATGGGAGATGGCCTGGAATCACGAAAGCTATGAGCGGTCTGTACAGTTGGAAGGCCATCTTCCACACTGACTGAGGGGACCCATTCATTTGGCCTGGGCCTTTGTATTGTGTCTATCTGCCTGAAGTACCATGTCCCCGATCGCTCAATGACAACGCCGAGCCCTTGCCTGTTCCAGCCCAAAATCCCATCTCCCCATCATCGGTCATGTGTTAGCGTTCCTCTCGAGACGGTAGATCCCTGACATGACAGCCGTGCCGCAGTACGGCTACTCATTCTCGTCTTCAACTGGCTGCTTTTTGATGACACGATAAACCTCAGGCTCATCATATGGGCTGCTCATCATGCCGTGACCAGCTCTAACCATCGATGCCCAGTCATCTCTAGAGTCAGGAGCGAGGCGACGCAAAGAACTCCACTTCCGATTGATCGGCTCAACAACTGACTTGGACTTGATAAACACCCGTACCGATGCAGGCTGCTCACGCTTGATGTCGTCAGGTGAGGACTCGGAAACGATTGTCAAGGGGCGCTTCTTGATGTGAAGGCGCACTTTGCTGTCGGACCGGTTGGCCTTGTGATGGCCGGAAATTGCATTGTCTTCCTCGTTGGAGTTCAAGTCTTCGCATCCTTTCCGAGTCACGATGAAGCGGAAACGAGAGCGGTTCTCGGGCTTCATCTTCTTGGCGGGGTTGCCGTCTTCGGTCAACGTGAGAGGGCGCTGGTGCTTGGCAGAGGGAGCCGGACTGGGGTTCGTTGCGCGCCGTGCGGAGGCCTGAGGTCCGTTGTGGTCCACCGAGGAACGTGAGGACGTCGGGACGGGCATTCCCATCGCCGCGGGCGGAGAGGGGGAGGATTCCATTGTATGGCTCTCGTGCGAGGCTGGCAGGGATGCAGACACAACTGCCTCGTTGTTCTCGACTAGTTCGTCATTCTCGACGGGTTGGTTGTTCTTAACGGGCGCGGCGGAGGCCTTGTCCGAGTCATCGCTCTGTACAGCTGGCTGGGGAGCCTTGATCAAGGCCAAGATTCCAGCTCTTTCATCCATGTTCTTCGCCTTTCGCTCCTCAAGGATGCGCGTCATACGCTTGTCATAGAACCCCTTGTAGTGTTTCGGCTGCCAGGCAATGTCGGGAGTATGCATGAGACTCTCAAGCGACTCCTGGTACGGAAAAGGCTCGTCTGCGTTATGTTCCGTCAGCACGTCAATGAAAACAACCAAAAAATTGCGGGCAACGGTGCGTACATACTGCAAAGGCCATAAATCTCCTTGGCAATCAGCATTGAGAAACCCTGATCGCAAATCTGGTGGGGCGCGACACCATTCTCGAAAAGCCAGTCTGAGACCTCGTTGATCGTCCGCCTGAGTTGGTGGTGGGCAGCCTCCTCGCTAGCAAGGCCCATTCCGCGCTGCATGATGGGACGGATCATCATCTTGATCGCTTCCCCGCCGTCAGACTCGCTCGCGGTTGGGAAAAACTCATCGAGAATGTCAGCAAAGGTCGCGTTAGATGCCATGTTTTTTCGATTGCCGATGTTGATTCTGGCGGTTATGCGGTGGCCAAAGATGGAGTGTTGGCTGAAGGGAGAAAGTGATGAAAGGATTGACAACCTAGCCTCGAGCCTACTGGGGGTTTTGTTGGCGATTGGAGTGGAGGGCACAATGGTCGGGGAAATTACGGCGGCAGCTCCTTCCACGACTTTGGGATTCAATTTTTAATTGCCTTCGTCCGAAGGCACTTGGCCAGGTGATCAATTATCGCCTCATTAAGTGTTGGCAGTGTGGACAACAGCACTCAGTCAAGTCGCCGTGCTCCGGGGCACGGTGTTTGGCGAACCCACATTGTCTTAGCCTCGCCGCCTCGCAGGTTCGTTGGGTTTGTCAGGTCGCCAACAGGAAGTGCCTCTTGAAAATCAGATGAGCCCGGGCACGGAGATTGCAAATGAGAATCTTACGGAAAGTGAATGAATTATTTGAGGAAGGAGTGCGCGCCAACCAGCACTGTAATGGAGGTGCGATGACACGGTCAATTGGTCCGACGAGGTTCAAGTTTCGGTCGCGCGCGCACTGTAGCGGCACAAGATGATCAAATTCGTGACGATATTTTTTGCCAGACGGATCAATCAGAGAGGAGGTTATTTTTTAAAAATCCTGTCCGTGAGAACATCCTGTTGCTCCATCTCAATCAACTATGCTGCAGGCCGTTCCATTCCAGGGTATCGTTCCGCTATCCTTCGAGATCCCTTCCAATTCCTGGAGGTCTCATCCTATCCCCAAACACCGACCGTATACATTCCCTGGGACCTAGTCTCGCTCCTCCGATCTTTGCCGGTGACAAGGCTCAGTCTTAAGAGCCGATATCGAGTTCCGGCTCTCGCAGATGTCGAGGTGTTTGCTTCTTCCCAAGCGCTAAGGAGATCATCTTCTAAACTGCCTCACTGAAAGGAAGGGCAGTGCTTCAGGCTCGTAAATTTAAACGAAGAGTTCATGATGAACGGCGGGACATCACTGTCCTGAGGCTCCCGAGGCGGACCGTGGCGGCAGACCCTTTCTTCGGGAGTCACAGGAGAGCGGAGTACGGCGTCAGCATCGCGGCAGCTGGACTTGCGCTTTGGGTTCCCAGTCACCTGGGTGCGGCGGGTGCTCTTGGTTGGTGTGCTCTTGGTGGGTGTGAAGTCCCAATCTTTGTTGGCATACTCGTAAAGGGCGGCGCGCGGTGAGATGGGAGGGGTATCCAGGTTGCCTCGTGCAGGAGGAGGGAACCCAAATGCAGAGTTCTTGTCATTAGCCTCGGAGTAGTTGGAATCTTTGGGGATGCTGGTGGCCGCCAAGAAGGGGCTCAATTGCTGGTCAATGTCCGAGCTGCCCAAGGAAGGGCTCAGCGGCTGGCTGACACTCGTTCCGCCGAGGAAGGGGCTGAGCGGTTCGTAGATCCTTGAGTTTGCCAGCGAGGGGCTGATGGGCCAAGGTGAGGGTGAGAATGGCCACCGCTCGGGAGAAGTATGCCAGGCCGTAGGGCTGGGAACTGAGCGGGCGGAGGGCGCATCCTCGGTGGTCGTGGGAGTGAGAATCGTCGGCTCCGAGCCAGAAGATGTGAATGTGCTCAACACGGAGAGACTCTCTAACTGCTGGGATTTGTCGTCGCTAGGCTCCGAGGCTCCGGCAGCGGTCTCGTCAATCTGCTTCGCGGACGGGGCAACGGCCTTGAGCAACTTGAGCATGACTTTGACATCCTCTCTTGCCCGATTGGCCTGCTGTTTGCGCTCCTCGATGATGAGCTTTACGCGCTCGCCGCAAAATACTTGGTATTCCATGGCGAGATCAGCGGACGGAACGGCCGTCTTGTTGGCGCCATCCAGGGCCGCGAGAAAGTTTGTCACCCAAGGAAACTGATGCGCCCCTTTGTCGCGTTAGCAAACATTAACAATCAGCTTCATCAAATAAAGGAAATCAATTGCAAACATACCGTGACCGCAAAGAACAAAGAGCTCCTTCCAAACGAGCAGCTCCAAGAGGTTGAGCGAGACATTCTCCGGGGCAACGCCCTCAGCAAACAGCCACTCGCAGGTGTCGCGCGTGGTCTGCTGGATTTGCTGCACGGCGGCCTCGAGCGAAGTGAGGCCCATGCCGTTGTTCATGACGGGGCGCATCAGCATGTCTATGACAGTGGCCTTGCGGGTAGCGTTGATTGAAGAAGACATTTTGAGTCGTCGTCGCGAATGTGCTGGTGAGAGGGGGCAAAGAGATTTTTTGGTGTTTGTTTGGTTGCAGAATTTGAGAAGCAAAGGCTCGGCGGAAGAAAAGAAACCAAAGTGGGGGAAGATTTGGTTGGTGCGCGGGAGTCAAGTCAACCAGCAGTTTGGGAAAGAGCAAACTGGAACCACTGAATTGCGCCCGTGGGCCTTGGGGCTCAAGATTGGGCAGAGACCGAACGTCTCAGATGTGCGGCGAAGTCCAGCAAAGCACGACCAAACAAACCGGGCACTTTGTCACAAGCAGCCTCCCAGCCTTCTCGAGAGCAATGACGTCGTGCCACCTGCAGCCACCCGACCTCTTCTCCCACATTCGGGACTCAATCTCAGGGGCGGTGGAATCTCAGGAACGCGACCAGGAGTGATTTGAAGCGCAGTGCCTGAACAAACAATTATCGGGAGTTGCGAAGCTTCAGTTTTCAATGACAACCTTGCCACTGCCCTCATCTCACAATACCTGCCGAGGTGAGCTGCCACCAACGACAGCCGAGTTCCATCAAAGACCTCAAACTGCAATAAGCTTGAGCCCTTGGATGCCACAATTGTTCGGTCTCGGTATTCTGCCTTTTTTTTCGTGCCTCTCGCTGCTCTGGTTTCCACCCCTGGAGGGAACACCGTGACCGACAAAAAGGAGGTACGCCCCTTTGTACCAGGCCGAGACTGCAGCAAGGACCACTATTGCGGTTGCTGCGCTCGAGCCTCGGCGCAACGCTTCACAGCCTCCTCCAGCTCTGCATTCTGCCTCTTTTCCTTACCACAGCTCGCGCCCTAGCCTCCATAATATGCCTCTCTCCCATCTCATGTTCCTGGGTGGGAGATTTACGACATAACGGATATATCCCGAACATAAGAGGCGACGGGGCACCCGGTAATCAGTTCTTGTTCACTTGTGGCAAATTTGGGAAGGAAAGTCACAATCAGAGGTGGCCGAACACATCCGGATCTAGTTCACGTCTGTAATGATTAGTATCAGAGCAAACGACGTCTGTCCCCTGGCACACCTGCCTGACTTCCTATTAGATCTTTCTACTAGCGCCTTCTCTATTTCCCGCGGCATCGTCATCGTTGCCGTTTTCTCGTCTATCGCATGAGAGAAGCAAGTCCGTGTCGGCATTAGAATCATGTGTAAACAGGATTCATCACTCTACGCCACCTACTCAGGGCTCCTAACTTAAGCTCTATCACAGGGCAGTCAGCTTTAAACTATTGTCTACACTTGCTGAACTTACTATTGCAACCAGGCCTCCTCCGACTTAGGGATCTTGCCCAGCCATTCAAAAACTCACGCAAGTAGTGTGCAGTGACATCCATTACAAGTTGTTTAAACCATTGTCCAGACCGCTGATATTAGCCTGGGTGAGAGGAAGAAGGCTATTTTCTCCACTCATATTTCGGCTCTTCTATACGGGGACAACGTCAGAGGCTGGGTCGATATGAATGGGAGGAGGTATCTCCCTTCATCAAGGTTGGGCAGCAATTCGTCTCAGTGGATCAAGGTTTAACCGGCAAAGGGTTCACAATAGGGAAAATAGAAGCGCGGAGAAACAATAGGGGTAATCAACATGGCCCAAGCTGATGTCCTAATGGGAAGTCGGGATAAAGTCGACCCTTTCCACCGGTCCCGTCCTGCCCTGTCCCACGACTCACAGTATACTATGACGATTTCAATGTTTTGAATAGGGTAACAATGATATTTTATAAGTATAAATAGCACGGGTAAACTGCCCAAACAGAGAAGATTCTCAGTATATAAACCAGGGCCTCTGCCTTGCGAGGTCTGGGTAGATGCCCTGTTGAGTGAAAAGCAGGGCGTGTTAGGTGGATTGCATGGGTCTCTGTGCAAGGCACATAGGTTTCCGACGGAGCAGAAGTCGTTGCCCGGTACGCAAAAAGGGGCTTTATGACAAAAGACGAGTTCCCTTCAGCTCGGGCCTCTGTGTTCTCAACCGGAAAAGACCAACTTGGGAATTTCTTCCGAAGAGTTATGTTGCCATACGTCTTTTGAAAAAGGCGTGGCCCTTCTCTACTTCACCGGAATGGAGCGGCCGTCCGTGCCTCCCGACCCTTGACTCATTGGGCCGTGGTCTGCTCTGGCAACGGCGTAACGACGGCCGGCAACAGCGAAAAGCACCTTGCAACGTCGGCGCAAGCCACCTCGCAAATGCGCAATAACACATTGCGACGGCGCGACAGTGCTCCGCGGCGCGCAACCGCACCCCACCGAGGCGTAAGACCCCCTCACTACGGCGCAACACCCCTCATCCCGGCGTAAGAGCACCACACCGGCGCATGAGCACCTTCCAACGGCGTAAAGCACCCATAAATTGCGCAATGACACCCTGCTGCGGCGCAAAGGTGCACCCCAACGGCGCATCAACGCCCCACGCCAATGGTTTGCTTAAATCTCAATGCCATATGCTTCGGCCGTCTTCAGAAAAGCTTTCTCCTGGTCCAAGACTCGGCATGGAACCCGTTATCCTAAAACAGGGCACAGCCGTCGCCTCAATGTCGACCCAAGAGGTATAGTCTCTCAATGAGAATAAATCACCCAATGTTACTAATATCCAAGCTCAAAGGTTTCTTTGATCAGAGCCTGGTCGAGGCGCGTCCTGCATACACGGTGGGACGAAACTGGATGCTCAAGTCTCGGCCCTATTTTCCCTCCTCGCATATTTCACATGCCTGATAACTCATGCTCTGTTGTGATCTTTGCAGATGTCGTATTCTCCCTGTATCTCTGTCCCTTTTTTAAAACAAGTTCGGGGTGTCCATGATGATGATACCTTTTGAGCCTTGAGATCTTGCGCATCCAAGTCCGGCGATCAGATCCCGAAACAGAGAGACTACCTAGAGAGTCTTGCACTTCACGCTCGTATCTTGTTCCACCTGCGGAGCAACAACGGGATGAAAGCCCGAGTGACTCAGCGCTGGCTGGCGAACCGCACCGGTGGCGATGGGTGCAACCGATTTTGCCTGGCCGTCACGTTTTCCGATTACTGCTTTGATCAATGCCAGGGTTTTGACTCTGGAATTGTTTACTCTGGCCTTTCGCTCCTCAACCACCCTCTCGATACCAGCGTCGTAAAACCGTTTGTATGTTTCGGATGGAACAGGGGTTGAGAACAAGGACGTCTCGAAGGTGGGCTTCCAATGCTCAGGAATCTGCCGTCCTACCCAGAAGGTCAGTACTAGCCGCAAAGATTAAACCAAAATCAGAGAAGTAAGCAGAGAAGTAGGGTAGTTACCACATAACGTATAGAGTTCCTTGAATACTAGATATCTCAGGGTCATGTTGGTAATTTCTTCGGGCGCCATACCCTGATCAAACAACCACCGGCAAACATCGTCGATGGTCTTTTCGATCTGCTGCGAAGCAGCTGTCTTGGTCAAACTCTGTCCACCATGGAGGGCGGGCTGCATTAAGGGCGTCATAAACTTCGATTTGACGCCATAATCAGAAGGTAATATTGTCCCTATGTCCTATTACATGTGTGGAAGAGTAAGTGGGTGCTGGCCTCGATAGTCGCTTGGCGATGTGTTTTTTGTGTTTGTGAAAGGGTGCTACGCGATTTCTAAAGAGTTGGAAGGACAGCTCCAAAGTGTTGCTGCACGGCATTGCATTAAATATTGGAGAGTTGAACAAAAAGCAACGGGGGCACGGATAAAATGAAGCAACCAACATGACACAACCTTCTAGCCCGCAAGAAGTTTTTGGCTTCTTCTTGTGCTAGCGGGAGAAGGTTTTGGTGACCTTGCTCACTTCGGATGGCAATGGTATTCGTAAGATAGGTTGCAAAAGTGGCAGAAAATTGTGCCGTTGCTAATATTACTCTTGAGGCCTACCAAGGATGGCTTCCTCTGATTTCCCGAATTTGAGGGGATAGCAAAGCCCTATGAGAAGGAAGAAGGGTGTCATAATCGATGGCTCTGTTATCCTGGCCAGCAAAGGTGCATGAATGTACCGTGACAAATCGCGATCGGTCAAAAAGCCTCAGAGTTGGACGACACTGAAGAGTGAGCCAGGAACTGGCCCGAATTGACTGCTATATTCTATGCTGGCTGACTCATATCAACATGAGGGAGCTCGCCTGAGTGAAAGACGGCTTGTCGGGGAACATGACATCTTGTCCCTTGACAAAGACAAATGAAATCAGGGAGGGACCTAAACCAGCGTCACGCACAAGGAGCAACGGAACTGAAAACTACAAGGCAAACTTGGACCGCAATGCAGGTGGCAAAAAATGTCTTGCTGAAAGAGATTATTGTGGCAAACCTAAAAAGTGCCGAGAAGATGAGCCATCCACTCAACACCGCTTTGCCGAGCCACGAAGGGCAGACCCAGCCTGCCATTACCCACCATCCCTCTCAAGCATCTACACATCCACTGGCACCTCCGGTCCATACACAAACTGAAACGGAAAGCCCTCTCTGCGCATCAACAAGATGCACGGCGCATCACCCTCCCCGCCAACACCTCCACCGCAATCGCAGCGACCTCCGAGAACCCGAGA
>Ga0247760_1001631_pt1 | contig 19978 bp, 8 predicted proteins | sample UWRJL171409R4_FD_179936 | JGI IMG/M metagenome (GOLD analysis project Ga0247760, IMG submission 179936) | Plant litter microbial communities from Arlington Agricultural Research Station in Wisconsin, United States - UWRJ-L171-409R-4 | ecosystem: Environmental > Terrestrial > Plant litter >... | reverse complement strand
ACTTTTGATAATGAACCGACCAGTCCTAGGTCGAGTTGAATTTCCTTATCATTTTTGACTGAATTTCCCATAGTAATTTTTTTTTTTGGACCACCCTTACAACAAATTGTCCTCCGGACAGGATAATCTTTAAGTTAAGACTATTACTTATAATGGCGTACTAAACGCACTAATACCTTTTAAAGCTTAGTAGTGGCCTTATATAACTGTTAGGTGGTGGATTTAACTTATAAGTTAAGGTCTCACTTCTCGATTAAAAGCGCTTTTAGCTTCACCTTACCCACGTTAAAAGTGTCACACTAGGAAGGACAGTGCCTTTTTAAGCAGTGGTTATAGTTATTAGACCTGTTTAAAACCTGGTAAATAAGTGGAGGGATAGCAGACTTATAAAAAGAATAAGGGGATATTTCACTATTAAACACATATATGTAAGCTGTAAGGTTTAAACGGCGGTTAATACTTTTACCCTGTTCCCGTTTTAAGACTTAAAAGCTGGACACTTATTATATAGTAAAGTAGTGAAAAGGAAAACTTACCTCTTAAGTCCTTTATAGAAAAAGAACGTTAAAAAGGGGGAATTATATAACAACCTTATAAACTGTCACTTAGGCTAGGGTAACCTGACGAATCCCCTGTAGAAGGAACAGTGTAGGGAGACGGTGTATACCGTCCGGGTATACTGGGCTAGGGGTGTAAAGACTTAAAGCCCTTACGATTAATAAGGTGCTACTTATAGTATGTTAAGTGTTTATATTATAAGCAGGAGAAACCTTATAAGCAGAACGCTTATATAGTGTAAGGTGCTTATATAACGAGCATTTACGACGTTATAAGTAAAGTATAAGGTACCTTTTAGTTAGTTAGTATAGATAGTTATAATTATACCCATAACTACCGTAAGGGACTCTAGTTCCTTACATTAGTATTTAATTATTCATTTATGTCCTACTGTTCAGACTCACCTCTATACATTATAGTAATAACAACCTATAGTGACATTAAACCCCCGTCTAAGAGTGCTAGCTTAATAAGCCGTCTTCGGAACACCCCTTACCTGTTGGCGTCCTGCTATACGTTCTGTCTTAACCCACACCAGTCCTCTCAAGGCCTATGTCAGGTGCAGGTTATAATACCCTTACCTGTTAACGTCCTGCCATACGTTCTGTCTTAACCTACACCAGTCCTCTTAAAGCCTGTATCAGGTGCAGGTCGTAATAGCACTACTAAGCAAGGTATAAGGTACCTTTTAGTTAGTTAGTATAGATAATTATAATTATACTTATAACGACTGTAAGGGACTTTAGTTCCTTACACTAATATTTAATAATTTATTTATATCTTACTATTTAAACTCACTTTTATGCATTATAATGACAGCGACTTACAGTAACATTAAACCCTCATCTAGGAGTGCTAGCTTAATAAGCTGTCTTCGGAACGCCCCTTACCTGTTAGTGTCCTGCTATACATTCTGTCTTAACCCACACTAGTCCTTTTAAAGCCTATGTCAGGTACAGGTTATAATACTTACAATAGTTTACTATATGTTCCTCTATAGCCTTACAGTAGTTTTAATTAAAAGGGTGCTTACGTAAGTGCTTATAGTTAGTTCATAGTGATAGAAGGTCTTTTCTGTAATAACAGCTATTAAAACGTAATTTTAGCTAAAGGGGAGGATTCTTAGTAATTACTTATACTGTAAAGGCTGCTTTATAACGCTTTACTTAACACTATCACTAAGGATTAATTCTTACAGTTATAAAGGCAGCGTAGAGTTCTTCTACTTCTTTTACAGTAACAGTATTACTAACTTCTTCCTCTTTAAAGTTCAAGCCTGTAAAGACTCTTTCCAGTACTACATTAACCAGGGCTTAATTAAATCTAAAAGCCTTACTAGCGTTAAACCCACCGATAAGGTAATCAGTCTTATACTTTAACTCTACCTCTCTTTTAGAGTAATTAGGGCTATTTAACTTATTATGGTTTTCTTCCTGTAGATCTTTAACCTTTATAACCTCTTTAGAATCAGTTTTAACTAAAAGAGGCCTAATAGTGATAAAGTTAAGAATAATCTCCTTATCTTCATCTTCTTCTTACAATTATAAGCTTTAGTTAAAAAGGTTTATTAGAATAGCTTTATCGTTATATATCTTACATATACGGATAAGTTTATCTATCTCCTCCTTAATAACGTTAAAAAGGTTATCCTTAAAGCTATTAAGGTTACCATTATAAAACTTATCTTTATTAAAGGTTACGTCTCTTACATAACTAACTCTGTTAAGCTTAAGGTTCTAAACACAATAGATATTTATAAAGTCGTAACTTATTAAGTAACTAATCTAAACGTTAGGTTCTAGCTTATTAAGCGATTAATTTTCTTAAGGGTGTTATTTATTATTATAAAGGCTTTACAGCTGTAATTATATAGGTAGCTAATCTGTAGTTTACTGTAACGACCCTGCAGGCCGTCACTTAAGTCGGGGCGGCCTGACAAATCCCCCACGTAAGGAACAGTGCGGAGGATGGTGCACACCGTCCGGGCGCACTGGGCCAGGGGTGCAAAGACCCGAAGCCCCTATAACTAATAAGGTGCTGCTTACAGCATGCCAAGTGCTCGCATCGCGAGCAGGGGAAACCTTACAAGCAAAACGCTTACATAGTGTAAAGTGCTCGCATAACAAGCACTTATAACACTATAAGCAAGGTATAAAGTACCTCCCAGTTAGCTAATATAAATAGTTATAATTATACCTATAACCACTATAAGGAACTTTAATTCCTCACACTAATATTTAATTATTTATTTATATCTTACTATTTAAACTTACCTTTATACATTATAGTAATAATAACTTATAATAATATTAAACCCCTGTTTAAAAGTGCTAATTTAATAAGCTGTCTTTAAAACACCCCTTACCTGTTAACGTCCTACCATACGTTCTGTCTTAACCCACACTAACACTTTTAAGGCCTATATTAGGTTTAAGTTATAATACGATATTAACATCCCAGTTCTAAACACCGTTTATTAAATTCCCAGACACTACCTCTCTCCCATTAATATATTAACCTCTGGAAAAAGTAAAGAGATTAAAAAGGTGTAAGCTTAACCTTAACTCCCCATTATTAATAAGTTAATTACATACCTTAAAGATTTAAACCTTAATTAATAAGGATTAGTTAAGGAACTTAATAAAACCTTCCTTAAAGATATTAAAAGTTATATCAGTCTTATTAAAAAACTCTAAACCTAACTTAATATTATTAAATTAGAAAATAATAACTTAATGGGCTTATAGAAAAAATAAGTAAAGCTCCCCTTACTATTACGCTTTAAGGGAGACTTTACACAGTTAAAATCTTAGGTAACCTAGCTTTAAAGTTATATCACTTATTATAACAAGCAGTTCTTTAAATAAGAAGGAAAAGTCAGGTTTATTAAAGCCTTACTAAATAAAGTAACCATTTACTAATATAAACCCTATATAAAAATAATTAACGACCTTTCTATGGACAGAGCGTGTAAAAAGGCCCTTAAGACCTAGGCCCTTTTTAACGATTTTAACGATTTTATTAACTAGCTTTAAACTAAGTTTAAGGAGCTAAACGCCCCTAAACAGGCTAAATAACACCTTATAACCTTAAGGTAAATGTCCTTAATCTTTAAGTTCTCTACCCGCTTTAAATTAAAGGTAGTAAAGATTAAGCTTAATTAAGAAGCCCTAGTAATACTGTTTTAAAATAGTCTAAAAAAGCACGTTATTAGAGATCTTTACTGGGAAGACCGCCCAGATCACCTTTAGGAGCTAGTTAAGATGGCTATTAAGGCTAATAACTAGTATTATAATCACTATTATTAAAAGAACTATTAAAAGGAACAGACCCCTTACTAGTTAAGTAAACTAAAGAAAGGGAATTAATTAACTGTAACAGGTTACTACCCTAAGCTAATAGATATTAATATAATAAACTGTTAAAACTAACCTAACTGTAATAAGCCTTAATAATAATAGTAGTAAAAGCAGTTTAAAGACCTGTCTTAAGTCCAGTACTTTAATTACGATAAAAAAGGTTATATAATGTGGTAATACCTGTTATTAAAACAAGTTAATTAAAAGCCAGTTTTAAAGGGAGGAAAGCATATTAAGTTTAACTTAGGAGACGTCCACATTAAGATAATAAGTAATAAAGAAGACTATACTTAGATAAATAAGTGTAATTTAAAAGATAAGGAAGAAGAAAAAGAACCCCAAGACGTAATATACCTAATCCTTAAGGGTGTCTTAAAAGAGTCAGTTATAAAAATGTAGGAAGTAAAAGACTAACTTTAAAGTGGAAATTTAAAATTATTAAAGGTACAGGTTATAAAAGACTAACTTTAAAAAAAGATGTTTTAATTAGCTGTTACAAGCCTTAAAAACCTCACCCTGTAAGCCTAGGAAATAAGGAAGTCTAAGAAGGACCCTAACTTAGAAATCACCAGGATAGTGGAGGGAGTTAAAGAATTAGCCCTCCAGGTTACCTAAACGGTAAAGTAAGCTTTAAAAAGTGAAAGAGAATAAGTTAAGAGAATTAAATTAAAAAAACAGAAATTCTTCTTAATAATACCCTTTAAGACTTTTAAACACTTTAAGCACATTAAATGGGTCAGCACCCTTACCTCCCTAAAAGAAGGACAGCTTAAATGGCTACCTTACATTAAAGCCAGTATGCCTTAAACCGGTACCTTAAGGGTCCCTTAAGAAAGTATAAAGTAAGTATACTAATAAAGGGTTTAAAAGTTAAAGGAGAAACATTAGGAGTTAATAAATAAAATAAAGGACTTATAAGTTAAGGGTTTTATTATAACGTCTAAAAATAAAGTAATAAAAATTAAGTTATAACTTTATAATAAAGTTTACTTTATTAATTAACTTAAACACTAACTTATTAAAGAAGGCCACTTTATAAAAGAATAAGTTAGGTTATTATTACCTAAGTTTTAAAAAAAGGTTTAAGAGAAATAACAAACTTAAAAGTAAGTGGAAGAAGAGAAGAAACAAAGTACCACCCCCCCCATTCCATACTCCATAACTACAACACCTACAGTTAACGTTAACTATCCCAGCTATAAGGATATACTATAGATTAATTACGTGTATAATAACTACACTTTTAACTAATATTATAAACTTAAGGCCTTTTATAACTACTTCCCTAATATATAGAAACGAGATTACACTATTATAAGGGTAAAGTTAAAACTAACCCATTATTAAGTCTCTTACTCCTTAATAAGAGAATTTAATAATAAGTAAAAGGTTACTATAATTAACTAAGCTCCCACTATATATTAATAAGGAGGAGTACTTAATAACTGCTTAGTTATAATGTGTTCACTACACCTTAATAAAAAAGCTAAAGAGTGGTAGAAGTGAGAAGACTACTAACAGATTTAAAAGTAAAAAAACATTACTACGATCCAGTCTTATAAGGTGTATTATTAACTTATTAAAGACTTTAAAAATATTAAACCATTTAAAGTTAATTAAACATTAAGATAAGAAAACTTAAAAAAGGTTAATTATTAAGTTTATTAAAGTTACCTGTTTTTCTAAAAGGAACTGGGAAAAGGTTACAGGCCCTTTAAAAGGGCCGGAAACCAGTAATTCGCTAGTTAGTAAAAACCCTAAAAAGAAGAAAAGGTACTTAAAAGTTAGGCTAGATAAGACCTTAAGGATAGATAATTATTATAACTTAAATGTTAAAGGAGTATAAGTATTATTCTGTTAGTGTTAATATAACAGACGGAAAAGGGAGGCCATTTAAAGTAAAAACAGTAATTAATAACAGGAGTGTTTCTCACCTAATATACCCCTTATTAGTTAACCGAAGGAAACTCCCTAATAAAAAGTATAAAGAGGCTATTCTTATTTAAAATAAAGAAGGAGGCCTATATTAGTATAATAACAGTAAAGTCACCCACTACTCACCACTCCTAATTAAAGTGGATAGGGATAAATAATAAATAAACTTTAATATTACACTAATTATAAGTTATAACATAATATTAGGTTTACCCTAGTTAGAAAAGTATAATCCTGTAATTAATTAAAGGAGTGGCCACCTCACCTTTAATAAATCCCCCAGCTGTAATCACTATTTAAAGAAAGTTAAGAAGATATTAAACCGTTTTAAAGATACATAAAGCACTTAAAAGCACGCTAAACCCTTAAAACTAAATATAGTTTAAGTTAGGTTTATTAAAACAGTTAAAGGATTAAAAGGTCTACTATATTATCTAAATAACGATTTAAAAGGTGGAAAAAAGCTAAAAGCTAATCTACAGATAAGTGAAGAAGTTAACTTATTTAAGGTATTAGTGGAGTATAGGAAGTTCACCCTGTTTTAAAAAAAGATACCGTAATTACTAAACTATAAACTATAAGACTATAAAATTAAGCTAAAGCCGGGAGTAAAGTTTTACAGTTTCCAGCCCTACCACCTAAACCCCTAACAGGCTAAGGCCTTAAAGGAGTACGTTAATAAAAACTTAAAGAACAGGTTTATTATAAAGTCCCAGTCCCTAGCAGGGTACTTAATATTATTCGTCTTAAGGAAGGGAGACAGTAAGTTATATATAATTATTAATTACTAAACGTTAAACGAAAATATAATTAAAAACCATTACTTATTACCACTTATTATAAAAATGCGAGAATAAATTATTAAAGTAAATTAATTCTCTAGCCTTAATTTCCCCATAGGGTTTAACCACGTTAAAGTAAAAGAAGAGGACAAACATAAAACGGCCTTTTAAACTTATAATAGGTATTACCAGTATTATATCATACTAATAGGATTAATAAACACCCCTATAACCTTTTAAGGCCTTATTAATAATATTCTCCACCCCTTCCTTAATAAGTTTATCTTTATATATTTAAATAACATTCTAATTTATTCTAAAACTTTAAAAGAACATTAAAAACACATATAACAGGTTTTAACAACTTTTAAAAAGGTAAAACTAACAGTAAACCTAAAGAAAAACCACTTCCACGATTAAAAACTAAACTATTTAAAGTTTAAGGTAACCTTTAAAAAGCTTAAAATATAATTAGAGAAGATAAAGGTAATTAAAGACTAACTTACTTTAAAGAATTAAAAAAAGTTATAAACCTTTATCAGCTTTATAAACTTTTATCAGTACTTTATTAAGTACTTTATAAAGATTATAAAATTATTATATAAGTTTATAAGAGAGGGTAAACTATTTAAGTAAACTAATAAATAGTAAAAGGTGTTTAAAGACCTTAAATACACCTTCGTCACAGCGTTAATCCTAGCTCTCCCCGATTTCTTAAAACCCTTTTAAGTTAAGACGGACTCTTTAAAATTCGTAATTAGTAGAGAACTTAGCTAAGTCCAGGACGACAGAAAACGCCACCCAGTTACCTTTTTATTAAAAAGAATCCATAACCCAGTTTTATAATACCTAATTTATAATAAGGAACTAATAGTGATTATTTAATACTTTATAAAGTAGGCACTGTATTTAAGTAGTATAGAAGAACCGGTTTAGGTCTTTTCAGATTATAATAACCTTTAATACTTCCTAATAAAGGAACTTAATCTATAATAAGTATAATAAGCTAAGTTAATAACCCCGTTCCACTTCCAGATTCACCACGTTAAAGGAAAAGATAATAAGTAAGCTAATACTCTTAATTAAAGACAGGATTATAAGGATACTAATCCAGTCCTAATCCCCATTACTATATTTAATAAAGTTAAGAACAGCACACTAAAACACACACCATAAATATTAGATAACTAAACGCCAGAATAAACTATTAACGTTTATATAAACTTATAAACAAAGTATAACATCTATTAATAATAATAGGACTTTTAAGTAAAAAGGCCAGTAAAAGGTACTTACAAGTATAAATACCCCTTAAGAGACTTCTTAAGGTATGTGTAAAATTATAAAAAGGAGTGCCTAAAGCATTTAAACTATAATAAAACCAGCTATTAACTAGAATAACTATTAAAAGGTGTAAACGGCACGTTTAAACTAAAAGTAAAGCTCTAATATTAAAAGAAACTGTACATTTATAACTTAAATAAGTAAAAGGAGTATATATAACAGGTCTATAAATCTTAACTTAAAGGACATATAAGCCAGGCTAAAACTCTTACACAGGCCTAATAAACGTACACCTTCCCAGGAATAAAGAAGCTAGTTAAGGAAGTGGTTAATAATTACAACATCTGCCACCATAAACAGAACCAGCACTATAAGCCTTATAAACTTCTTAAACCACTCCCTATACTACAGGCACTATAGAATTTAATCTCACTTAACTTCATCACTAGGATCCCAGAGTCTAGGGACCTTATTACAGGAGTTACCTATAACTAAATCCTTATAATAGTTAATAAGTTAATAAAATAAGCCTACTTCTTATTAACTTTAAAGGATATAATAATAAAATAACTCACTTATATCTTTAAGAAAAAGGTGGTTTTATAACACCTTTAACTAAATAATATCGTCACAGATTAAGATAAACTAATCGTGTTAAAGTTCTAATAAGGACTAATGTAAAGGATAAGTGTGAAAAGTAAGCTTTTAACAGCTTTCCACTTATAAACAGATAGCTAAACAGAGTAAGTTAACTAGATACTTATAACATATCTTTAAGCTTACATTAACTTTAAATAAGATAATTAACTTAAGTTATTACTAATAACACAGATAACTTATAATATAACACTAGTTAAGTTAACAGGTATATTACTATTCTTCACTAACTACAGTAAGGAGCCTAAGCTCCGTTAAGGCCCGCTTACCGGTACCCCCTAAACCACAGTTTACACAAACCAGATATAAAAACTGTATAACCACCTATAAACTAAACTTAAGTTTATACGTAAATAAATAAAGAAGTTTACTAATAAACATTAAACTAAGTAACTAGTATTTAAAAAAGGACTTTACTATAATAATAAATAAGTTAAGGGACTAACTCTTTAAAAGGGGGACTACGTTTACCTTTTTTTACAAAACCTGTATTTAAAACGACTTAGTAAGAAGTTTAACTTTAAAAGGTATAGACCGTTCCAAATTAAAAAAAAGGTCGCTACCTCTAATTACAAACTAAACCTACCTGCTAGCATAAAAGTGTAGATTAAGGTTTTTCATATCTCACTTTTAAAACCTACCTTAAAAGGAGTTCCTCTAGAAAGAAGTTTAAAATTAACGTTAATAAGGACGAATATAACGTTAAAGAAGTTATAAATTTATAAAAAGGAAAGAACATATTTAAATATCTTATTAAGTAACTAAACTACAGCCTTAAAAGTAACTTATAAAAGCTAGTAAAAAACCTTAAATACCCAGACCTGATTATAAAGTTCCATTAAAAGAATCCAGACTAATTAAAACCAATAATAAAAACTAGAAATAAAGTAAGATCTAACATCTAAACTACCATACTAAAGAGCAAGACCACTATAAGACTTAAAGCCCGGGAAGCAGCAGGAAACTCCTTAATAGGTACGGAAAGACATTTATTAAAACCTTTAACCAGGGTTATAAGGACCTTAAACCTAATAAGGAGGTAAGGCCTTTAAAGCTCCTAATAAACTCTATATAAAAACAAGTGCTGTTAAAGAAAAAAAGTCAGTAAAAGAAAAATAAAAAAAAAAAAAAAAACACCCAAAACCCTCTAACCTTAAAAAAAAGTCACCCTAAGCCCTCTAACCCTAAGGGGTGGGAGTTTAAAGCAATAGGAGACTCTTATAGGTTTTAAACCTATAACCTCTCACTTTAAGAAGTAAGCACACTACCACCACACTAAAAGGCCGTTTTCGTTTTTTATAAAGGGAAAGGGAGTTATAAACTAAGTTATAAAGTAACCACTTATAGCGGAGACCCCATTAGGAAATTCCCCCAGTTAAAAGACTCCACATCTTTAAAAAGGGCGTCCAGCCTAACCTCCTCACCCTCCTAGAACTCTAATAACTCCACTTTACAATTAAACACTTTTATAACCCAGTCCTTAAGGCGGGACCACTACTTATAAAGGCGTGCTAAACGCACTAAAGCCTTTTAAAGCTTAATAATAGCCTTATAAAGCTGTTAAACAGCAAACTTAACTTATAAGTTAAAGTCCTACTTTTTAATAAAGAGAGCCTTTAACTTCACCTCACTAATACTAAAAGCGTCACACTAAAAAGGCCGGTGCCTCTCTAAATAATAATTGTAACTGTCGGACCGGTTCAAAACCCGGCAGATAAGTGGAGGGCTAGTAAACTTATAAAAAGAACAAGGGGACATTTCGCTACTAAACACATATATATAGGCTGTAAGGTTTAAATGGCGGTTAGTACTTTTACCCTATTCCCGTTTTAAAACCTAAAAACCAGACACTTATTACATAATAAAGTGGTAAAAGGAGAAACTTACCTTTTAAGTTCTTTATAAAAAAAGAATGTTAAAAAGGGGGAATTATGTAACGACCTTATAAGCCGTCACTTAGGTTAGGGCAGCCCGACAAATCCCCCACGTAAGGAATAATGTAAAGGATAGTACACACCGTCCAGGCATATTAGGCTAGGGGTATAAAGACTTAAAACCCTTATAACTAATAAGGTGCTGCTTACAGTATATTAAGTACTTACATTATAAACAGGGGAAACCTTATAAGTAAAACGCTTACGTAATGTAAAGTGCTTATATAATAAGCACTTATAACACTACAAGCAAGGTATAAAGTACCTCCTAATTAGCTAGTATAAATAATTATAGTTATACCTATAACTACTGTGAGGAACTTTAATTCCTCACATTAATATTTAATTATTCATTTATATCTTACTGTTCAGACTTACCTTTATGTATTATAGTGACAGCGACCTATAATGACATTAAACCCCCGTCTAAGAGTACTAACTTAACAAGCTATCTTCGGAACGCCCCTTACCTGTTAGCGTCCTGCCATACGTTCTATCTTAACCCGCGCCAGCCCTCTCAAGGCCTATATCGGGTTCAGGTCGTAATATTTACGTACTAGATTCAGAATACCGTTTTTCTTAGCTTTAAACGTGTGGAAGTCTTTATAAGGTAATCACTAACTAAAGCTCTTCTTTAAGGTTTTATTATATAGGTAAACGGCAGCCTTATAAATCTCTATCTATAAGAGTGCTAATAACTTTACTACCATTCGTAACGCTTTAGCTTTTATCTTACTTACACTCCTTAAACGCTTAGCACCCCTATTCTAGCTTTAAGAATAAGGTATACAGAGCTTAATTTTAATACTTCTTATTACTTAGTACACCCTTATCTTTCTTAACTTTACCAGTTTATTATTATATTAAATAACCTTTACTATAAGGCTGTGTTACTGTATTATTATTACTGTAAAGTGATTTAAGCTCTCCTTTACTATTAGTCCGCTCTTACAGCTAAGGTAGATGTTAAATACGTAGCTAATACAGCAGTTAGTAAATAGTATAGTAGAGTTAAACCTTATAGGGTCTTGTGTAAGGACTAGAAAGTTAATAATGATAACCTTACCCATATTATATAATAATTCTTATAGCTTATAACGGATCTACCTCTTTACCTTAACTTAGCTATAAGTAGGGCACTTATAAGAATTTAGTCCTTAAAGCTTTACGTTAATAGTGGAAATGTTAAGGTTAGTAAGGGTATTATAACCTGGATAGCTAAGTCTTCCGTGCTAAAGGAGGGCTTCGGCTTCACTTAGTTTTCTACTAGTTTAAAAGGTGTACTTTCTCGCTGTGAAAGTTACGGATAAAGGCACATATTTTATTACAAACTGGCTGTTACAGTTAGTAAGCTAGTAAACGATAAACTTATCCTTCCTTTTATAGATTTAATTAACCTTAGTATTTTAATAATAACCCTTATATAGTAAATGCCTAAGTAAGACTACATTATAAGTAAAGTCTTTGTAATAAACTATATCTTTCAGCCTTATTTAACGGTAAGACCCTTATAGCTTTTTAATCTATATAGTTACTTTTCCGTAACTATTAATTAGGATTACAGAGTCGCTAACGTACAGTAGGTTGCCTTCCAGTGCCAGCTAGAAGTTATAGAACCTGAACCGATTGTTAAAAATGTGAATAATAATGCTGGAATCTAGTATTACTAATAGTATAAGAGGGTAAGTTATTACATTAAGAGCCGTTTTAATGTATTAAAAGGAAGTGTTCTTTTTAATAACTATTTTAGCTAGAATTTCTTCTAGTTTAGCCAGCTTAGTAAAGAATTTAGTTAGTTAATTTATCTTCCACTTCTTCTTTACCTTTATAACCTTTTTAATAATCATAAGGTTAACCTTTATAAGTTTCTATATTACCCTGTTAAAGCTAATCTTTTCTTTTTATTAAAACCACTCTAATAGGCTACCCTTTAGCGTTAAAGAATTATTAAGTTTATAAGTGAAGAAACAGTAGTTAATTAAGTGCTTTACTATATTACAAAGCTAACAGTTAGCTTTATTAGTTCAAAGCCTCTTTATTTCTCACTCCTAAACCTTATCGTTATTATTAAGCTTCTTTAAACCTTTATAACCTCTGTAACCTTTATTACCATTACCACTATATCCTTTACGGCTTCCTTTTTTACTATATAATTTACAGCTACTGTTATAACTTTAATTACTACTTTAGTTTCAGTTTAAGCCGTCGCTTTCTTTACTCTTAACACTGTGGAAAGCTAGAAAACTGCCTTTAATCCGCCTATTATAAGTTAATAATAATCCAGCTCCGATTTTCTATTATAAGATAACTCTAACCTCTCTATAATCAATCTTATACACCTTTACGTAACTATTAATAAATTCTCCTATTACTTAAGCTTTTCTATCCTTTATGTTCCTTAGGGCTTTAATTAGGTAAATGTGACGACCTTGCAGGCTGTCACTTAAGCCAGGGCGGCCCGACGAATCCCCCGCAGAAGGAACAGTGCAGGAGGACGGTGTACACTGTCCAAATGCACTGGGCTAGGGGTGCAAAGACCCGAAGCCCTTACGACTAGTAAGAAAGTGCTTGGTGGTCCATAAGGACTGACGACACCAAGCACCGCTCAGTTAACTGCTTGGCTGTAACTGCGTGGTGCACCACCAAGCATAACAGACTAAGCAGGGTACGAGGTACCTCTTAGTTAGCTAGTATAGATAGTTATAGTTATGCCTACAACCTCCGTAAGGGACTCGGGTTCCTTACGCTAGTATTTAATTGTTCATTTATGTTCTACTGTTCAGACTCACCTCTGTACATTATAGTGATAACGACTTATAGTGATATTAAACCCCCGTCTAGGAGTGTTAGCTTAATAAGCCGTCTTCGGAACACTCCTTACCTGTTGGTGTCCTGCTATACGTTTTGTCTTAACTTGCACCAGTCCTCTTGAGGCCTGTGTCGGGTGCAGGCCGTAATAGTAAAGCCATTAAGCGTTAGGCTCCGATATATCTATTAAGTTATACTTTTCTACCTTATTAAGGTAGTCTTCCTATTACTTAATCTACTTTAAAAGCCTCCACTTGTGTTTCTTAATTGCTTAAAGGTAGTTATAATAAGCGTTATAAACGTTATTAGCCAGTTTATCTTAATAAGGAGCTGCTAGCCGTTTAAGGGACTAATATCCTTCCTTTAAAAAGCTTTTTTTAAAGTAATAAAACAGTAATAGCCATATAAAAGTAAGGACTTATCTTTATAATTTAGCTTTAATGTTATTAATTACCCTTTACCTTTTATACTTATAATTATAAATCCTTTACACATTTTAATAATTTAAGCAGTTGGCTTTAATAAGGTCTCTAGGCTTTATAAGCTCCGGTTCGTTTATAAGCTTACTAACGATGTTGTTATCGTTCTTTCTATCTTTGTCCGGCTTGTCAGTAATGTAGTTCCCCTACGTTATTATCGCTGTTAAGGCTTTAGCGTTATAAGAGCTTGCTTAAGCTTTCTTAGTAGGCTTCTTACTTCATTAGCTTTTGCCTCCTTAGCTTAACGCTGCTAGTGGTTATGTTCGTAGTGTTTGATTAAAATCTCTAGCTTATAACTGCCATGGCTTTCAGGGCTAGTCCTCTATACCCATTATATACTTTAGGATTCTGTCGCTCTTTACGCGCGTTCGGAACACTAAGGACTACACTAACCAGTTATCTAGGCCTTTATAATATACGTTTTACGTAGTTGTAGTTATCTTAAGGCGTTTATAAAGTGTTTAGATCAGTCACGTTATGTGTTTGCGAATAGGGTCGTTATTAGGCGCGGAATTATAAGCTTAAAAAAGTGCTAAATTTGTCTTGAAAAGCTGGCTGTTGCAGATCAGACTGTTAATTGTTAGAATCTAGCACTTATGGCCAATTGTGGTGATTATTATGTATTGTTATTGTTCTGTGGAAGAGAATCTCTGGCCTGCAGGGTCCCTTATTGCCAAGCTGGCTACTTCCGCGAATGGCTTTAATTGCTTATATAAGCTGACAGGTATCTCTTAGCTAGCTAGTATAGATAGTCATCATCGTGACCACAATGACCGTGAGGGACTCCTGGTTCCTCACACTAGTATTTAATTGTTCATTTGTGTCCTACTGTTCAGACTCACCTCTGTGCATTATAGTGACAGCGACCTACAGTGATATTGAACCCCCCGTCTAGGGGTGCTAGCTCAACAAGCCGTCTTCGGAACGCCCCTTAACTGTTAGCGTCCTGCTATACGTTCTGTCTTAACCCGCGCCAGTCCTCTCGAGGCCTGTGTCGGGTGCAAGTCGTAATAAGTAGTTTAAATACTATAACATTACCCTAAAGGTGGGTGAGATAGAGGAGCAGGTATAAACCTGGTAGAATATAGTAAACCTTAATATTCAAGTTATCTTTACTTTATTTACAGGATTTATTAAGGTTATTTAATGTTAATTTCTAGCTACTGAGTGCCCTCTAGGCTCCCTGTATTACAGGGGCCTCCAGCAAGCAACAGCTACAGGCTGTTGCATGGTTACGTACCCCGTAACCACCAGTTGAATCTTCTAGAACCCCAAAGGGTTCTAGAGAATTCTAACCCTATTGCGTGCCGTCGTACGCGGATTCCACGGCGGCCACGAGCGTAAAGTGCGCGTTGGCGTAGATGGACGACATGTGGTGGATCTGCGAGTGCTTGGTGGCCGCGTCGTCCTGCACGATGCATAGCCGGTCGACCCATAGATAGCGCTCGCCCAGCAGGTTGGGGATGCCGATGGCGTCGAGGATGGTCTGCGGGAGCGGGGCAGTGGTGGTGCCGATTGTGATGAGAGCTCCTTCCTGTTGCAGGGCGACAATGTTGCTCTGGAGAGCCTCAAACGGCGGCTCTCCTTCGCGGTTGGAGAACCCCTTACGCTGCTGACCCCAGACATAGCTCAGAGCGACATAGCGATCGTCGGACTGGGCGGGCTTGATGCAGCTTTTCTGGACGTCGACCAGCCAGAGGGGGCGAAAGTCACGACAGTTAGTGATAGCACTGGTACTCGTTGGACTTGCTCTGGACCACGGCTTGGCCTGACAGTGGTCACCGTGGGTGCGGCTGCATTCAGTGATCCAGCGCTGAATCACGGATATGTCCATCCACGGACGGTCTGTCGTGCACGTCAATCGCGCGTCGTCGACGGCACACTAACGTACAGTGCGGGGTGAAAGACGCCATCGGCACTTACAGTTCTCGCGGCTCTTACGCTGTCGCTCAAGTCGCTTAACCTCCTCGTAATCCTCTTCTCTCGGCCCCCCTGGCATGTTGAAGGGCACTTGCCGATTTTGGGCCTTGTGCGGTGGGCGGTTGCGAAAAATGATTATGAGAGTTGGTCACAAAACGCCGATTCCCCAATCGCGTCTCCCCGCCACCCGCCAGCCTAGCCTCAAGATGCGTTGCATGCACCATCGGCCACGTGATTACGGCGATTACTCCAATAATGGGCCCAATAATGAGTTGAGAAGCAGCTTAGTGCATGGGGTGTCTGCAGCCTGACAAGAGGTGGTGGACGACTACAGTATGCGAAACCCCTCATCCATTCTCAGCTTGGCTCGACATCGCTGGGTGGGCGACATCGACATGACTGCGATGGGCCCCTTCTCAATCGAGAAACAGTCGCTCCAGCTGCACAATACCAAGCCGATGACATTGGCTTGGCACAGGATTAGCTGAAAACTGTGTAAGCCTAGACCCAGATCGGCACCTCGTGCCCCTGGAGCTTGTTTCTCGGATAAGTCGGCCCCGCTAAAAATCGCTGGGAGGGTGTTAGAGTAAGAGAAAGCTTTGTTTTTGTGCACTGCTTCCTGCAATTCGGTAGATGTTGGCCCAGCATTTCGACATGGTGGCGGCGCCACCGCACAGCTGTTCATCAAGGGGGGTCAACAAGCGCACGATGGACTCTTGGCAAAGCAGGAGACGCGCCCAAGCACATTCTCGCAAATCTCTGCCGTCCCAACAAAATCCCCACTTTCATCTTTTCCAGCAAACATTACATCTTCGTTGCTCGGAATTACACTCGCTTCCTCAGGAAGACACACTCGTTCAAAGGGGAAAATGCGGCCTCCCACTTCGCTCACGAGCATCAGCGCTCTCGTCCTTGCCCTGGCCGAGACAGGAAGCACAACTCCCACCAAGGATATTTTTGCAGACAAGTTGGCGCTTCGAGATGGGGGCGTCTGTCCTGCCGATGCCTGCACAGCCGACGTGAATGCAATGAAGTACACCTGGGCACTCATCCCAGCCTCTCAAACCAGCACATTCACGGCCTTCACCGTGGTCACCGTCATCAACACGGTCCTCCACACCACAAAGACAAGCACCATATGGGCCAAGGCTCCAGCAGGATTTACTGCCCCCGTAACCGACTCGGCGGGGCGGAGGGTTGAGACAATTTCCTTCTTTGATGTAGATACGTGGAAGACGACAAAAGTGTAAGTTCCATGCGTCCCCTTAGTGTCACGTACGAGGGCTAGCCCTGTTGACGCCACCGCAGCACCTTCCCCACGGTATACTACCAGTGGAAACCCGACTACTACGTCACCGGAACATTCGCCCTGGCAAATGGCACCTCTACAGAATGCGTCACTCTCGCTGATTCCACCTCCATCGCTGTCGCCGGCAACCCACAACCCAAAGGCCCCAACACACAGCTCGACTTCAACCCCGGCCATGACGTTCTCGGATGGGGATACACACTGCAGATGTCGGGCTACGCCGAGATGAACACGCTGGTCGACGTGCTTCCGAACCCCACCGCGGTGCCGCACTCGGTTGTCAAGTCGTGCTCTCCCCATCATTCGGCTATTACGACTGGCGCCAATCCGAATTTTGACGAGGGGTGGCTGGCAGTTGGTGCCGAGCAGACTGTCTTTGAGGGCGAGCAGGATGCGCCGAGGGTGACGGAAACGGGGGGGACTGTGACCGTGCCTCCTGCTGCATCGACTCCTGCGCCTAGCGGTTCCGGTGGCGACTCTGGTGCTGGAGGTTCCGGCAGTTCTGGCGGCAGTGGTGGTTCCGGCGGCGAGGGTCCAGGTGCAGACACTGGAGCCGGAACCGGCAAGACCGCCGGTTCGGACTCGTTCAGGACGTTGATTCCAGTGTCTACCTTGCTCCTCTGCGGGATGGTGGCTGCCGTCATTGCATGAGGGATAGTGGACGAAGGTGGGGTGAACTTGTTTTCTAAATTGGCCCATAAATTGGCCCCCCTAACTGACCCAACTGTTACACGAATCCAATCCCTAAATAGCCTCCATAACAGCCAACTGTCTCCATACCAGCGATCGGTCCGATCGCTAGTATTCTATCGAATTACTCCATGGTCCATTCCAGGCCACAATAACGGAGGAATGGAACTACCCCATTGTACGCAGTATTTAGCGGTTGGAAGCCCTCGGCTTCCAACGATTGAAGCAATCAACACACTCGTTTTTATGACAGAGCCTTCGATCCACAGCGTGCAACACCAACACCTACAATGGATCTTTGGATTGTGCCTGCGCTGAAGCACCAACGACTCGACCTCGCTAAGCTTCTCAGAGATGTTTGTTCTCCGCGCGCGCTCGAACCATGGATGGAGAGCACTTCTTCAATGTATTACCTTCCTCAGTGGTTCGAAAATGCACATGGACGGCGTCAACGACCTCTCGCAGTGTTCCATTGCTGCTAATCACTCATTCGTGTACAGGCCCAGCGCTACTCATTATGGATCTTCGTGGTACCGCCCGCACTGCTCCATCCAATATCCCGTCGGTCTGTTTGGACCGATTGTAAGACCCTCCCACGCGAAGAGAAATCCTGCTGGCCGAAACCGCTATACCCGACTATCTACGGGCCGACTAGCAAGCCATACGACGTTGCCCCCTATATACTGCTGCTCCTGACAGACTGGGGTCAGTACTAGCACCCGCAAACTCGAAGATCCGTGCAAGTCGCTAACAACTTACCGTAGCCCATAACAACGCCTTCGATGCTGTTGCGCAACGAAGGATGCTGTCCTCATTAATGGCCAGGGCAATGTCAGTGCCTGGGACAATGCCAACCCCCCCAGCTCGACCCCAGCAAGGTCAAGATCTACACATTCGCTTTCCAGCGCAGCCAGACAGGCCCACAACAAACTTAGAAACATCCGAACCGGTCATCAACACGTCTTTTGAGACATCCTTTGTCTTCACGATCAACAACCGCAAAATGACTGCAGTTGAAGCTGGCTTTGTTCCGATTCACGGCTACCCTGCAGATAGCCAGACTGAGAGCATCGCCGTTGGCATTGGTCAGCGGAAGCCAGGCTTCTTTTGAAGGGCTGCCCATGGTTTTGGTGGTGGAATATAGTAAACCAGGTGAGAAGGGCGCGTCGCGTTGGAAAGGGCGTCACTCGCCTATCAGACACCTTATGCCAGAAGGCTCCTTATTATTTAGGATCGTCCTGGTTGTAGAGGCTGCAGTTGTAATCATTTTGGCGGTTATGACAGCAGCAGGGCGCGCTGATGATGGCTGCATCGTGACGAATGCTTTATATTGGCTCTAGAGCTGTTGGCTGTTGTGATTGTGGTGTTTGCTGAAAATGGGCACACGCCGGAGATCTTGGCACCGGCAACCGGAGACGATAAATCACTTTCAATCCCAGACACCGAAACCTGCTTGCAACCCTTGCATCCGGTCGGGTCCCGCAGTCATGTGCCGATTGCCGCTCCGACTCATCGCAGCCATTTGCACTCTAAACCCAACAGGCTGCACGAAGAGTCTTTCGACCTAATCTACCACTCAGCCCTTGAATTCTCAATGCCAGACAATAAAGATGACGGAACGAGCTAGTTCTAACGGCGATATCCAAGCGCCAGGTCCAACACCCCCCACGATCGAAGAGAAGCTCACCGCTGCCACCGCCGATACCCAGAACGGCATCCTCAACCTACCCTCCTCAACCGCCGGCAGCACCGCAGATGGCAGCAAAAGCAAGGCCCTTACTATCCCCTTAGACGAAGCTTCAACCTCGGAGCCATGAGAAAATGAAGAAGAACAGTACTCAATCTTCCCCTCCACCACCCGCATCTACCTCTCCTACCTTCTCGGCTTCGTCATGACCCTCTCCACCCTCACCGCAACCATATACTTCCCGCTGATTCCCATGCTCAGCGACGCCTTCGCCGTCTCGATCCAAGGCATCAACCTCACCGTCACCGTCTACGCCATCTTTCAAGCCGTCGCCCCGTGGTTTTTCGCTTCCCTTGCCGACACCACAGGACGACGCCTCGTGCTGTTCGGGCTCGTGGCGCTCTATGCGGCCGCGAGTCTAGGGCTAGCCCTCAACAGGAACAACTATGCCGTGCTGATTGTGAGGGGCCGAGTAAGGTGGATACCGTTACTTGGTGACTGAATCGATTATGGTTTCTATGAAGAAGAAGATCAAGAGTAGATACAGGAGCTGCGCGGAGCGCAGCTATATAGGCG
>Ga0247760_1001630_pt1 | contig 19997 bp, 11 predicted proteins | sample UWRJL171409R4_FD_179936 | JGI IMG/M metagenome (GOLD analysis project Ga0247760, IMG submission 179936) | Plant litter microbial communities from Arlington Agricultural Research Station in Wisconsin, United States - UWRJ-L171-409R-4 | ecosystem: Environmental > Terrestrial > Plant litter >... | reverse complement strand
TGATGTCGAGGGGTGGGCGGTGGGGGTGAAGCTGGGGGCGTACTTGAGGGTTTGAGGGGGGTGTAGGCGGCTGTTGGGATTTGGGACTTGGGAGGGAGGTTGGGGTTGGGTTGGGATGCTGGACTGGGTGAGGGTTAGTTGTTCGGATGGCGAAGTAACGGCGACACAAGAAATCATGAGGCAGATGTTGGTCTTTTTTCATCAGTCAGGCAGAGGTTCTCTTAGTGACCAGATCTTGGTTCTCTATTTCGCGTGTACTCGGATGTCACTTATACCACCCATGACCGCCTCTCAACCCGGCCCTCGACCGAGCAACAGCATCCACCTCCGGGGCTCTCAACAAATTCCCCCGTACTACCTATCTTCCCGTCCGAAGACCCGGCAAGATGGATACCTTGCTTCAAGTTCAGACGGCGACAGCAGGCTTACCCACCAACGAACCAGGAGCCACCAACGGCACCTTACGACCGCCAGCATTGACATAGTATCCACCATCCACACCATCGACGCTCGAGACACCATTGGTGGCAGCCTTGAAGGCAAGGGCGCAGCAGGAGGTATACTATGACGCAGGTAGACGCCATGGTAGCAGAGATTCAGATCCCAAGGTTAGGTAGGTAGGTAGTGAGAAGGACAGACAGAATAAGATAAAACTAAACAGGAGCAACATACAGGGGAAGGACATTACACTTGACGGTTCCGGGGTTCCAGAGCGTGTTGAGCAGGCAGGAGTCGCAGCCGGGTATACAGCACAGCAAATCGTCAGCGGCGGCGCGAGCTGAGATAATCTTGCTGTCGGTGACGGGCGGGGCGGCAAGGGCGCCGATGGCTGCCATGGTCAAGGCGAGGGGGAGAGTCTTAGCAACCATTTTGTTGGTGAGGTGTATAAGTTGGCTGGGAGAGTTTAGGTTGATAGTTTGGTGATTTAGTGTTTTACAGGGAGTGAGGGAACGGTTGCTGTGTGATGAAGAACAGAGGCAGGCTGTCGAAGGGCTTGCTGTGGGAGGTTGTTAAATACTCTTTGGGAGAGACCCTGGCGAGTGGATTCTTTGATTCACCAACTCCCATCCCATAATTCTTGAAATTTTCAGTTGGAGTGGTCTCAGCAATTCAATTACACCCCTCAACCGTTTATAAACGATTGTGGCAGTGGCTTATCTGTTAATAAACATCAGATGGAATGAGAAAGTTGAGCCAGGCTCGCTATTTCAAACGACAAAGTCACTTTTCTGGTAGAAACTTGCCAGAAAACCAGGCGAATCAAGCTTAAACTGGTTTCACTCTTGATTCCGCTGCGGCTCCAGAACTGCAATAAAAAAACGGCAGCCGTAACAAGGACGGGTCGAACTGGCGTGAGGCAAAGCCTTTTGATGCTGTCCCACTCCTGCCACTGGTGCTCTTGCCTATCCCGCCCTTGAGGCTCGAATGCTCGCCGTCAGGGAGATTCGTTGGATCCGGACGCGGAGGTTGAGCCGGAGGAGAATGCCGAGAAGGGACATGCCGACGAGGAGCCATTGGGGGATCAGGAGCCCCGCGACATATGACCCAGGCGGCGCCTTGCCCATGGTTTGTGTTTTTCTTGGTGTTCAACGGGGGTGACTCTCAACACAGGACATGGTGGCTCGCGCTGTGGCGTGGGCCGAGTTATGTGCCGACGCATCGATGGCGTGATCCATTTGATCATTTGGCGTCACAGTGAGAGCGAAGACTGATAAACAGTCCTAAAGCGTTGTTCAGCTTCCAGATTGGCTTCGATGTTGTCCCAACCGCGCCGGTCAGGGCCAGCCGCCGAGACCAACCTGTTGCAGCTCAAGTACAAGTTTCCCGCAAATTCACTTCCGTTCGTGGAGGCCGGGCCTCCGAATCTGGACGCAAGGGTTGCCGATTCTGGAGCGAATTTTATTTTGCGCGGCAATATCCACCTCGCTACGGATTAGATGCAACCCCCAATTAAGCCCCACCCCCTCCAATCTGATAGGGACTAACTAGACCAGGAAGTCGGCACTTTCCACTTGTGACGACCCTGCAGGTCGACACACTAGGGCCGGCGCGGCCCGACGTAAGCCCCCGGAGGAAAGACAGTGCGCAGCGCCGCGCGGCGAAGGCGCAGTTGGCCAGGGGTGCAAAGACCCGAAGCCCCTACGACCAATCAGTATCCGCTTGGTGACCCGCCAGGCACGTCCCTGGCTGAGCTGCCACCCGCGCTATATTTTTTGGCGTGCAACCGCCGCGTTGGTGATGCCCGATACCTCGGCTGTGAGCGGGAGGAACTCCTTGAGGAAACCTGCGCGAACCTCGGCCGCGCTAGAGCGCCGAGGGGCTCATATGACGTCCGGCGATCATCGGGCCGCGGTGCCGGGTCGAAGCTGCTGTCATCGCGCCGGTGGTGATGTTGATGGTGTCGTCGTCGGCGGCCCAGACGGTCGTTTCTCTCGTGATCGGGGCCATGGTCGCGGTCATGATCGGGGTCGTGATCGACGTCGCCCTCGGTCGTCAACTGGTCGCCGGAGCGGCGGTTGCGGCGGTTCGCGGCCAACGCGCCAGCGCGGTCAGCGAGGATGATGAGGTACAGCAGGGCAACGGTGAAGGGCAGAATGGCTGGCGTCTCGAGGATGCGGTACATCAGCGGTTTGCTAGCCGACAACGCGAGCAAGGCGGTGGCGATGACGACGGCGGCGCCGCGGCCGAGCATGACGACGGCGAAGAAGACGTCGGCCCGCACCGTGCGCACAAGTACGGCCGACGCCAGGAAGCACGCCATCAGCAGCAGGAAGGCTGCCCAGAAGTAGCGGTACACGAGCTTCCACGACTGAAACATGATAGCGAGCGCGTCAGCACTAACCGGCATGCTCAGACCCAGCCCGCTGTACATGGCGGCGACGGTCGACGTGTACAGTTGATGCAGCGCATCAGGCAGATCGGCGGCCGTCATGCCTCCGTTTATGGAGGAACAAATGCCGCTGGTGTTACCGGCATGGTAGATATCGCGCTCAATGTCGCCAACATACGCCAGGCTCTCCACCTTAGCGTCGAGATTCAGCGCGCGCACAGCGGAGGATAGCGTGGCAGTCAGGGCGGCGCCATCGAGGCGTTCGCGCAGGCAACTGCGCACCAGCGACGCCTCGAGCGAGCTGATGCCACCGGCTACGTACCGCGCCAGCGCCACCTGCTGGGCGCCCTCGACAAGACCGACGATGGCCAGGTGGATTGGGAAGTGCAGTGCCGACCAGAGCTGCTGCCGGATCGTGCCAAAGTGGCGGTGCGGTTGGTTGTCAAAGTAGAGCATCCAGATGCCGATCTACTCGGGGTAAGTCTACATTCGGGACGACGGGGGCGGGACAAAGAGATTAATAAAAATAAAAAGGAGGGGAGGATACCAAGGTCAAAACAATGCACAGCACCAGCGCGGAGCCCTCCGGATCGAGCCCCTTCGTGCCCATCATGCGCGAGATGGTCTTGGTGACGCCGATGGCACCCTCACCAATGACGATCAGCGTCAGCAGTCCCATGCGCTCTGCGAGGTGCGTCTTCTTGAAGCTTAGCACGCGCCACCAGCTGGCGATGGCGATAGTGGCGGCCGTCTCGAGTAGCATGACGATCCACCATATGCTGTAGATGCCGTTGGCCTCATCGACGGGGCGGCCCTCGGCGAAGGCCGGGGTCATGGCGCCGTAGGCGGCCGCTGCGACAGCGTAGGTGAGCGTGTTGAGCGTTACAGGCAGGAAGATGTCGGTGCGACGCGCGCGCGCGACAAAGAGGCCAACGACGGCATACTGCACGGTGAACAGCACACGGCTCATCACTAGCGTGTAGCACAGCACGCGGAAGCTGGTGTTCTTGCCGCGGCTGGTGCCCGGCGCGAACGCCGAGCCGACGAGCGCGAAGCCGACAAAAGTCACCATGCCGATAACCTTGCACGCGCGGCTGTAGATGCTATCGTTCTCAAACCGCACGTCGTACAACACGGTGTGGAACCATGTTGCCCAGATAATCGTAAAGAAGCCGATGTAGGCAAACAGCGACGAGTGGTCGACAATGTAGTGGTACGCCGTGAATGTGGCCAGGTTGGCGACGCTACGCGTGTAAGCGACGCTGTCCACCGCTCCACCAGAGCACTACTCACAAAAACAGGTCGAAGAATAACTCGAGGGTGCTTGCCTCGTGCCGTGGTGCAAACACGAGATGCTCCCTGTCGACGCCCTGCAGCGGGTTCTGGATCCACGGCACAATCTTGTGGACCCGCCGCTTCTTGCGTTCCTTGTATCTGTGTAATGTCAAAAGTCAAGATTCTGCAACACAGCATGAAGACCTTGGCCTACATCATCTTGCGACCCGACCGCGGTGCCATGGCGGCAGGCTCCGGCTCCGCCAAGCAGATGGGTTTGCGGGAGGATAGAGGACCAAGAAGAAGGATGCGGGAACAGGCATTTCTCCTCTTGGCATGGCTATTTCATTTGTTTATCGTGCTCCGTGCACACAGTCATTGGACGATTTGTAGTGTGTTGTCGGGGGTGACACGGCATGGGTGCAGCCAACGAGAGCCATCAGCGTGGTTTTCAGCTCTGCAGTTGTGAGACATGGCGCTGCGGCGGTGAAGCCAGAGCAGGCCCTCCACGTGGACAGCGGATGCAGACATTAGGCCGCCAGGAAAACAAAAACATTCCCCATGCTCCCTCCGTACAGAGTTACCAAGTGGCCATCACGAATTAAATGTCTCAGTAGCTACATCTGTAGATCCTAAGCCCGAATAATATAGGATCATGTTGTCCACGAATTGAAGCTCGAGAATCTCAACATCTCGTATTGTCCAATGATCAATTGGGACCCGGTCACAATAGCAAAATGGTGCTGATTGACGGGGTGCTGATCACAGGCGGCATCATGATCTGTTACTGGCTCGAGTACGGACTCAGCTTTGCGTCCGGGTCGGTGGCCTGGCGGTTTCCACTCGCTTTTCAGCTTGTCTTCTGCCTTATCATCCTCGCCTCAGTCCCGTTCTTTCCCGAATCACCGCGTTAGCTCGTCTTCAACGGCAAGGATGCAGAAGCAAAAGAAAAAAAGAAGATAAGATGTAAGAGTCAAAATGCCAAAAAAAAGCAAAAAGCCTCCCTCCTGTATCAAAACACTATGTTCTCTAATATATTAAGCTCTCTATTAAGCAATTCTTCGGACTTAGCTAAACGGCTGGTAACTAAAGCCTTAAAGGGCATAACAGTCCTGTAAAAACATTATCAGCTCCTTTAGTAAAGTTCAGCTATATGGCCACTCACGCTTGACCCTTAAGCGACTACTAAGGCTTAAAAGGGGTAGGCTTTCCGTCAGGGCCCAGCAGCCAGCTAATGTCAACAGTTATAAACTATTACGACCTGCACCTGACACAGGCCTTAAGAGGACTGGCGCGGGTTAAGACAGAACGTATAGCAGGACGCCAACAGGTAGGGGGCGTTCCAAAGACGGCTTGTTAAGCTAGCACTCCTAAACGGGGGGTTCAATGTCACTGTAGGTCGTTATCACTATAATGCACAGAGGTGAGTTTAAACAGTAGGATATAAATGAATAATTAAATACTAGTGTGAGGAACCAGAGTCCCTCACGGTGGTTATGGGCATAACTATAACTATCTATACTAATTAGCTAAGAGGTACTTTGTACCTTACTTAGTCTGTTATGCTTAGTGGTGTATTATGTAGTTGCAGCTAAGCAGTTAATTAAGTGGTGTTTAGTGTTGTCAGTCCTTATAGACTACTAAGCACTTTCTTACTGGTTATAGGGGCTTCGGGTCTTTACACCCCTAGCCCAGTGCGTTTAGACAGTGTATACTGTCCACCTGCACTGTTCCTTCTGCGGGGGATTCGTCGGGCCGCCCCGGCCTAAGTGACGGCCTGCAGGGTTGTTATATAAACATTATTACTAATATAATAAGTAAGCTGTTTTCTGCCAGATTATGGCTAATATAGATTTTATATCTTATGTCAGCTAATGCTCTAATTCCATTTCACTAAGCTAGGGTTAGGGGTTAAGCTCCGAAACTACAAACATATACTACCTCCTAAATCTAAAGTTCCTTATAGGTAAGGGCTTGCTGTTTCCACCCTCCTCTTAGGGGAGATACCTTTTAGGCTAAAAGCAGTTAAGGTCTACGTATATAGACGGATTATAAGATATAGCTTAAACATTTTAGTAGAAAATAATACCTTTAGAAATAAATATGCCTTTATAAATGTTGTCTTTAATACTAACGTAAGGGATTCTAAGTAGTAAAAGTAGATTTATACAGTACGTTTCTTATAAAATAAGATTTATATAAGGTAATTTAAAGGTATCCTCTTACATAAGGAGGTAGTCTTACTTAATAACTTAGTTAACTTCTTCCTACACTTTTCGCTAGACATTTAGGTTTTATATTAGGTAAAGGATAAAAAGTATTATTATTGTAACCGTCTGGATAAAGTAGTTTAGTATTTTACTAATACACTAACATAATTTAAAGCTAAACTTACTGTGTTATTACTGCCCTTTTAATATCTTCAATTCTAAAATCAGTTGTAAAGTTTTGTTTTCTCTTTTCCTCATAACTAACGATTCTATTATATGTATAGAACCTACAGTTTAATTTTAAAGCCTGTAACGCTAGGGGTGTTAGTATCGAAAGTGTCTCGAGACTGCGATAAACGTATAGGGAAAACACATATTATTTAGCTTAAAGAAGCCTTAAACGGCAGTTTAGTGATGTTTTAAATTATAGTGTGTTAGGTGTAGGTGTATCGAAGGTGCTTTATAAATGGCAGCTAGTCTAAGAGGTAGCGAGTTATATGTAGTTTAGGAGTTAATAAGTGGTTATATCTGCACGAGGGCTTGAGACGGATCGATCGGGTTAGTGTGTCTGAAGTTGCGGAGTCTTAAATCAGATCTTATCACTTACTTAACGGAAACAAATCTATAATAGAGCTGCTTAGAGCCTCTGCCTTACCGATAGTACTTACTGATTTCTTAGTAAGGCTAATCTACGGACTCTCTAAGCCGTTTACGTCCAGACTGTAGGCAATTTTGAAGACAATTACTATAAAGCAGCGTTTTATAGTGTGGAGCCAGCCCGAACTGGAAACGTTGTTAATTATACTCTTATAGTAAAAAGAGCCTTTTAGCGCTATAATAACGTGTACTGCTTAACTTTAGCTTTAGTAAAGGTGTGACGACCCTGCAGGCCGTCACTTGGGCCGGAGCGGCCCGACGAATCCCCCGCACAAGGAACAGTGCAGAAAGACTGTATGCACGGTACTGCGCACTGGGCTAGGGGTGTAAAGACCCGAAGCCCCTACGACCAACCAGCAGCTGCTCAGGCTTGGTAAAGGTGCTCACCTACTGAGCATCCGTAAGACCCCTAAGCAGGAGGTACTTAGTAGTAAGTTGCTTAGTTCCTCACTGAGTAACGGGCTACTGAGTAAGGTATAAGGTACCTTTAGCTAGTTAGTATAGATAGTTATAGTTATAACTATAACTACTGTAAGGGACTTTAGTTCCTTACGCTAATATTCAATTATTCATTTATATCTTACTATTTAGACTCACCTTTATGCATTATAGTGATAGTAACTTACAGTAACATTAAATTCCCTGTTTAAGAGTGTTAGTTTAATAAGCTGTCTTTAAAACGCCCTTTACCTGTTAGTGTCCTGCTATACGTTCTGTCTTAACCTACATTAGTCTTCTTAAGGCTTATATTAGGTGTAAGTTGTAATATAATATTAACATCTTAGTTCTAAATGTTATTTGTTAAATTCCTAAATATTACCTCTCTCTTACTAATATATTAACTTTAAGAAAAGGAAAGGAGATTAAGGAGGCGTAAGTTTAACCTCGGCTCCTTACTATTAACAAATTAACTGCACGCTTTGAAGACTTAAACCTTAACTAATAAGGACTAGTTAAGGAACTTAACGAAACTTTTCCTAAAGATATTAAAAGTTAAATTAGTTTTATCGAAAAACTTTAAGTTTAACTTAATACTATTAAGCTAGAGAATAATAACCTTAAGGGCTTATAGAAGAAACGAGTGAAGCTCTCTTTACTATTACGCTTTAAGGGAGATTCTGTATAACTGGAGTTGTGGATAGCTTAACTCTAAAGCTACATTACTTATTACGATAAGTAGTTCTTTGAAGAAGAAGGAAAAGTTAAGTTTACTAAAGCCTTACTGGACAGAGTAACTGTTTACTAATATAAACCTTATACGAAGACAATTAATAACCTCTTTATAGATAAAGTATATAAAGAGGCTCCTAAGACTTAAGCCTTTTTCGATAACTTTAACGTTTTCATTAACTAACTCTAGACTGAGTTTAAAGAACTAAACGCCCTTAAGTAGGCTAAATAACAGTTTATGGCCTTAAGGTAGACGTCTTCAGTCCTTAATTTCTCTACACGCTTTAAATTAGAAACAGTAAAGACTAAATTTAGTTAAGAGGCTTTAATAATGCTGTTCTGAAGTAGTTTAAAGGAATACGTTATTAGAGATCTTTACTAAGAAGACTAACTAGACTGTTTGTAAGAATTAGTTAAGATAGTTATTAAGGCTGATAATTAATATTATAATTACTATTATTAGAAGAACTTTTAAAAAAAACAGACCTTTTATTAATTAAGTAAACTTAAGAAGGGGAATTAGTTAACTGTAATAGGTTACCACTTTAAATTAATAGATATTAGTATAATAAACCGTTAGAATTAACTTAACTGCGATAAGCTTTAATAATAACAGTAGTAAAAGCAGTCTAAAGACTTATTACAGGTTTAGTACTTTAACTGTAATAAGAAAGGATATATAGTATAGTAATACCTATTACTAAAGTAAATCAGTTAGAAACTTATCCTAGAAGGAAAAAAGCACATTAGGTTTAACTTAAGAGATATTTATATTAAGATAATAAATAACAAAGAAAACTGTACTTAGATAAATAAATGTAACTTAAGAGAAGAGGAAAAAGAAGAGGAAGAACCTTAAAACGTAATGTACTTAGTCTTTAAAGGTATTTTAGAAAAGTTAACTATAAAGGTGCAGGTTATAGAAGACTGACTTTAAGGTGGAAACTTAGAATTACTGGAAGTGTAGGTTATAGAAGACTGACTTTAGGAAGAGATATTCTAGTTAGCTGTTATAGGCTTTGAAAACCTTACCTTACGAGTTTAGGAATTAAAGAAGTCTAGGAAAGATCTTAACTTAGAAATTACTAAGATGGTAGAAAGAGTCGAAGAACTAACCCTCTAAGCTACCTAAACGGTAAAGTAAGCCTTAGAAGGTAAAAAAGAGTAAATTAAGAGAATTAAACTGGAGAAACGAAAGTTCTTCTTAATAATACCTCTTAAGACTTTTAAACACTTTAAGTATATTAAGTAGATTAGTACCCTTACCTCTTTAGAAGAAGGATAACTTAGATAACTGCCTTACATTAAAGCTAATATACTTTAGACTGGTACCTTAAGGGTCTTTTAAAAAAGCACGAAGTAAACATATTAACAGAGGGTCTAAGAACTAAAGGAAAAGCATTAAGAGTTAGTAGACAAAATAAAGGATTTATAAGTCGAAGGTCTTACTGTAACGTTTAAAGATAAAGTAATAAAGATTAAGTTAAAACTCTATAATAAGGTTCGCTTTATTAATTAACTCGAATACCAATTTGTTAAAGAAGACCACTTCGTAGAAGAATAAGTTAAGCTGTTATTACTTAAGTTTTAAGAAAAGGTTTAAAAGAAATAACGTATACAGAGGTAAGTAGAAGAAGAAAAAGAATAAAACATTACTTCTTCCGTTCTATACTTTATAATTACAGTACCTGCAGTTAATATCGACTACCTTAACTATAAGGATATACTGTAGATCGATTGTGTATATAATAACTGCACTTTTAACTAATATTACGGACTTAAGGCCCTTTATAACCATTTCTCCAGCGTGTGGAAACGGGATTATATTATTGTAAGAATAGAATTAGAATCAGTCTATTACCAAGTCTTCTACTTCCCAACAAGAGAATCTAGTAATAAACAGAAAGTTACTATAATTAATTAAACCCTTATTACATGCTAGTAAGGAGGGGTACTTAATAACTGCCTAATTATAACGTGCTTATTGCACTTTAACGGAAAAGCTAAGGAATGGTAGAAGTAAGAGGACTACTAATGGATTTAAGAGTAAAAAGATATTGCTACAATCCAGTCCTACAGAGCGTACTATCGTCTTATTAAAGACTTCTAAAATATTGTACTGTTTGAAGTCAACTGGATATTAAGGTGTGAGAACTTAAGGAAGGTCGATTATTAAGTTTACTAAAGTTACCTATTTTTTCAGAAGGAATTAGGAAAAGGCTGCAGGCCCTTTAGAAAGGTTAAAAATTAGTAATTCGCTAAGTGGTAAAAACCCTGAGAAGAAGAAAAGGTACTTAAAAGTTAAGCCGAATAAGACCTTAAAAATAAGTAATTACTATAATTTAGATATTAAAGGAGCATAAGCATTACTTTATCAATATCGATATAATAAATAGAAGAGGGAGGTTATTTAAGGTAAAAGTAGTAATTAATAGTAGAAATGCTTTTAACTTAATGCACCCTTTATTAATTAACTGAAGGAAACTCCTTAATAAAGAGTATAAAGAGGTTATTCCTATTTAGAATAGAGAAGGAGGCTTATATTAGTATAATAATAGTAAAGTTACTTACCACTTACCACTCCTAATTAAAGTGGATAAGGATAAATAATAAGTAGATTTTAACGTTACATTAGTTATAAGTTACAACATAATATTAGGTTTACCTTAGTTAAAGAAGTATAACCTTATAATCGACTAGAGGAGTAGTTACCTTGCTTTCAGTAAGTCCTCTAGCTGTAATCGCTGTTTGAAGAAAGTTAAGAAGGTTCCGAACTGCTTTAAAAATACATAAAGCATTTAAAAGCACACTAAACCTTTAGAACTAAATACAGTTTAGGTTAGGTTTACTAAGACAGTTAAAGGATTAAAAGGTTTACTATATTACCTAAATAATAATTTAGAAAGTAGAAAAAAGTAAAAGGTTAATTTACAGATAAACGAAAAAGTCGATTTATTTAAAGTACCTGCGGAATATAGGAAGTTTACCCTATTCTGAAAGAAGATACTGCGATTACTGGATTATAGATTATAAAATTATAAAATTAAGCTGAAGCTAAGAGCGAAGCTCTGTAATTTCCAGCTTTACTACTTAAACCCTTAGTAAGCTAAGGCCTTAAGGGAATATATCGATAAGAACTTAAAGAACAGGTTTATCGTAAAGTCTTAATCCTTAGTAAGGTACTTAGTGCTGTTTGTCCTAAGAAAGGGAGACAGTAAGTTATATATAGTTATTAATTACTAAACGTTAAACGAGGATACGATTAAGAATCGCTACCTATTACTACTTATTGCGGAAATGTAAGAACGGATTATTAAGGTAAATTGGTTTTCTAGTCTCAACTTCCCTATAAGATTTAACTACGTTAAAGTGAAGGAAGAGGATAAGTATAAAACGGCCTTTTAAACTTATAACAGGTATTACTAATACTATATTATACCGATAAGATTGACAAACGCCCTTACGACCTTTTAAAGCCTTATTAATAGTGTTCTCTACCCCTTCCTCGACAAGTTTATCTTTATGTATTTAAATAACGTTCTAATCTATTCTAAAACTTTAGAAGAATACTAAAAACATATATAACAGGTTCTAATAACTCTTAAGAAGGCGAAGCTAATAATAAACTTAGAGAAAAGCCACTTTTACGTTTAAGAATTAAACTATTTAAGGTTTAGAGTAACCCTTAGAAAGCTTAAGATGTAATTAGAGAAGATAAAGGTAGTTAAGAACTAACCTACTCCAAAGAATTAGAAAGAGTTATAAGCTTTTATTAACTTTACGAACTTCTATTAGTGTTTTATCAGGTACTTTACGAAAATCGTAAGATTACTTTACAAACTTATAAGTAAAGGAAAGCTATTTAAGTAGACTAATAGATAATAAAAAGTGTTTAAAGACCTTAAATATACCTTTATTACAGTATTAGTTTTAGCCCTCTCTAATTTCTTAAAGCTTTTCTAAGTAGAAACAGACTCCTTAGAGTTCGTAATCGGTAGAGAACTTAGCTAAGTCCAGGATAATAGGAAACGTTACCTAGTTACCTTCTTATCGAAAGGGATCTATAACCTAGCCTTACAATACTTAATTTATAATAAGGAACTAATGGCGATTATTTAGTGTTTTACTAAATAAGCACTGTATCTAAGCGGTATAAAAGAACTAATTTAAGTCTTTTAGACTATAATAACCTTTAATACTTCCTAACGAAGGAACTTAGCTTATAATAAGTATAATAGGTAAAGTTAATAGCCCTATTCCACTTTTAGATTTATTATATTAAAGGAAAAGATAATAGGTAAGCTAATACTCTTAGTTAAAGATAGGACTATAAGGATGCTAATCTAGTCCTAATTCCCGTTACTATATTTAACGAAGTAAAGAACAGCACTTTAGAATATACGTTATAAATATTAGATAACTAGACGTTAAAATAAACTATTAATGTCTGTATGAACTTATAAATAGAGTATAACATCTATTAATAATAATAGGACTTTTAAGTAAGAAGGCTAACGGAAGGAACTTACAAATATAAGTGCTTATTAAAAGACTTCTTAAGGCACGTGTAAGACTGTAATAAGGAGTGCCTGAAGTATCTAAACTATCACGAAACTAGTTATTAGCTAGAATAACTGTTAGAAGGTGTGGACAGTATGCTTAAACTAGGGGTAAGGCTTTAGTACTAAGAGAAACTGTACATTTACAACTTAGGAAAACGGAAGGAGTATATCTAGTAGGTTTACAAGTCTCGACTCAGAGGATATATAAGCTAAGCTAAGACTCTTATATAAGCCTAATAAACATATGCTTTCTTAAGAATAAAGAAGTTAGTTAAAGAAGTAGTCGATAACTGTAACGTCTATTACTATAAGTAGAATCAGCAGTATAAACCTTATAGACTTCTTAAACTACTCCTTATATTATAAGTGTTATAGAGTTTTATTTTACTCGACTTTATTATTAAGATCTTAGAGTTTAAGGACCTTATTATAGGAGTTACTTATAATTAGATCCTTATAATAATCGACAGATTAACAAAGTAAGCCTACTTTCTACTAACCTTAAAGGACATAATAGCGGAGTAACTCGCTTATGTTTTTAAGAAAGAGGTAGTTTTACAACACCTTTAGTTAAATAATATCGTCACGGATCAAGATAAGCTAATCATATCGAAGTTCTAGTAAGGGCTAATGTAAAGAATAAGTGTAAAAAGTAAGTTCTTAATAACTTTCCACTTATAAACAGATAGTTAAATAAAGTAAATTAACTAAATACTTATAACGTATCTCTAAACTTACGTTAATTTTAAATAAGATAATTAGTTTAAGTTATTACTAATAGTGTAGATAACTTACAATACAACGTTAATTAAGTTAATAAGTATATTACTATTCTTCACTAATTACAGTAAGGAGCTTAAGCTCTATTAAGGCCTGTTTATTAATACCCCTTAAGCTGTAATCCGTGTAGACTAAATGTAAAAGCTGTATAATTACTTACAAGCTAAACTTAAGTTTACACGTAAACAGATAAAGAAGTTTACTGATAAACACTAAACTAAGTAATTAGTACTTAGGAAAGGACTTTATTATGATAGCGAATAAGTTAAGGGACTAACTCTTTAGAAGGGGGATTATATCTACCTTTTTTCACAAAACCTGCACTCGAAACGACTTAATAAGAAGCTTAACTTTAAAAGGTACAGACTGTTCTAAATTAAGAAAAAGGTTACTACCTTTAATTACAAACTAGATTTACTTACTAATATAAAGGTATAGATTAAGGTTTTTTATATCTTATTTCTAAAACTTACCTTAAAAGGAGTTCTTTTAGAAAAGAAGATTAAGATTAATATTAATAAAGATAAGTATAACGTTAAGGAAGTTATAGATTTACGAAAAGGAAAGAATATATTTAAATATCTCGTTAAGTAACTAGACTATAGCTCTAAAAGTAATTCGTAAGAATTAGTTAAAAATCTTAAGTACCTAGATCTAATTATAAAGTTTTACTAGAAGAATCTAAACTAACTAAAATTAATAATAAAAATTAGAAATAAGATAAGATCTAATATTTAAATTACTATATTGAAAAGTAAGATTATTATAAGACTTAGAGCCCGAGAAACAGTAAGAAACTCTTTAGTAAGTACGGAAAGACATTTATTAGAACCTTTAGCTAGGGTTAGAAGGACCTTAGACCTAATAAAAAAGTTAGACTTCTAAAGCTCTTAACGAGCTCTATATAAAAATAAGTTAGTAAAAAAGGGGCTGCCTTTTACATATTGGAAAAAGGAGTTACGGATTAAGTTAAGAAGAAGTTGTTAGCTGTAGTGACCCCTTGGAAAAAGAACTGGTAGGTGTCTTTACTAAAAAACCTCCCTAGTTAAAGGACTTACTAACTTTAGAAGGAGCAGTTAGATAGGCCTCCTTTTACTTCTAGAAATAAAGGATCTTTACCTCCTGGTTAAATGCAGAAAAAGCTTACTTTTCTGTTCTGTGGTGTTAGACTTCGATCCGTTTAAGTTAGGTAGTAGCTTTATAAAGCTTTCGGGTTTTTAACTCTAAGTTCCGCGTAGTAATGTTGTACTTTGCGTTAAGATAGCGTTTCTCAGAAAGAAGCTGCTAGAAGAAGGCGTCGCTATAACTAAATACGTTACATAAAGACGAAGCCTTTATTAGTAAATATTCGGAGTAACTGTCTGACTGTGCAGTAACGAGATAAGAAAGCGATTTTGAAGAATAACGATTATAAGGCGATATTTGCGATTTAAAAGTCGAAGTAAAGTCCGTAAGGTTACGGTGACGAGAGGTACTGTTTTTTAAAGTGCGCTTTTATATACGGTTAATAAGTATAGTTACGTTAAAGAAAGGAAACACTTTTACTAAGATTCTTTATAAGAAAAGAATGTTAAAGAGGGGGAATTATGTGATAACCTTATAGGCTGTTACTTAAGCTAGAGCGGCTTAACGAATCCCTTATATAAGGAATAGTGCAGAAAGACTGTATGTACAGTACTACGCACTAGGCTAGGGGTATAAAGACCCGAAGCCTTTACAATTAATTAGTAGCTGCTTAAGCTTAGTAAAGGTGCTTACCTACTAAGTATCCGTAAGACCCTTAAGCAAGAGGTGCTTAGTAATAAGTTACTTAGTTCCTTACTGAGTAATAGGCTACTGAGTAAGGTATAAGGTACCCCTGGCTAGCTAGTATAGATAGTTATAGTTATAACCATAACTACCGTGAGGGACTCTAGTTCCTTACGCTAGTATTTAATTATTTATTTATATCTTACTGTTCAGACTTACCTCTGTGCATTATAGTGATAGCGATTTACAGTGACATTAAACTCCCTGTCTAGGAGTGCTAGCTTAATAAGCTGTTTTCAGAACACCCCTTACCTGTTAGCGTCTTGCTATACGTTCTGTCTTAACCTGCGTTAGTCCTCTTAAGGCCTATGTTAGGTACAGGTCGTAATAAAAGGGTAGTTAAAGGGCGTAGCGGTATAGGTGGTATTTGGGTCCCTAGTGTAGCTAGGTAAGGGTAAGCGACTATCTTATTCTGGATAAGGTATAAAAAGACGTGGTAAGTAACCTCTGTGTAACGTTAACTTAAAGAGTTGTTTTTTGGGAATCGGTAACTTACTCCTTAAATATGACAAACTGAGGTCGGTCGGTATAATTAGACCTGTGTCTTTCTAAGAGCTTTACTGCCGATCTGACACTGTTTAACACGATCTATTTCGTCCTGAAAGTTTCGAAAAAGAGTATATCGGAGTTTATTTCACCCGTGTAACTAACGCGGCTATCGTTAGAGCAAAGTACGCTAATAAGCAAACGACAACCCCGCTAAAGTCTCTGTTGCATATACTGTACTTGTACTTAGCGTAATTTTTGAACGGCGCGTCGATAGGAACGACGCGATAATGACTAAAAAGGAACTCTCCCGGAGGACTGGGCGGAAGCGGAGCTAGCGTCTTTTTCTTGCCGAATAACAGAACCAACACAACAAAACAGTATCCCGCAACGGCCACTACTACGCCAGCAACACCAAACACGGTGCTGTCTCGGGGAGTTGAGTTGAGGAAGCCGCAGTGCGGCATGTTCGCCACTTGAAAACCGGCTTCGGAAAGCTGTTTCAAGGGCACCGCCGACGACCGGGAGAAGCCAATGAAAATATAAAATATAATGGGAGAAGGGGGAGACACACTACTGCAACAGGTCCTCGGCGATGATGGAGAAAGAAAATGGGAGAAAGATGGGGACGAGGGGAATTAAGCGGAGAGCAGAGCAGAGGGGGGGGGGTCCAAATGTCGCCAGAAGGCGCGAAGGAAGTCCCATCTCTCGTCTAGCAGGAGCAATCGACAGAATGTGCCAATGGAGATGAGGAATGAGGACCTTAAGACAACACACCTCCCCCTTCGATAGCGGCCGAAATATCTTCGTTTCTCTGTTCTTGCCACTTTCCTCTGCGTCTTCGCCGCAGCCGCCGCGGCACCGGAAGTATTGCTTTACTTTTCTGTCGTAAACAATGGCCTTGGAACAGCCGACTCTGGGCAGCAGTACCTGTGGAAATACGGGCCGATTGCGATTTTGACAGTTATTACTGCGCTTTAGGGTCGCGTCGAATACCAGAGCAAGCTTGCAGCACTATGGGCTCGTCTGTCACAGTCTTCGGGGTCACCTAACGCGAAAACTACATTATTACTCGACTACATCACCTATCTATAACCTACCGCCTTAGTTCGATGGCTTTGAAATAAGAACTTTCTAGTGGCTTCCGTAATTACTACATCCCTTTTAATAAAGATACTTATCCTTTTATTAACCGGATTATTAGCGCCCTTATAGATTGACAGCTACTAAACTACACGCTTAATACTTATTACAGATGCATTTATGGATAATACCTCTTATCTCTCGATCGTTAATAACATCGTATATTATATTACCGACGGGGTCCTTTGGCAGAATCTCAGCTATCCCAGGGGGCTGTTAAAGGATTACGCTTTCTAGTCTGTTAACTTCGACCTTCCGCCTGGTAATAAAGTGTAGACCGCCGTAGATAGTTTTATTAGTTAGCTGGACTGCCAGTCCGTCTCCGCCATTATAGCTAGGGTATAAGCAGAAGGGCATATCTATTTCATATACTTGATAAACATTACTATCTTTTTTCCAGGCTGTAATATTGAAAATCTTAGGAACAGCTCCCCTTTTACTATAGTATATAATACGTTATCTGTCCTCCTGTTCGTAAGGTTTATCCCTGTCTAGTGCGACGGAATAACGGGTAATGACTGGAGATAAGTCTTTATTATATTTACAAACCTTACTTATGTGATGGATTACACGAAAAATATAACTGATTATATAAGTAATGTAATAATATATCCGATCCTTAGAACCGTTACAGAATTAGCACAGCTGCTCTGCGTACCTGTGTATAACATTACCGGGGTAAATGTAGTAGTAAACAGTATGTATACTTTAAATGCGACTCCGTTACCTGATATTAATAACTAGACGCTTCTGTCAGTCAGCCTATGGCAAATCCTTAATGCCCACCTTAAGTCCTACGCAAATCGTATCGAGAGCATTTAAAGAACTCGTTACGAAGGCCTTAACCTTAACGTCTTGGGTGTTAGGGTTAATATAGACCCACTTATAGGCGATGTGATCTTTAGTTAAATAACCCCTAATACTATGCAAATATCCTTGCTTTTAGTACCTTAAAATCTATATAAGGTCGCCTCGGGATACTTCTGCTAAGTTTTATCTGTGATGGCTAAACAGTCGCTTTTTACCCTAATATCCATCCTAATCTAGGGCGTGGCCTTTATAAGTGACGATTGGCTGGTTATCCGTGGGGAAATAGCATACGTTATAACAGTTATTATCGGTGTTTATACTATTATTATTATCGTTATACTCTTTTTATTACCTGCTGGTGGTATTCTTCCCCGGGACCCAGTAACTATCACAGGTATCGTAGCGCTTTTACAGTATAACCCTACCGTCTTAGACTATCTTGGAGATATTAGGACTACTAATGATAAAAGTGTTCAGCGGTACTTCCTGGCGAATAAAGCGTTTCAGTCTTAAGTCGACACTAACTAGTTAGGCTATACAGTTTGGTTTTCGATTTATAACCGACTTTTGGATCCGAACGGTAGCCCTTAAACCCTCGTAAAGCTCTTAGATAGAACTAAGGCCTGGAGGCTCACTGTCCTTGACCCTACCGCCTATAGGGGCGTATGTTTTATTCTGGCAGCCTTATTTGCCATATTAGAGCTTCTCCTTTACAGGTCAGACGTGGAGGATGGCTTCTGGAAATCTGGCACTGATAACTACGTGCGGTACACTTGGACTGTTGTGCCTTTTGTGGTTTTGGTCTCCTTTTAGTTATCGTTTCCACCATAGACTTCACTGTAAGACTTTGCTTTTTATATAACGTTTTATCCTGTAGAGTCATTAGTAAAGAGTTTATTACTCTCGATTATGTTAATAGTAACATCTTTCGCCTTCTATTTAGGGAAGTAAGATAGGCAGAACTCCACACCCTTAGGTTAACCGTCGCATTTTTAGTGGCCACTTTATTCACGACAATTACTGGGTCCCTCTTCAAGACGGTTCCCCAGCCGCTTTCAGCGTCTATTATACTGCGAGCAAATACCTCGTTTGCATTAGATCCAGGGATCGGCGACCAAGACAAGTCCGGGCTTGATTTCTTCTCTGATACTGGGAGCTAACTATTCCTATCCCCGATTCACGTACGAAAACCTCGCGTTTCCCCAGTTCCTCATATCCGAAGAGTCCATTTCGCTGTCCGACTTCAACCAGTCAAGTCTCTCCATCACAGCCGTGGTGCCCGCCGTCCGAGCCGATCTGGACTGCCGAATATACAAGCCATCCCAGATCACAACCAACCTCACCCTCGATTACTCCACCCAGTACAACACCCATATCGACCCCCTCAGTATCTCAATCACCGGAGAGGAATACCATCGTGACGGCAGCTCCGAAAACTACCGGTACAACAGTTTCCTCTCGACCTACCCAAACACAACCCACTTCGCCGTCGGCGGCGCAACCAGCCTCGCCGACACCAACCACCAAGGCTGCAGCGACCTCCTCTACACCTGGGGAACCCTTTCTCGCTCCTCCTCCTCCAAGTCCACCACCGGAACCGTCACCCACGTCGCCGCCATGGGATGCAACGTCACCTTCGCCACCGTCCCCGTAGACATCACCTTCCGCAACACCAACCTCGACATCGACGTCTCCCATCCCCCTCGCCCTCGCAACGAAGCCTCCCGCCGCCCATCCACCATCGGCAGGACAGGAAACTACGCAAACCGATCATCGGAATACTACTCCAACTCCCAGCTCGGAATCTACACGTACCTAGCGACGGTAGCCACGGACCCTTCGTACCTGCTCGATCCCTTCTTTTCCCTGCTTGTTACGTCTCCTCGTGCGATTCCTGTGGAGGTGCTTGGGGATTCATCACCTGAGGGTGTGAGGCGCGTGGTCGAGGCTATTCGAGCGCAGCATGAGGTTGTTCAGGCGCAGGTGCTTGCGGGGGTGAGGACGGTTCTGGCAGGGGGGACGAATGCTACATGGAGTGATGCTGGTGATGTTGGTGTTTTGGGCGGTGGTGGTGGCGATCTTGACGGTGTGAGTGGTGGTAGTAGTGCTATAAATGACGGCACGCCTAGATATGCGGGTACTGTCACGGGCGAGAGAGATTGTGGCGCTGGGGGGGAAGGATGGGTTGTGGTTGTTGATGTACCGTCTGCAAGAGCGTTGCAGGGCATGATTGCAGTTGTGCTGGTGGGGGTGCTTGCGGGGTGG
>Ga0247760_1001628_pt1 | contig 20014 bp, 19 predicted proteins | sample UWRJL171409R4_FD_179936 | JGI IMG/M metagenome (GOLD analysis project Ga0247760, IMG submission 179936) | Plant litter microbial communities from Arlington Agricultural Research Station in Wisconsin, United States - UWRJ-L171-409R-4 | ecosystem: Environmental > Terrestrial > Plant litter >... | reverse complement strand
TCCAGCGTGGGGTCAGGTGTGCCTGGTGACAAGAGAAAAGAGCCGCGAAGTTACAGAATCGCCTCGGGTGACAATGAGGTTGGGTGGGGGTAAAACGACAAAATATACAAAAAAAAAAAAAGAAACATAACGTTATGGGTGAGTAATGGCAATTAATAACCCAAGAAACCCATTTTCTTGCTGGAGGGGCTAGATGGACGGTGGCCGCAATGTCGTGACTGGATGCCCCACGCCAGTTGCCGCTGGCTGCCTCGCAGCTTTGACTCCCTCCACTAGAAACCAGCGGGGTTCGCCCCAGTCCGCCAATCCCCAGCAGCACTGCCTCCAGATCTCCCCTTCCAAGACTTGCTCATCTAAAACCCACTCTCGCCATTCCTGTTCATTTTTCTCTGCCATTGACAAACTTCCCCTAAACTGCTTCTTCTGGCCCAATCTGACTGGCTTTATTTTGCAACGATACCATTGCTTTCACACAGACGTATTCTGAACGTAGCGACGAGACATTCCACCATCGACCCCTCCTCTTCCCGTCCTCGGCGTTCCGTCTGCGGCTGACGCTGCCCCGCACCTCAGTTGGCTGGGCTCTAAAGCTACGAGAAAACCCGCGTGCCCTGCGTCACCTCGGCTTCGCTCCGTTCCGCCGACCACTCGCCGTTGAAGCGACACCGTGTACCACCGTCATGACATCGAAAGCCGTCGGTCCGGGCGCCCAGCCGCTGTCCGACGCCGAAACCGTCCGACTCCATACACCATCCCCAGGTGTACACACCCTCGGCCCCTATAGCTTCCCCCACAGCAAGCTCAAGCGCCGGGTAGCCCAGGAGGACAAGACCCCGCTGGTGCTTGTCGCCTGCGGCTCGTTCTCTCGTAAGCCTCCCAGTTTCTCCTCTCGGTTACTGTCGGCGAGGTTTGACTGACAGGCACCCATTCGCCAAGCTATCACCTTTCTCCACCTGCGCATGTTCGAGATGGCATCCGATTTCGTGCGCTTCAACACTGACTTCGAGGTCTGCGCCGGCTACCTGTCTCCCGTGAGCGACGCCTACAAAAAGGTTGGCCTGGCTGCCGGCCAACACCGCGTCGCCATGTGCTCGCGCGCCGTCGAGCAGTCATCATGGCTGATGGTCGACCCATTTGAGACGCTCAACTGCGACGAGGAAGGAGAGCCACGATACGTGCCTACGGCGAGGGTGTTGCGCCATTTTGATCACGAGATCAACACAGTTCTGGGAGGAATTGAGGGCCCCGACGGCCGGATGCGAAAGGCACGCATTGCGCTTTTGGCAGGGGCTGACCTGGTCATGTCCATGGGCGAGCCAGGGTTGTGGTCGCCGGCTGATCTGGATGTTATTCTCGGCCAGTACGGCGCCTTCATCATCGAGCGCTCTGGTACCGACGTCGACGAGGCACTAGCTACGTTGAGGCAGTATGAGAACAATATCTGGGTTATCAGCCAGGTCATTCAAAATGATATCAGCTCGACCAAGGTCCGCCTATTTCTCAAGAAGGATCTCAGCGTGCGGTGAGTTTTGAGTCCTGAATTTTCACGGCCTGCGGTGCTGATTGATATTTAGCTATCTGATCCCCGATCCCGTCGTCGAATACATTGACGAGCATGGCTTATTCCAGGATGGGCTGGGTAAGGAAAAGTCCGCGGCGGATGGCCCGTCAAGGTCAGCAACTCCGCAGGCCACCAAGGGTTGATGGCGTCAAGAAAAGCCTAGCTTGGGAGTTATGAGACGCAATTCATAGTTGGGCAATCAAGGTCGGGTGCGCTTGTTACAATGACAACAGCGGGACCAGATTATATTGCACTGAACACTGGCTACGGCCGGCTTGTTACTTGAGACTGCTAAGCCGATGAGCGGGCGGATTGCATCCCTTCTTTTGCTGGGTGGATTTCTTCCACAATGGCGTTTTTTGGACTATCCGAGTATTTATTGGGAGGAACGACTGATTCCGAATACCAATGTCGACATTGCCATTGATCTATCTCATTTGGGCATATTTTTGTACAATTGACAACCAAGACTTCTAGTGTTTCGTTGCCTGTCGCGCTGAAGATGTTGCGCCTAGACATACGTCAGTGGCGTCCTAGGCCAAGACGGCTCGGAATCGACAACCCTAGAATGGTTTTCAGTCACATGGCATGACATGACAGCATGCGAGCATAACCGCAATGCATTGCAGGAAACGGCACAGAAAAGATTGCAGAAATTCAGTGCTGCGCAGAGAGGATTTACGAATCAGTGGTAATACTAACAAAAATTAGTCGCACTTTTTTATCCTTGAGTTCAATGACGGGTTTCTCTGATAGCCTCGTGGGAAATGGTTTGTTGGCTTCCCTAGAGCGGGGGTTGGGCGTGTTTATGCGCGTATGGGAAATCCCTGAAGAATGCAGGATATAGTTATGTAATATGGTGCGTTCCAACAATGCTGTTTACGCCCCCCTTTTTGGCATGGAGGTGTCCCAACCCGGGGAAAGCATTTGGATAATATTCAACTGCAGATTGAAGACGTAGACATGTTCAGTCGCTTTACGAATGGATGTGTCGTATTGCTGCTATTGAGGTGTCCAAAGCATCAACAGCGGGTGCCAAATTTTTTTTTTTTGTCCGACAGGCTCTCCTGCCTCTGTTGATTGCATGCTTGTATCTACTCGGGGCTTGTCCCCATCCTATCTATCTTGATCACAAAGAAGAGAAATCTGGACATCCATTTGTCCAGTTAGCCATCTCTTTACCCCGTTTATTCCCTTTCCTTGATTACAAGAGGAAAGGGAATTAAAGTCATGATATCCATGAATCGCTCACTTCATTGTCTCAAATCGTTCCCACCAGACAAACTATCCCGTCTTTTTCCCAGATCATGCAGAACCCCCATAACAACGCCTGAAAAAGCACAAACATATCCCGCCATAATTCCGCCGTTACCAGTTGCATACATAATAACCCACAAAGGGTAAAACCACCAACAAACCGCCCCATGAAAAAAATCGATGCTTTCAGTCTCCGTGAATCCATTACATCCTCCTTTTTTGCCCTCATGTTCTTACTCATGAGTACCAGCTGCAATAAATCCTTCGCAGTGAGAAGATAGTTAATATGTGTGGTAGATGAGGTGGAGGGGGGTGTGGTATGGCCCCTGTAGAGAATGGGGAGTGGCACTCCCCTATCACCCATTCCCCCCTTCCGTTCCATCTTCCTACTGCTGTGGCGTGAAGGAACCGCAAGGTAGGCCGACCAGCACACAATTTGGGCGACGGCTAGACACGGAGAAATGGCAACAGCCTGAACTCTCCGCTGCTGGCGCGGTGTGTCCACCAAATCCAGGCGTTTGCAGAGCCGACCTGGTTCCAAGATCTGCCCCAGAATTGATTGTGCATCCTGCGTGTTGACTCAGCCAGCTTAGTTATCATCCAAGCTATCGCTCGTACTGCTTTCTGACGAACTCGTCACTGTGCCATGCATATTGCGCCGTGCAACATTGACAAGGTGGTAGATGCCAAAGGCGATGCCAGCGAGAAGGATGAATAGGATGATAATGATCACGGCAATGACGTCGTTTTGCTTCATTTTGACTGATCTGGGACTCCCCGGTTTTTCCGCTTCTCAGGAATGTCGGTCGGGCCGTCGCAACGAATTGGGGCTTAAGCGGGAGCGGGAGCGGGGGCGATGAGAAGCTCGCGCTGCTTGGTGGATAGGTAGGCAGCTACTGATCACCTGAGACTGGTGGAGAGGTTTCTAACGGAGTTGCGGATTTTTTGAGGCGCCGAAGTGTCTTGAAATATGTGGTAACTGTATGATGGAATGCTGCGATCGTAGATGCGGAAGGTGGGCGAAACTGCGGGGTCAGATCCTTTGATTTGGCGATGGGCTTGAAGAATACAGCTGGTGACGAGAGTGAAGATAACAGGATGAAGGGTTGAGGTTCGTATGAAGCCCAACACCGAAATGTTTGACAGGGTATTTCGGCAGAAAGCGATCACTGAAAAGATGAAGAGTTGCTTGTCAAGATGCAAATAACGGTGGAAGCTGGTCCTGCGCGACAGCAGAGAGTGCCCAAGAAATAGCTGCGGTTGCCCCGCCACCTGGTTTGCAAGTCAATAAAAAAGAGGTTGGACAGCGTTGCGTCAGGGGTTGATTGCGCGAGCTGGCTGCTTGGCGCTGCCAACCCCCCACTAAAGCCCGATGAATCAGGCACGCACTGACCACTTGCGATCCAGCCTCCTGGAATCCGCCCGGAGCCAGTCATCCAACAATCGCGGACATTGGCATATCGAGTCTTTTGAGCTTGGCATTCACATTTTATGTGCGATAGACTGTCTACAAGTCTGATCAATTCATTTCTTCCCAGCATCAAGCTGCTGATGCATTGATTGCTATCCCACCAATTTCGCCTTCATTCAGTCCCGTTACTATGTTAACAGAAGAAATTCGCCTAAAAAAGTCAAAAATACACGAATGATCACCAGATCAGCAGCTATCTGAAAAGGTGTAGAATGAATGCTTGTTAAGGATTCACTGTGGGAAACAGTTATCCGGAGAGGAAGCTTGAATTGGGTGATTATGTTACCGGATGGGTCGATAGATTGTCGCATCCACGAAGCATTGCTAGGATTTGATATCCTCGGCATCTTCATCTGCATCTGGATCCCTCTTAATAACACGGACGTGTCGTTCATAAAATTGCAGCATCTAGGGATGTGTAAGCCATGAAAGGAGGTTGGAGTTTTTCTCGACAAACCTTCTGAGGGCAGCGCTGGTAAATGACGCTGGTTTCGTGCTGAGTCTTGTGGCCATTCTTCCACGTGAGATAGACCATAAGCTTTCCGCTTTCCTCATCCTCGCAAGCATCCAGCTGAGCAATATGGTCTTCCCAGCTGCCAGCGGGAGGTTTCCATGGGGCATTTCGGACAGGCAATGGCACCTCGAGCTCAGAAGGGTGCTCCCCGTTTCGTTTCGATCGCTTTCCACTTGACTGGGGTGTTCCCGATGACGGACGACCGCGCTTCTTGCTCTTCAGCACCGTGCTGGGGTCGATATAGAGGTTTTCGCGACCGCCAATGCTCTCAAGGTACTCTTTGAGCACTTGTGAGGCGCCTCTATGCTCTTGTTAGCGATACAACTGGTAAAACAGGACATTGGAGCTCGTACACGAGATTGGACTCTGGCTCCCAAGTGCGGTCCGACTTCTTCTCATAACCTTCCCATTTGACCTCGAACCTTGGCTCTCCCTATGGCGTTCGTTAGTTTGTGGCCCTCCGAGAATGTATAGAGGTCTGCGCACATCTTCGTGGATAATATGGGAAAGAATCTTCTCGACAACGTATCTGCAGTTGTGTTAGTACCGAATCAAGTTTTGGCACGCGCAAGATCGTACTCTTCACCCTCGTCATCATCGCCATCCTCTTCCTCTTCCTCCCTTTCATCAACGAATGCCCCATTGTGATCTTGAACAGCTAGATCGTCATCAGAATCCACGTCGGGAACAACTTCTTCATGTGCGACTGGCTTCTTGTCACGGCCGGTTTTCTTCGTCACAGCGGCGGATGCTTCAAGCTCGACATCCGAGGCTTCTTCGCCGTCGCTGATGGCTGCTCCAGTATATGTTAGCCCCTGGACGTTGTGGGGGAAACGCGGGGAGCTTTGGTGTTGCGGGGATTGTGGTGCGTTTGCATGTCGCAGAATCGCAAGAATGATTGCGCCAAACGCAACTTACCGGGGGGCATAATGAGAATCGCTTGAGAAATAAAGCTGGCATAAGATAGTTATGATATGTGCGCAACGCAGTCTTGATTGAATTGTCGTTGGAAGCGCCTTTGGTCTAAAAATTAACGGACATTGTTTCCGTTGCGGTTTCAGCGTGGATGCCGTGAGAGCTTCGCGAGTTGAACGCGCAAAAAAACTGGGGCTGGGGCAACGTGAATAGTCTGTGCGCATATCACCCCGCCGGCTGCTTTGACCAATCATAGCGCATGAATTGACCCGGTTGGGCAAACCAGAAGGGGAGGCGCCAGGCGCCATCCAGGTGGTGAACCTTCAGTTTTCTTTTTTCCTACTACGATGTAAACGAACATGTTACTTGTCATAGGTCGCTATTATTGTCAGATCTGATTCGACTGATGATCTGAAGATGCTGGTAAGACTGGCCTGCTCCGCACGGTTCCGAGCCCACGTAAACGAACCTGACCTCTGCAATCTCGAAAACTCTCTGATCTGGTTGGCCTCGCGGATTCTCAAGCTGATCGTCCTTCGTCCATAATCGACGTACTGTGGCTAAGTTATAGGTTGCCGCGGAAGAATAAAAGCGCTTCGGGGGCGCTATCAACTTCCACGAGGAGTTATGAGATTTGCATCATAGCAAACAAAGGCTGTAGCGTAGCGGAAAAAGCCCTCACAAAACCGGATTGTCGCTTGACCGAAGCATGGCGAAGAACGCAGCCGAGATGATTGGCCTGGCGTCTCTGAATTGATATGAATTCTGTCATCTTCGTACAGAAAACAGAAGAAGATGGCTGGTGCTGGATGCTGTTATCTCAGTGCTTCATCCGCGAGCAAATCACCACGCAAATATCACACGACGTTGTGACAGAGTTGGCTGCAACATCAATCGGGCCAGTGAACATGATTCATCCTACGTTAGGATGCGCCGTGGTTGAGGGTTCCTAACGTGGCACTCGGATATGGGGCACGCTGCTTCGGGCGCGCGAGCCTGAATGAACAGGACTCGAACATCATCTCCTCCTAATGTTGATGCGCATCAAACCCGCAGCTCGACGCGATCGATTTCGCCCGGCCGCTTTTTCGGTGAGGCAAGACGCGTGGGACGCACAGCGGCGTGTTAGGCAATTTTGTTGATGCAGGTCGTGTCTGGCTTGTTGCAGTTTCCACCCACTCGAAGCTGCAGCTAAACAATCTCTCGTGATCCGATCCTGGCCTTCTGACACATGTAGGTGTACAGATGGCTGCCAGCTTTCAATAGCGTCCATTTGGTCAAGGGCCCCCACCAGGCCAGGATTTTATTTCGATGCATCTGGAAAGGGGCGGCTACGATGGTTCAAGCCACCCCAGGCCAGTTGGAACAGGAACCCCATCTTTTCGTTTTGGGCGACCGTTAAATCTACCCCTGCTTTGCCGAGCGTCCTTTGCAGCCCAGATCTCAGGTAGGAGAATGCGAAGGATGGTTGTTCACAGTGGCCAAAGATATCACTTTGTGTCGGCGTGGGTGAGGCGTCACAACCGTGTTCCCCACCGTCCGCGAACCTAATCCGTGTAGAATTCGGACTTCTAGACAGCAGAGAAAAGTTCGATTGTGTTTGGACAACAGTTAACACCAAAGACAGGGGCGGATCGGTCCCGCTTGCCAACAGGGCGTCACTAGTCTGCGGTTCCGGCCGGCGATCAGCGCTAACCGAATGACGGAAGACACTGTGGTGCGCTGCCGGGACCGCCCTTTCCCTCCTTGGGAGCTGGGGGCCAACAAGCAGGGTGCCTGCCTCTCACGGTGAAGGTTGGCTCTTGGAGTTACAGCATCGAAATGTTCCAATCTGACTCTGGGGTTGTATTGAATCGCCATGGCTAATCTTATTTCTTCTGGATACCATCCTACCGCAGGCTCAAACCACGCATCTCACAATGTTTCCCCAGGGCTGCGTCCGGACGCGGGAATCCGACCCTGCATTAGATGCTCGAAACTGGGACCCCGAAAATATCCCTGGGCAAACTACCACGCCGCCCGTCGAATGCACCTGCCAACAACAGGTCATCAGCAGTTCCTCAGCTGCTGCCGCTGGCTGGCCGTGGCCTAGTCTCCAGCTGAGAGTCCAGGTTGACAGGTCACCTTAAATTTGCTCTCCTCGCGCCACATGCATTCGCACTCTCGCCGATGCGACGTGCCTTTTTGCACTTTTTTCTCCCCTGTTGCCTTCCTTCCTCGCAACATTTGGGGGGCGCAACGGTAGTTCCATGGGACCCCTGTTCGTGACCTGCCCTACCGGGAATCATCCTGAGGCTAGAGGAAAGGGGGAGGGGCGTGTATAGAAAAAGAAAGGCTCTGCGGTGCCTGGGGCGAGGGTCGAGATGCCATCAAAAAGCAACCAAAAAGTTCACAGTTGCTTTTTAAAACTCCGACCCCCCCCATACTGCATCTGCAATTTCCCCGCCGGTTCTCCCTCGGACAAGCCTCCATGGTCTTGAGGGCTGTTGCTCCTCGAACGGAGCAGTTGCTCAGCCTTCGGTTGACTTCGACTTGCTCAATGTCCCCGCTTTCGTACACTGACCTCGTTACTTCGATCTCGGCTAGAAACAGCGATGGCTGAGACCTCGGCCCAGGCCGCCAATACCAGCACTCCTAAAGCTGTCAAGGACAGAAACTGTCCCTTCTGCCAGCAGGCTTTTACGTCGTCATCCCTCGGCCGACACTTGGATATTTACATCAAGCCCAAGAACCCGAAACCGTCAGACGGCATTCATATTGTTGAGGAGATTCGGAAAATTAGAGGGTCTGTAACGAGGAGACAAGCTAGAGGGACACCGCGTCGACGTTCTACAGCACCGACAGCTGCAACTCCGGCGGCGGCATCCCAGGGAAGCCGAGCGTCAGAAGACGCAGAGTCTTCAGTAGCAAGGTCACCACCGCCCCAGAGGACTCCTGCCTCATCGACGACAGCGAACCAGGAACTGGATGGGCAAGCTTCGGCTCATGGATTTTCGCATGGTCCAAGAACCAGGGAGGGTTTGGAGAGAGCCAGGTTTGAGGATGGAACAGAAGAAGCCTTGAGGCAAGCTGTCGGCCGACGGAATTCAGGACTCTCGCTCCAATCTGGCCGACAAGATGGCACCACCGAAGTGCCCAATCCCGGGCCCCAGTCTACGATCAACCGTCAATCAATGAAGAAACACCAGCTCGGTGTGAGACAGCGCATCCAGGACGCCTTGGATACTGCGAAAGCTGCTGAGCTAGCGTTGCGCGAAATGATTGGTTCATGGAGGGCAGCGAAGTCTGTCTTCACCCCGCCTTCTACTCAGACTCTTGAACTAACATGTTCTGCAGGCAGCACGTAGATGCCGCCTCGATGCCCTTTGGCTTCGATCCCCTTTCTCTGGACTTCCCTGCGTTGACCCTTCGATGCCTCGAGCCGCCCCCGACTTTGTTCTCTACTGTCCAACATACCACGCCAACATCGTGGTCGGTGTTTCCACCTGGTCACCAGCAGCTTGAAGCATTGCGCAACTACTTCGAGGTCGAGTTCGGTCGGTGGAAGGCCACATGCGGAGCCGCGACGACTGCCATCAGCGAGGAGCTGACGTATCCTCCTTCGGTCGCTGAGTTCAAAATTGATTCAAAAAAGGCCGTTCTTAAAGCCGCAAAGGCGGCAGCGAAGCTCGAACAGCAAGTTTATGATCATATCAACAGTACTTTTCAAGTCTGGAACGAGCTATCGCAAGAGCAGCGAATGAACCTTTGGGTTCTGGAGCTGGCTCGAAACTTCGGCCGGAAGCAGAAGGAGATGGAAAAGCTCAACCAAGCCCACTGCGCTATGAAACAAGAAAACGCGCATCTGAAGTCACAAATCGATCAGCTAAGTCGCTTGCAGTATCCTCGAGAGTTTAAGATCGCGCCTCCGTCAACGATATTCATTGACCCTAAGATGGTCGAGCATGTCAACGAGGAAAGTGTGATATATGGGAAAACGAGCGTCGGGCTCAACATTGGCGACCGCCATTCTGATCTTAATACAATTGTTTCATCGGCAATCGACCGATGGAAAGGTGTTGTCACCTCGTCGCGAGCTTCGAACGTTGGTCTCCAAGCACAGCGAGCACTCAGCCAGGCACATTCAATCAGCTCTCCAGGGACGATGACCAGCCATACAAGCAGCACACACCAGATCGAACTGCGAGGCTTTCCACAGCAGCAAAAACAAAGTACCTACAGCCTGCAGAGCCCGCCGTTGTCACAGCCACCCTCTGCAACCATAGCAAATTCTTTGGTCCGCAGCCCTTCTGCAGCGCCTGGGCCCTATGGATCCGCAGCTGGTGGGGAACTGAGGGCGGCACTGCCAGTAAATCCCGAGTTACGACAAAATTTGGGGGAGTTGGACGAGGAAGGTGCCGATGTTGACGCGGACGAGGAAGACGCCGATGCCGATGCCGATGCCGATCCCGACCCTGATGCAGGCACCGACACCGACGCTGATGCTGATGCTGATGCTGATGTTGATGCTGATGCCGACGCTGACGGAGATGCCGAAATGGAGGATGATAACGACCGCACGGCGCCAAATCTACCTCCAACTGGGGCCGACTTATCCCAAGCGCATTCTCAACACGGGTTGCAGCATAGCCGGCTTCCTACCCGGCAATTTGTTACACTGCCCGCGCAACAGACGCTTCAGCTTGAGGTCCCAAAGAACAGAGGACGGCCAATATTTTCGCCGCATGCTGAAACAGGGGTGACAAGAAATGTCACACAAGTGGAAATAGAAGCTCGCTACGATAAGCCACACTTCGGCAGATCGATCACTAATGTCACCCCTTTGCAAGGGATTGGGCAGCAACAACTTCATATGCTACGCGGTGTAAGTCATCAAGAGCCAATTCCGGCTCCAAATATGGGCATCATGGAGGGCATGAACAGCGAGCCAATGTTTATAGATTGAGGAGCGCTGTCGGCCACACGACTGGCATATTGAGCGTTCATTAGACAGGGCGGAACTCGTGTGCTCTGGGCTCTGGCGTGCTGTATGTTTTTAGGGAGATGAATAAATCCCAAAAGGGAGCGCGCTATCTGGTCATATGTTTGAGCCATCTGAAGCCATCTGAAGCATATATTGGGAATATGGCGGGCAGGTTTCAAGTCTCTGAATGGGATGAAGAGCCATGAGCAGTAGAATCAAGCAGAGCCGATATGAGAACATCGCCTCGATGCAACGGCATGTCCTACCACACAAGTCACGCCTGAGAGCCAGAGACCGCTGTGCATATTTGAAACCATGACCACCTTGTGACCAGGGGCTGGCGCTGTGCTGTGCAACACTTTGAATCTATGGATGCCTCCTCTGGTACAAAAATTTTACTATCTCGCACCGTCTCGAAAGAAGCAATGAATTCGGTGAGCCAGTTTCCGTTCCGACGAAGCGCGGCGTCTGATGACGCGCGTTCGTTTCCGTGTATAACTCGGGGTTCTCACCAAGTACTCAGGCAGCTCAGGAGTACTGCCCCGGCTGACAAAGTGAAATTCCACCCACTTCCCAGTCTTTTTTTTCCTTCCTTTTTTTTCGGACAGCAACGCTGAAGAGGGCCGAGTAATTATTCTGTCAGCCCCAGGACGGCTGGGCAGCTTTGCACGACTAGCATGCTACTCTTCCGTCCTACCTACCAGGAATGGGAACAATACCTCATTTCCGGACAGCGCCGTTGAGCCCTGGGATGGTCCGGCGGTTGTGGGACCGGACCCGGCCCTGGTTCAGCCAGGTCAAGCATTACCAATGGCTCCACTTCGAATTGACATGGATCGTCTGTCCACGGAAACACAAAACCGTCCCATCAGGTCTCGTCTGTTCCTCTAACGCAGCTGCTCCAACGGAGACAAATGAGGAAAAACGAAGCTATGACGTAGGATATCAGCTGGGACGAGCTCGCGGGGTCGTTTCGCGCCAAAAATACACCCCACTCAGTGAACATTTGAGCCCACATCCGTTGCCTCACTCCCTATCAATGTGAACCATGTACTGCAATGCTAGACCTTAAGCCGCAAACCGTAAGATTGATTCTAGAAAGTGAAAACACGCCAGATATGGATCATATATTGGGAGAAATAGGAAGAACCGATTCCCTGGATGATTGTTGAAACAACTGTGGCTGTACCTTCCCCGCGATCTGGGCTCAGCCACGCGGGGCAGCCACAGGTCGCTCCCCTCTGATGTTGACTCACCCCTCACTCAGGTCGTGACTCGAAATTTTACCCCGCTGTGGACAATCAATTGGGTTTTACTTGGGACTTCTGCCACCAAATTTTCCCAATCCCACACATCGACCACGAATCCTAACATTCTGTAGTCAGCAGTCTCACATGGCCGATTCCAGCGCTCCGGCGCCACCTGCCGAGGAGCTTGCGAACCTCCATCTCGATGAGGCCACCGGCGAGCGTGTCTCCAAGACGGAGCTCAAGAAGCGCCAGAAGCAGCGTCAGAAGGAGGCAGACAAGGCCGCCAAGGCTGCTGCTGCCCCGCCCAAGGCCACGTCGAGCAAGCCCAAGAACGCTGCCGGCGAGGAGGAGAACCTTAATCCCAGCCAGTACTTTGAGATTCGCAGCCGCCATATCAACAATTGTATGCTGTTGTGCCCCTCTGTTTGAACGCCGATACTTCGCTGACATCTTTGCTTTCTCCCCACAGTGCTTAAAAATCCCGAGACCAATCCCTACCCTCACAAGTTTCATGTCACCTACGACGACACCAAGTTTCACGAGGAGTTTGGTCATCTCAAGCCCGGAGAGGCGGTCGAGGGCAAGGAGATCAGTATTGCTGGCCGTATCTACAATATTCGCGCCAGTGGTGCCAAATTGATTTTTTACGGTGAGTGGCAGCAGAGGAACGCAGTATGAGAGCCGGGACTAATCCAAATAAAAGACATCCGCACATCGGCCGATACCGTGAGCATCGGGACCAAGCTTCAGGTTGTTTGCCAAGCTCAATTGGCCAAGAAGGATGGCCCCCCTTTCGAGAAGCAGCATGAGAACCTCCGTCGCGGCGATGTTATTGGTATCGTGGGCTATCCCGGACGGACGAACCCCAAGAATTCGGAGACCGGCGAGCTGTCTATCTTCGCAACTGAGGTCCAGCTACTCAGCCCCTGCTTGCACATGCTACCTGGTGTTCGCTTCCCCTTCTCTGATAGCGAGCAGAGGTATGTGGAACTGGCGCTACTGTAGTTGAGTGCTAATTCGGGGATCAGGGCTCGTATGAGATACCTTGATATGCTCTGGAATGATCGGTCTCGCGAGGTTCTCTGGCAGAGAAGCAGAATGGTGCGGTACATCCGAGACTGTATGACACCCCTTTCATATTCTGCAAGTATACGAGCTAATTGGCTGTTGTAGTTTTTCACGAGCGCCGTTTCATTGAGGTTGAGACACCCATGATGCATGCTATCGCTGGCGGTGCTACCGCTGTAAGTGAGATCAAGAGCTAGGGTTAGGAATTTCTGCTAAACTGAGTCACAGCTCCCTTTCGTCACCCATCACAACGATTTAGACATTGATATGTTCATGAGAGTCGCCCCCGAGCTGTGTGAGTCTGCGGTTTGTTGTCTCGTTACTTCTTCTAATTGTGAATTCGAACAGTCCTCAAGAAGATGATCGTTGGACAGTTCGGAAAGGTGTAGGTGCTCTGAAGAATGATTCGTGGCCTTGCTAAAACGCGAGGCAGCTTTGAACTTGGCAAGAACTTCAGGAATGAGGGAATTGACCTGACCCATGTGAGTACATTGACATCACAGATTCGACTCGCCGCTGACGCCATTTCCAGAACCCCGAATTCACATCTTGTGGTAGGTAACCGCACTCACACCCCCAAAGCCGCTAGTTTTGACAACTCTTAGAATTCTACTGGGCATACGCCGATGTTGTATGTCATTGGATGCTCACTATGCGATGATCTCGACTAACGGTTACACAGTATGACATGATGACCTTGACCGAGGAGCTTGTGTCTGGCCTCGTCAAGGAACTTACGGGATCATATATTACCAAGTACAAGGATCAACACGGCAAGGAGTATGAGGTCAACTGGGAAGCCCCGTGGCGGAGGGTTGAGATGATGTAGGTCTGCCCCGACGACCTTTTTCGGTTGCTAACAGTGTCGACACCAAGCCCTAAGCTGGAGAAGGCGACTGGAGAGAAGTTCCCGCCAGCGGAGGAACTTCATACCGATGAAACAAACGCTTTCCTTCAGAAGGTCCTCAAGAAGGCGAACGTTGAATGCGCGCCACCTCTCACCAACGCTCGCATGATTGACAAACTCACTGGCGAGTTCATTGAAGAGACATGCATCAACCCGACGTTCATCCGTGAGTACCAGTGACTTGCCCACCCTGGGCGACTTACTCTGATACACATCTATAGTTGAGCACCCGCAGATGATGAGCCCGCTTGCCAAGTATCACCGATCAAAGAAGGGTATGTATTGCCTGCCGCTGTCGTTTGTGTGTAGTCGGTTTGCTAACAATACAACCAAGGCCTTTGCGAGAGATTCGAGGCATTCGTCTGCAAGAAGGAAATTGCCAACTCGTACACTGAGTTGAACAATCCGTTCGATCAACGCCTCCGTTTTGAGGAGCAGGCCCGGCAGAAGGCGGCCGGAGACGATGAGGCGTGAGTTCATTTCATGTCTCAAATACTAGATACGTCCCTGATGATTATACACAGGCAACTCGTTGACGAGAGCTTCTTAAACGCTCTGGAATATGGTCGTAAGTTCCATCTCGTGGCACGCACGGGTAGCGGCTAACACATTCAAGTGCCGCCCACGGGCGGTTGGGGCTTGGGCATCGACCGCCTAGCTATGGTAAGAAGTGGAGTTGAAGTGATGATGTAATAGAATGGTTAACTCGTTGCAGTTCATCACCAACAACTACTCGATTCGTGAGGTTCTGGCGTTCCCCTTCCTCCGCGAGGAGAAGCAGGGTCACAAAGAGAAGTTCGCGGCCGAGGTCGTTGACATTCAGCCACTGCCGGAGGAGGGCATCCGTAAGTAATTCGTTCTATCATTTTTGGCGCGACTTGGTGATTGTGATCTGATGCGCGAACTGGCAGCACATAAATAAATACCGGTAGCGTAGTTTGGCTCGGAAAAAGTTTGATTCGATGTGCTTCCATGGGTGATGACGTTGAGTGGAGAGCGGGGTGGTGCATCTACGTAAACCGAGAGCATCAAATGTACACGTAGTATTGCGTGGCCGTGGAAGAGGCCGAGATAGACAGCGCAGAAATGCAAAGTATGATCGTGGAACCGGCTTCGGATGACGATCTCGGAGGTCCTTGGCGTGCCGAGTGATCGGGACCCGAAAGTCTTGGCCGGGAGGGCCTCGGAGGGGAATTGTGCGACAACTGGATTTTGGCGAAGTGAGAGTGGAGTTGGGCAACAATGCTCAGCCTTCACCAAGATGCTCGGCACCGAAAGGTGACATTATCCCTGGGCGTAAACCAAGGAAACCACGGAGCATTGAGATTGGGTAGTTGGAATTTGAGTGAATAAAAAGCGACGGCGAATACACGTAAACAGGGGACACACACACGTGCGGCGCGGGCGAAGTGGTGTAACTTGACTCGCAATTTTGAGCCCATCCTGCAGGACGGACGAGGCCCTTGTTGGTTCTGGCCAAGCAAGTGCTTCCCCTTTTGACAAGCCCGCCCGTGGAAGAAGGGCGGAGTGCGCGGCCGAACCGACCCAGCCCTGCGCAACCGCCCCGTTTGGGGGACCCATCACATCCCGCCGACATTTTCGACCATGTAGACGGCTCAGCCCTCTGGGAATTAATATCTCGTATCCCGCATCCGGGTTGTGCAGGGCCTACGTAACCTACTACCTAATCCGTTTCTTCCATCCAGCACGGTGCAACTGAAAAGTACCCTCTTTAAGCCGTCTCTTGTCTCACCAAACTGAGTTCTGATCGGCGTCACTCAACGTTTGTTGTCGGAAGTCAATCGATCCTGCAGGTTCCACCGCCGTCCCACCACCACCGTTCCCCGCTGTTCAGGCAGTCGGGCTATCAAGGTCTGCAGCCAATCGCCAATTGGGACGAAAGAAGGCGTTGAAGGCCGACGGGGCCTAGTTGCCGGCCTTCTGAGGAATCAATCGGGATGGACGTGATACGGCAGACATGGACCCTGGTGGTCAAGAATTTTTTGATCGTGCTGGGGCGCCATAGTCTCGCGACGGTGATACGCGCATTTGTGCTGCCGATTGTCATCACCTCATTCCTCGCCTTTGCACGCAACCTGTTTGTGCCCGCTGCTGTCTTCGGCATCAGTGCCCCGCATGAGGTGCGTTCTTTCTCGAATGCGCTCGCGGCCACAGCCAACACGGGCCGCGATACGGTCGCGTTCGTCAATAGCGGATTCCGGGGCGGCGAGATCGACAAGGTGATCGGCGAACTGTCGGCAGTGGTCACAGCGGCAGGCCGAAAAGTCACTGTCCTGAACTCGGAGCTCGAACTCACAACAACGTGTCGCGCCTCGCTGCGGGGAGTCACGCCCTGTTATGGCGCCGTCGTCTTTCGCGGCTCTCCCACCGAAGGCGGGGGTGGCCTGTGGAATTATACGATCAGATCGGACGGCTCGCTTGGCATCGGTAGGATCAATACCAACCGGGATGATAACGACGGTCAGCTCTACATGCTTCCGCTTCAGCGAGCCGTTGACCAGGCCATCACGGCGTCCAACAACGACGCCAGCAACCGGAACCCGCTTCCTGCCACTGTCGATGAATACCCCTTCACTTCGCTGACCCAGGAGGAGCGTGCTGTACGGGTTCGTGTCATCTACACGGGCATGGTCATCAACTTCCTCGGCGTTACCTTCATTATAGGATTTATTGACATCGTCTACCATTTATCAGGCTTCATGGCGACAGAGCGGGAATCGGGCATGTCGACGCTTATTGAGGCGATGATGGTCACCAAGCATCGCTGGGAAGCCCAGTTAACCCGTCTTCTCTCGTATCACTTCGCCTTCTCGGTCCTCTACCTCCCTGGCTGGGTTATCGGGTCTCTGATTTTGTGGAGGGCCGTCTTCGCAACAACGAGCGCCCTTATTGTGTTGGTTTATCACATTCTCGCCGGCCTATCACTAACCTCGTTGGCCATGTTTGGTGGTTCTTTCTTCAAGAAGTCTCAGCTCAGTGGTGTGTCGGTGACTATAATCTGCACTCTGCTGGCTATCGCTGCCCAGATTGTGACTGCACCCAGCACTTCTACTGTCGTTGCCCTCAGCTTGCTGTTTGCACCCGCCAACTATACCTACTTCATCACACTATTGGCCCGGTTCGAGAGAGAAGAGCGAGCGACTAACCTCCTCCAGGTTGCGCCGACCAGTCCCTGGAACGTGTCCGGCATTGTTCTCATGATCTTCCTGGTGGTCCAGATCCCCGTCTACGCCCTGCTTGCTGCCCTCGTCGAACGCTATCTCCACGGAACCACAACTTCTACCCGCAACATTATGACGGGCGACAACCGTGGTGACCTTGGACCCGAGGCCGCCGTTCAGTTGGAAGAATTCACCAAGATCTATGCCCCAGGCCCGTTGCGTCGCCTGTTCTCGTTCATCAAGGCCCCGAGGCCCGATGTTCACGCTGTCAGCAAGCTGACTCTAACGGCCAGCCGCGGCCAGATCCTTGCTCTCCTGGGAGCCAATGGCAGCGGAAAGAGCACAACCCTCGACTCGATTGCTGGAATCAACAAGCTTACAAGTGGCAAAATCACGATTGACGGCACGGGTGGATTAGGCATCGCGCCTCAGAAGAACGTGTTCTGGGATGAGCTGACCGTTGAGGAGCACATCAGAATCTTCAACCGCCTCAAATCACCTCATCAACACGCCTCAAAGCAAGAAATCCGGGCTTTGGTCGCCTCGATCGACCTCGAACTGAAAGTTAAGGCTCAATCTCGGACGCTTTCGGGCGGTCAAAGCGCAAGTTGCAGCTGGGAATGATGCTTACGGGCGGCAGCGCTGTCTGTTGTGTCGACGAGGTATCAAGCGGTTTAGATCCGCTAAGCCGGAGGAAGATCTGGGACATCCTGTTGGCCGAGCGTGGGCGGCGCACCATCATCATGACGACGCACTTCCTTGACGAGGCCGACTTGCTCGCAGACCATATTGCTATCATGTCCAAGGGTACGTTGCGCGCCCAAGGCACATCGGTCGAGCTCAAGGATCGAATGGGAGGCGGCTATCGGATCCACGTCCACAATGTGAAGCAGATTCCCTATTTGCCAGACATCCAGGGAGTCAAGAAGAAAGTTACGCTTGAGGAGGCTGCTTATGTTGCTACCACGTCAAGCCTAGCCGCCCAAGTGATCAGAGAACTCGAGGGGCACGGCATTACTGACTACCGCTTTTCCGGGCCGACAATCGAGGATGTCTTTCTTCAGCTTGCTGAGGAGGTCCACTCTGAGGATGGGAATACTGTTCTCGGCGCCAAGTCTGCTGGCAACACATCTGTCGATGCAAGCGATGTCGAGGCAAAGAGTGGCGGCGGTTTGGAGCTTTTGTCTGGTCGTCGCATCGGCATTGCTCAGCAAACGTGGGTCCTCTTCCTTAAGCGCTGTGTAATTCTGAAGCACAACTGGTTTCCTTACTTTGCGGCTTTCGTCATCCTGGTCGTCACTGGTGGACTGGTTACCACATTTGTGAGCGGACAGGGCCCGGTGGGATGCGATCCGAGACAAACAGCATCGCGCAAGGTTGCTACCGACCTGTTCTCTGGCGACTTCCATCTCACTCTCGTTGCGGGACCTCCGAGTCGGTTTTCGCAGGAGAATCTTTTGCGTCTCTTTACTCCGATCTATCTCGCTTCGACGGGCGGGAGCGTAAACGGCGGCGGACTAGTGACGAGAGCCTTTTCCAACCCAACAGACCTGCTCAAGAACATCACGGTTGTCGACACGCTCAGCGATTTCAACAGGCAGGTTGAAGTGCTCCGACAAAATATCACACCTGCGGCCATCTGGCTCGGTGACGACAACAGCCGCCCATTGGTGGCATATAAGGGGCCGGGCGAGATGTTTACTTCTTGGTTCGGCCAGTGGGTAACGAACATGATGCTGTCCAACATGACTATCGCCTCGACATTTGTCAACTTCGATACCCCATTCTCGCCCGACACTGGCGATTCACTCCAGTTCCTTGTGTACTTTTCACTCGCTCTCTGCGCCTACCCCGGTTTCTTCGCCCTATACCCGAATCTCGAGAGACGACGCAATGTCCGCGGCCTGCAATACTCCAACGGTGTACGACCTCTCGCCGTCTGGCTTGCGCACATTGCCTTTGACTTTAGCATTGTCCTGGTCGCTACTCTCATTGCCGTTGCTCTGTTTGCGACGTTGGCGAATCTCTGGTACCACGTCGGTTATCTGTTCCTCATCTTACTTCTCTACGGACTCGCATCGATCTTGCTAGCGTACAATGTCTCCATCATCAGCAAGAACCAGTTGTCGGCCTATGCCTTTACAGTGACTGGGCAACTGCTCATGTTCCTCATCTACCTCATCGCCTACATGTCGGTCATCACATATGTTTCTGTCAACCGCATCGACAACTCGCTGCTGTTGGTACACTTTGTCATTTCGGTCTTTGCGCCCATCTGCTCCGTTGCGCGCGCTTTTTTCTTGGCCATGAATCTCTTCTCGACTGCCTGCGTGGGCGAAAGCCTGGCTCCCAACCCGGCTGGCATACTGCAATACGGCGGCCCTATCCTCTATCTCTTTATCCAGATCCTGTTTCTCTTTGGTCTCCTCATATGGCTCGACAGCGGAAACGCCGGATCCAGTATCAAGCGGCTCTTCTCGAAGCGCTTCTCACCTCCTCCGCCGCGTCAGGAGGAGGAGCTAGCAGGCATCTCGGATGAAGAGGTTGCTCATGAGCTTGTTCGTGTCAAGTCGACCGCAACAGGGGGTGTGGCTTCGAAGGATGGTGCGACCAGCGATGGTCTCCGCGTCGTCAATCTGACCAAGTCATTTGGCTCCAATACAGCAGTTGATAATGTCACATTTGGCATTCCGCACGGCGAGGTGTTTGCCCTTCTGGGCCCCAACGGCGCGGGCAAGTCGACCACCATCAGTGTCATCCGCGGTGACCTCAAGCCTGACGCCCGCGGGGGCGGTGATGTCTTTGTGGAGGATGCCTCGATCACGCGCCGTCTGGCTGCGGCGCGTATGAACTTAGGCGTATGCCCGCAGTTTGACGCGATTGACCAGATGACCGTTGCTGAACATCTCCGGTTCTATGCTCGTGT
>Ga0247760_1001625_pt1 | contig 20039 bp, 22 predicted proteins | sample UWRJL171409R4_FD_179936 | JGI IMG/M metagenome (GOLD analysis project Ga0247760, IMG submission 179936) | Plant litter microbial communities from Arlington Agricultural Research Station in Wisconsin, United States - UWRJ-L171-409R-4 | ecosystem: Environmental > Terrestrial > Plant litter >... | reverse complement strand
GGGAGGACGTACTAAACGATGTAGCCGCCCGCGACGAGGGGATTTGTGAGGGAGAGGGTGAAGTTGTTTGGGGCGTATTCGTCGGCGCCGGTCTGGACGATGTGCTTCATTGCGGCGAGATGGCGGAGGATGCGTCCTGGGGTTGGTTAGTGTGGTGGGCTTGGGGGTCGGCAAGGGGGGAAAAGACGCACGCAGCATGTCGACGTCGAATCCCAAGGCCTGAGCGAGTTCGGGAGCCTTCTTCGCACTCCCGTGGCTCTTGGCAAGCTCTTTGAAGAGACCGATGTCGATACCCAAGGCGATGATGAAGAAGGAGGCGGTCTAGAGAGTCAGTTAGTACTAGGTAGGTTGTGGAGAGGGGTGGAAGTTGGGTAGGTATCGCGCACCTCGGCGCCAACATGCTTCAGCATGGTTTCCCGCGGTGTTTCGAGGGCCGCGACAAGAGATCTGGCCTTCTCGAGAAGACCCAGTCTAGCATCTCGGTCGGCTGCCAAGTCGTGGGTTCTTCCCTGGGAGGCAATGTCGTTCAGAAGGCCAGGCACACTGCCGATGTCACATGGTGAAGACGCGATTGAGACTTCGACTGTTTCTTCAAGCTCGGTCGGGGGATTCGGGGCGGCCATGGCTGCGATAGGTACCCTCTGTGGGGCAGGGAGTTGGTCGAGATATGGACTTCAAACGGGGCTTCTAGTCCAGGGCAATGTGGACTATTGAGGGCGGAGGGTCACTTCTCGCCCTTTAATGTTCGGACAGCTTTTCTTCCGTGCATTCCAACCGCCCGCCCGCAGATCGAGTGCACACACCGTGTTCTTTGCATCGAGTGCCATGCAGCGTGCACACGGCTCGACAAGACCGAAGCAAGCCAGTGAAGTGCGATGTTTGTCCGAGGCACACACTTTATAGCTGAAGCTTACTAGTGCCACCAATGGCTGGGCTTTCTTTGTCTTAGATCTTGGAGGGTGGCTAATGCGAGTCTTCGGATAATGTAGCAGGAATTTGAGTGGGCAGACGCACAGTTTTGAATGGCAAACATACGGTATTGATCAGATTGGGTTCTCGGGAGTAGAAAATTTGATGGTGGTTTAGGTAATGTCAGTGACATGGAGGTTATACTTGGGCATGGACAACAAAAGGCCTATCTCTTTAGTATAGACTGAATAATAGTAGCTGTATCTTTGAAGGCCGTGGGTAACAAGGAGTGCAGGTAAGGTTCAAGTTCTATTTGAATGTTATAAATGATGTGAAATCCCTCCTCCTTTTCGGTTGCATCCACACTGATAGTAAAGATGAAATCAGTAGATTCATTCTGTCTTTCCGGCCACTACTTTCCTATCATATTACTAGCACGTACCTAGGGAGTGTGCAGTGTAATTAAGGAGTCGCGTTTGGGATCGAAACAGGTCAAACACCAAACCTCGCGAAAGTCTAATCGTAGTCGGACGACAGACCAAGAATCATGACTTTAAAAAATTGCCGATATAGGTATCTAAGATATCGGTTAAACTTGTGATTCTAAATCCGTGTCTGCAGAGATTGAACTATACTCGCTGTCAAGGAGGTAACCATATCGTGCTGTGTTAGCTCTGTGCCAAGAAAGGGGATGCAAGAATGGCACGTGCACCGCCAGAAAGTGCAAGCCCAGCCAGCTGCAACCCAGTTCACTCGCCCACATCACGTTCGGGACGTCGATGGAAACTGCGTTGGGCGTACATGCTATTAAAGAGCCATGGAGTATTGGTTTTTGAACTGTAGGCGTTGTGAGCTTTCATCCCCTTGATCTCTAAGGTTGCGATCGTTCCTTCTCTCTCTCTCTGCCGTTGCCAATTGGGCGCCTTGTTAGAACAGGGCGCGTGTAATCGGTATCTCTATTGTTTAAATGACTTGGGAATTCTTGATGCTGCTGGTCTAAATAAATAGCCTCGGCTACGGCGCCATGGGGAGCGATGTGGTTGTTGATGATGGGACGCGGGCAGAATCGCTGTGGAGCCTGGAGCAAACAGCCCGGAGGACGGGACTCGGGAGTCGGGGCCGGAGCAGTGGAGCTTGGACATAATCCTACCTTCGTACACGAATATGTATCAAAGGTGGATAGAAGATAAGGGAGAGGCCCATCGGCCCTTGGGCTTGGCTCCTGTCTTCGGGAAAGAACTCAAGTGGTCAATCGAGGCGCCTCACAAGCCGGAGCAGATCAGATGTTCCTCCCGGCCACCTTCGCAGCCGATCGCAGGCCTCCCCCCTTCTTGAGCTGCCCGCACTTTGCTGAGTGGTCTGAGACCCTCCTTTCCAGCGTGTCTCGGTCTCGCATCTCCCACTGCCCGTGTATGCACCGAGTTATTCCGTCCCACGATGTCGGCGCTCCCCGACCGGTCGCCACACCCCGCATCGTTGTCAGCTACATCGGCAAGCCCTTCGTCCTGCTGCGGGGACGGTGGATGACCAGAGCTCGACATCGCGTCGAGGCGCTTGGCTGGAACGATGCTGTCGACTTTCCACGATTCAACAGAGATGTTGTTGGCGCTTCAGCCTCTCAATATGGGCGACGCTCCCGACACAGGCCTATCTGCTCTCGATTCAGCTAATGCATTTGAGACCTTTGCTCTTGGCATCGACGCAACTGGCCCACAGCCCAACACCGCCTTGTGTGCCTTCGAATCCATCCTGCCACAAGCGGAGTTGGGGGTCGGCGGCAACACTTCCTTCCGAACGGCGCTCCTGCTGCAGGATGCATTTCCCTCGAATCCGCACGAATCGGCCGGTCTACTGTCTCCGTTCGGTCTCGACTGCCACCACGCGGCATGTCCGGTATATCTTCCAAGCCTTGTGTCCGACCCACAACAACCTTCCTCGGCGCCGGTGCCAGTTTCAGACCACGAGCGCGTCTTCAGCACAATCCCAGGAGGGCCCAACTCCGATTTGGGTCATCTCGAATGCCTTGCCAATGGCTCGCTAATGCTGCATGGCGTCAACAGCCATGTCCTTGACCTGGCCGATGCCGCAGTTTATCCTCTTCCCGCTGCCGCGACACGACCGATGACGCGCACCCGGTTGCCGCACAGTCCTCCCAATAGAACCCAGGCACAGACACAAGCCCGAACACTCACCTCGAACAATCCCACCAGACCCGAGAACAGTGCCGAACCCACGGCGCGGAGAAAGAGAAAACGGCCTCGGCTGTACATAGAAAGCGACAACCAGGTGTTTGAGGGAGGTGAAGGGCTGCCGACCCAGGCGTGTGTCGGCAAGGACGGCGCAACTATGCCCGCCTGGTCGCCACAGTCGACGCCAACCCCAAAGCTCAGCTCGTGCAGTACCGGTATGCCATAAGATACATTCCCAGCCGCGGCCGGACGGTGCGGCTTGTGAACAGGTCAGCTGGCAGTCAGCAGCCGTCGCTAACAGCGCTCAACTAGGACGAAGACGCAAAAAAATCGACAACCAAATTGCCCGGGGGCGCAATCGCGTTGCCGCCTCGCGCTACCGCCAGAAAACGCAAACAGCCATTTCCGAACTCGAGATGGAAGTGGAGGCGGCGAGGACACAAAACGAACAGTTGCTGGCTTGCTGCAATCAGCTTCGAGAAGAGGCGTCCGAGCTCAAGAACGAGATCCTGCGGCAGTCAGGCTGCGACTGTCCCATTATCCGAAGCTACCTCTCGATTGAAGCGCAGCGAGCGCTCAATAATATGATGCGCGACGCGCAGGACAGATACGACCGTGATACCGGTTGCAACAGCGGTAACGATGTTGCTTGGAATGAAGGAGAAACTAAAGCACTGCGTTCATGTGAAGAGTTTGAAAAGGAACAAGCAGACAGCTTTGAGGTAAACTGAACAGGAATCATGTCATCACGTCGCCCATTCTTTATTTTCACGACTAACGACTTCAGGGGTAAACCGAACGGCAATCATGTGGTTATGCCGCTCCTTTTCTATTGGAACAGCTAATTATGCTGCCGAACGCAGGCTGGAACGCTTGTCTCGCTAGCGATGTCGTAAAATGCATTTTTGGTGAAACTACCACGGCTCGACACAAAGAGCTGACATTCAAGTCGATGCTGCATTGTTTGAAATACAGGACTTTCAAGAGATACCAGCGCAACATACCTAAGGATCTCCCCTCTTCTTCCGTCACCCCCTACCCCTATTCCTGGCGCAGCATGTAAGGATGCCGGATGAAGATGGCAGACGATGGGTGCATCGTCACGCCAGTTTGTATCCGAGCAGAAGAGGTATCGCTTGTTGCGTTGCCACCACGGCTACCCATCGAGCATGATACTCCAAGGCTCTGACTCCGAAAGCAGGTGGGTCTCGCCATTTTTGGAAAGCTAGCACGAGCTGCTGTTGCTGATCACTCACCGCCTGAGGCGAGCGAGTTTTGGGGCGCTGTTGTGTTGGAATGCTTGTTGTTGGAATGAGGGGGATCGCTTGCCTGTCCTTCTGAGGCTTGGTGCTCCCCGATCTGCTGTAAATTGACATGTAAGAACCTTCGCCCTCTTCGTACGGTCGTTACGAGCTGCTCGCCTAGGCCGAAACAGGAAAAAGAAAGCTATTGTGAAATATTTCGTCTTCACCACAGACGCAGGCACCAAGTGGACCCTCTCCGTCCCCTCTACGGTCCTCCCCGGCGGGGCAGGCTCGCGGGTAGCGTTTAATATATTTATATAAAGCTAGAGCGTCGTTAGCAAGCTTTGGGCTGTGTATCTCAGGGCATAGAAGATATGAGGCGGGACGACCTCACGTCCTGTTTGGTCTTCTTCACTCACGCCAGGCTCGTCGGGGGAATCTCCGTTGGACGCAATTGGAAGTGAGAAACAAGACAGAGGAAGGACCGCCAGAAACGACGGGACGGAAGAAGCACCTTGGTGAAGGGAGGGAGGCACGCTTGCCTTTAAGCTGGCATGTGGTGACACCAGGTCCCTACGTTGGGGCAAAACCCGGTCCGAGTCTAGCGCGCCAAGCTGATGGGCCGACCTAGGTGCTGTCAACAGGCGAAATTCTGCGCTTAGCTGAGTCACGAAAGGATCCCTAGACTTTGATGGCGTACGGCAGGGGCGAGTGGTATCACCGTGGCAAAACACAATCCAAAACAGGGGCACAGAGAGCAATCAGTGGGCAGAAATTCCGGATCGGAGCTGGGCTTCTGCGACAAGATACCCACGAAAGTGGTGGTTTGAAAGGGATTTATTCCCTCGGGGCTTCGTGGCTGGCTTCCGAGCATCCACCAACACCCCCCAACGCCAATTAAAGTAAAGATGTGCGGGGGTCTAGACTGTAAGTCGGCATGGGCCCTCCAAAGGTGAATCGGGAAATTACGGCGCGATGGCGCTGTGGCGGCCCTTAAGCAAGCCCGACTCCCTGCGTCACCCGACCCTCATTGATCTGGCTATTGGCCCGAGTTTTTCCCGGCCGGCAGGTTTGTTCGCCACTGGGTCTTCTTCTGCAGAATTCATACTGGTATCTGGTTGCTGAAATCAGTGCATTCTTTGGCTGATGTGGTTTTTAGGGAGATTTTGCTGAATCAAAGAGGCATTGATTTTGGCAACCGCGTGACTTGCTCTGAGCCCTGTCGCGCGGATCTAAGGTATCTTTAGGAACTTCGTACTGAACAGAGAAGCGGAAGCAAGACACGTGGTTCGGAGTCACATGCCAAGGCCTACGGCCGCAAAACAACAGAGCCGAGGCTTACGCCCTGTAACCGAGGAACGCAGAGCCTATAAGATAGAAAGTTCTTCACAAACTTCGGGTGTGACCTTGAAAAACCAAGTAGTTTTTCATGACCTATAATTGCACAGAAAAGCAAGGGCTAAGGAACCAGGATGACAAACCATTCTATTAACTGAACAACAGCAATCTTTCCAACAACTCTTTAGCAGTTATTACGAACGTCTCCATGTCACTATCCTCTAGTTCCTCGAGCGAATCATGAACTTCAACCGCCATTCATCCCCTAAACCCTGCTGGGCCACGCGCGCCTCCACTTGGAAAGCAGCCTGGGAGATCGTGAAGAAAGCAGACAAACCGAACCTCGGCTTGACGCTGGACACGTTCCAGATTGCCGGTGGCGAGTTTGGAGACCTAACGACTAGATCCGGCTTGATTGAGGATGTTAGCAGGCCTGAATTACAGGCTCGTTGGAGGGCAAGTCTTGAGGAGTTGTCGGCGACAATTCCTTCAGAGAAGATTTTTGTGCTCCAGTTGTCGGATGCCTATAGAATGAATCCACCGATTGACGACTCCGAGAATGGTCAGGAACAGCCGCCTCGATCGAAATGGAGTCAGGACTTCCGACCGCTGCCTTTCGATGGGGGTTATTTGCTTGTCCAAGACGTTCTGAGAGCTGTGCTGGATACTTGAGTTTTCGAAGACGACTCGGGATGACTTTTCAGCGCACATTTCTGCGAGCTTGGAGAGGTCGGCGGCCATGTCGTCGATGGAATGGGAGATTTCTTCAGCGTCGGATGCGCCCACCTTTTTCGTGTTAGCAACGGTATGCGTAAGGTAGGTGTGTGTATTGTACTTAGTATTCGGAATCACCCACTTGAAGCATGTCTCTCCCGAGGGCTTCCATCACCTTCAACCATCCTCTTGCTCGTGCAAAGGCATCCTGTCTTTCGCTATCCTGCGAGCCGAGCTTCCACCCTTCAAACTTTGCCAGCGGCCTCAGCATGGGAATCTCAATGCCAATTTCCTCTGCTACGGACTTGGCGTTCTTTGCAATCTCCACGATGGCATCGTAGTCGCTTGCGTCTAGCTCCTCGCCGTTTAGGACCTTGCCGTAGGCTAGGATATCGGACATTGCTAATTCGACTGCGTCGAAGCCCGCATTGTGTATGACTTTTAGCTTTTCCGGTAGATTTATGGTGGTGGATTTGGGTTTGAGGCTGCATGTTGCGAAGCATGTGGGGATTATTGAGTGATTGTACGGGTACCGGATTCCCATCTGAGATCAGGTTGTGGGGTTGTGCCAAGAACCTAAAAGGAGATATGACGATGCGGTGACTGTAGATCGGTCCTCGTTATAGCCAGATAATAAGGTAATATGTAGCTCAGTCCAACAACGCAGCTCAAGTGCAGGGGCCAGGTAAGTAATCATTTATGGGGCGGCGCCGTTCATCTCATGCCTCTGTATCGTCAATATGACGTCGAAGGGACGTCGAAGTCGACGAATTGGGGAGCTCCATTGGCTCACCGAAAGATTCCCTCCGATCGCTGCGAAGCAACCAATTGCCAAGCTGCAGATCTGTGCAAGCACTGGAAGCTTCACTGCGAGATATAGGCAACCTGACTCCGTACCTCGAGCGCCTGATTTATTTCTTGCGATCTCTCTGCCCACAATCATGGGAAAAACAGCAAGCTCCGCCAGCTCCTCCAGGCCTAAATCGCACCAGCGACTCCGAGTCGGAGGGAAGCAGCACAGGCCCGTCACGACAATCGCATGCACTGAATGCCAGAAGAAACACACAAAGGTAAGACGCCTAGGCGCCTAGGTAGGTAGCTAATTTGATGCATGGCCCCTGTTGGCAGACATTATGGCCTTCTTTTGCTTACAATGTTGTTCCCCGCAGTGCGATGGCCAGAGTCCATGCGGGAGGTGTCGTGACCAAGAGGATGCGGAGTGCAAGTACGAGGCGCCGGTGCGCCAGTCCAAGGGGCAGCTGCGCAGCGAGATGGACCAATTGTGCCGCCAGAAACGCTCAAATGATCGGCTCTTTACCGCGCTCGCCCGCCCCGGCCTAGGCGAGCAGATCCTGCAGCGGCTGAGGAACGGCGAGACGGCTGGCGACATCTCCAAGACGCTGGCTGCAATGGACCACGGCTCGGGCTCGGAAATCGATTCCTGGAAGGAGCATCAGGATCAGGAGCAGGACCATGAAACGGTGCTTGTCACAACGTGGACCGACGTTAGCGAAGATAGAAACCTGGTGCAGCACCTGCTGGCGCTCTACTTCTGCTGGGAATATCCTACATTCGCGTCCTTCAGCAAAGAGCACTTCCTCCAGGACCTGCAGGACGGTACACCGCGCTTCTGCTCGCCACTTCTCGTCAATGCCCTCCTCGCGCTGGGCTGTCGCTTCACCAGGGAACCTACCCACGGCGAGACACCCGAGTTGGGCGACGACTTCTTTGACGAGTGCCAGCGACTTTTGCGGCTCGAAGACGACCACCATAAATTGACCACCGTTCAAGCGCTGGGCATCATGGCTATTCGGGAGGCTAGTTGTGGGCGGAGCTCGAACAGCTCGCATTACTCGGGCCAGAGTATGCGTCTGGCCATTGAGATGGGTCTCCATCAAGAGCAGGCCGAGTTGGACGACGACGAATTAGCAGTGCGCGCCGCAACCTTCTGGGGGTCGTTTGCCCTAGATCAGTAAGAGCCCACCCCTTTCTGCGCATCTATCATGCCTCGGCGTATTGCTAACGGATACAGCGCCTGGTCTCTGACCGCCGGGTCGCTGCCCCAGTGCTCCTATTTCCTACCTCTGCCCGCCGAACCCGAAATAATCCATGATATTGAAGCGTCCCTCTGGGCCCCCTATACTGACAGCGGTGAGTACGTATGGTTTTGAGGCTGAATCCTTGCAGCCTAGAATTAACGCTAACATAGTGCAGGACCATCACCAGAGCCAGAATACAAGCAACCATCCAACGTGCGGTCAGTGTTTAGATGCTTCTGCGAGCTGAGCCGCCTTGTCCACCAGTCACTTTATATGCTCCACTCCCCCGACCGGCCCATCACGAGCAAAAGACTGCTTGATATTTACACCAGGTACTTGACCTGGTACGATACGATCCCCGAGGTTCTGAGGCTGGGCCATAACTTCACCCCGGCCGTCCTCTTCATCCAGTGAGTCCATCCCGCAAATGAAGGCTGGTTTTTGACTGATTCAGCCGAGTATGTACTACCATTTCGCCATCCTCCTGCTCTTCCGTCCCCTGATCATGCTGCGTATCATTGCATCTAATGTTATGCCGCGAGACGTTTGCTGTCAAGCAGCCGATACAATCCAGAGGCTGCTGCGGTCCTACTCGCAGCTCTACACACTGAAGCGCACACCATCATTCGTCCCATACTTTATCTTTACGTCATCCGTCATGCGCCTTGCCGTTAGTGCGGTGTCGGTGAACAACTCTGAGGGGGCTGGTGTCGGAGGCAATACCCCGGGACCCGGTGATACCGCTACAATCGCCTCAGCGGCCGCCAAGCGCGACCCCAAGGTAGCTGAGATGGTCAATCAGGGAATCCGCGATCTGATCGAAATGGCGCCGTTTCACGGCTTTGCGGGACAGGCGCTCCGCATCCTGCGATTCCTGGCCAGAGAAGGCCGCTTCGACGTGGATGTTGGGGGCAATAGCCTCAACTTCTTCACGCCCGAGGAGAATGTTTCGCACTCGTGTGACAACGGCAGCAGCACAGCGGTGAGTGGTGGTCGAACTACTACCGAGCAACGACCGACCGCTTCCGAGTTGGCTCTGCCCGGGCACCCATCACTGTTGGTGTGGGATCCCCATTTCTGCCCGTATCCTGTGCCAGGGCGGCCTATATTACCAGTTAGAGTTAGAGGGAACTTGAACGAGGCCGGGTTTGAGCTCCTCTGAGAGGGAGGCTTGCCTGACTGGGATTGCATAGGTTCTCACCTAGCTATGCAATTCAGCCTTCTGCTGTTATGCAGTCCTAATAGTTGGTCTCTGTGTGTCGGGCGGGTGTCTCCCGTTCTGTTAGAGTCCGGATCCGGGCCATCCCTCTCATCATCTAGACTCTAGTGTTCTGGACGGTTTGTTTTGCTTCCTCTATCACTTAGGTACGTTTCTCCATGTCAGCAAGCGTCTCACGGCTATTGCATGCTGGGCCACGTCGAACCCCTCCCTAGGCAAGCCTATCATTGGCTCTTGATCGCGGCAAATGCATTGCCTGTTAGCACCGACTGAGGGGCCTGGGAGTGGTCCGATTTGAATGCCAGGAAGGCGCTACCTGCATTTGATTGAATGCGGTGTGTTGATTGGCGGACATTGCAATCCGCGGATGCGTGTCAGTACCGGGCTTCGAGACGCGTCCCTTCAAAGACCTGAAAGCTGCGCCTAGTTTCGAGGCTTGGAAAGAATGCAATTCTTGGGGGCTTTGAAAGAGAGGAAATAATAAAGTGTTCCGAAAGCAATGGACTTCCAGGCGCTGGAGTAAGTCCGACCACAAAGGCGCTGCAAGCCCCTGAAATGGAGCCCCTGAGAAAGAGTCTCCCGGGTTGACAAAGCAATGTCCACGGTCTGGCTGCCACTACTTACGTGTCAATTTTCATAATGACCCCGCGCTAGACTGTCCGCAATGACCTACATAGCCCCAGACACCCGCGCGGAACAACCTCTATTAAAACTACTTACTACCTTAGACCTCTTCATCCCCGCAAATATGCGGCTCAGCAGACTTAACACACCCGTAATCTAGATCTTGCCACTTATCCCGTTGTTCGACCGACCGGCCAAAGTACGCTCTTGATTCGGTCAGGCAACAATACCAAATCATTGCTGAGGTGGTGGTGTCTCGCTGCCACACCCTCATGTGTACTTCCCCCCTTTCTTTGATGATCTCTCCCATCGTGCGGCAGTGGCCTGGGTTAGAGGTTAGGGCTGTGGTTAGCGTCTAGAAGTAGTTGAAGTGCGAAAGTGCGTTGTGAGAATTCTCACACGGTCTTTCCCGAAATACCAAGGCCTGGCATGTTGCTTGTGGGCCTTGACTGCATCGTGGAAGGCGTTGATTCCATTGGCATTGGCTGTTTACAAATGCAAGAAGGCCTTTTAAAAATGTAGGAACGTTTGTTCAAAATGTGGCAAGGCCTTTTACGAATGGCAGGTGGCCTGCAATAGATAACCAAAGGACGGCCTCAACAGTAGGAAGGCATCTTTCGCACCGGCTGAGGGGCCCTTTTCTTTTGACCCGAGCCTTCGGAACCCAGGCGGGGCTCACCCAGCAACCTCATCTCAACATGGCAACTTCCCCGCGCCTTCACGCACCAACGCGAGCGAGGTATCATCAGACCGTCAAGACGCGCTCTGATTGACGCTCGCTCACATCGTGGGCCTCACTGCTTAGGTGGCGCACCCACCAGCCGCGCTATTTCTCCCCGAATTTGTCAGATGCACTTAGGGTTGGGAAAGAGGGGAGAGGGCACGGTATTCGCTCGTATTTCAAGGGCAATGTCACGCAACCTTCGCTATGTCTTCTGCAACTACTTCCCGCTCTCAATCGCGCCCTTCAAGGTGGAGATACACGATGTTGGGCAAAGATGACATTGACGCGCGCGGTGATGGCGACGAGATCGTCGCGTCTGAGATCGCGCGCGACGACCCGAGTCCAACTCGCCTTCCAAACCACGATGACCGCCTGTTCCCGACCGACTGGCAGGTTTGGAAATGGCACAGAGAGCAGTATCCGGTGGCGCTGATGTTCAACATCGGCGCCTTCATGCTGCCGGCCGTGTACAACACACTCTCCAAGCTCTGGGTCGCCAACATCGACTCTTCCCTCGTCGTCACCACCGATGTCTACACGTACATCGGGGTCGTTGCCGAGGTGCTGAACGAGGGACTGCCGCGTGCCGCCTGGGTTGTTATCGGCGATAAAGCATCGCGATCCCTCCCGCAGCGTCTCGGTCTTGCGCACACGCTCATCCTCTTCCAGTCGGTCCTCGGCGTGATCATGAGCATTGGTTTCGTTGCTGGAGCGAGGACCTTTGCGAAAGGTTTCGTGCCGATCGAGGTCCGCGAGCAGAGCCTGACCTACGTCCGCATCAGTGCCTTCTCGGCATTGAGCTCGGCCATTGAGACGGCCGTCTCGGCGGCGACTCGGGCACTTGACAAGCCAGACGTACCGTTCATCATCAGCACATCCAAGTTTGCTATCAACATCATCCTCGATATGCTGATCATCTCCAACTTCCACGTCGGCAGCCACACGCCCACCATCAACATGCAGGCCGGCATCCAGCTGGCCTGCAACATGGCCGCTGCCTTTGTAGGCCTCTTCTACTTCCTGTCAACCACATCACTGAAACTCCATCCACGCTGGAAGCGCCGCGACTCCGTTCCCGACGCCGCCTCTGCCCCTGACAAGACCCGGCCCACCCTCAAGGCACTCCTCGTACTGATGCGCCCCGGCCTCATGATGTTCGCCGAGTCCGCCGTGCGCAACGCCCTGTACCTCTGGCTAATCACCACCATCGTCGCCCTCGGCTCAACCTACGCCACCGCCTGGGGCATTTTCAACGCCATCCGCTGGGGCCTCGTCATGGTCCCCGTGCTCGCCCTCGACGCCACCGCCTCCGCCTTCGTCAGCCACCGCTGGGGCTCCTGGCGTCGCGAAATCGGCGTTACCACCCGTCGTCCAGCCGCTGTCACCCTCCGCAAGCTCTTCCACATCACCAAGCCCGCACTCATCTCCCTCGGCCTCGCCATCGCCATCGAAGTCCCCCTGGCCATATTCCTCTCCCTCTGGGGCGCCCGCCCCTTCGCCCGCTATCTGAGCGGCTCAGACGAGGTCGCCGACGTCACGGCGTACATGTGGCGGACGATTGACTGGTGCTACATCTTCTTTGCGGCGTCGACGCAGATGGCGACGGTGCTGCTGGCGACGAGGCCGAAGTGGTATTTGTGGCAGAGCTTGGTGAGTAATTTGCTGTATGTGCTGCCGTGGGCGATTGTGTGTCAGGTGAGGGACTTGGAGGGAAATGCGTGGACGTATCATAGCTTGGTGTTTGGGGGGAGTTTGGTGTTTAGCTTTGTGGATGTGCTTGTTGTGGATGGGCTGTGGGCGTGGACTTTGTGGAAGGGGAGGGCGAATTTGGAGGTTTTTAGGGAGGGGTGAGAGTGTGAGGGGTGCTGGGTGGAGGTTAGCTGGGTGGACGTGAGTTGTGTCGTGGTTGACGAGATGTGCTGTGGACTGACTGGTTTCTTTGTGTCTGGGAGGGGGTTCGTTTAGTTTTGGGTTATCCTCTTTGTCCTACTTTCCGGCGAGACGGCAGTTGGCAGCACCAATCATTGGACGGTCGACAAGGACAAAGCAAGCAGCATGACAGACTCAGCAGTTCCCATTAAAGGAACCCGCCCGAAGCTACGACAACGCCATTGTCTTCTCAGCCTCTTTGATAGTCACGTAAACATCAACTGATAGCCTGCACAGACCCTTTGATTGTCACGTACTTGACGATCGATATAAAACCACTCGTCCAGCCTCCTGAATACTCGATCTAATCACACAAACCAGAGACCCACTTCCAAGAATCACATTCAAGGTAAGTTTCTCCGTTTCAAACTAACATCCTCATACTAGATCCACCCAAGATGTCTGAAACATCCCACATCCCCACTCTCCCCCAGGAGGTTCACAACCTCATCTGGCGCCGAGCGCTCCCCTTCCCCGGAATCCACTTCTTCAGCATGAATCGCAAGACCACAACCGAGTTCACCGGTTCAACGATCCCGCCCAAGCGCAAAGATCGCGCCCTTCTGCCGCCTTATTCCCGACCTGAAGGCGGCAACCTCTGGTGGGCTTCCCCCGAAGATGAGCACCAAAAGCAGCGCACGGGCTGGTTCAGCGGAGGCAACCCCTCTGCCTATTCCACACTGGCAAACCTCCGGGCTTTGTCCGAGACTTCCGCAGAAGAAGTCAACAAGGCTTTTGAAAAAGCCGAGGCCTCAGCCTCACCCATCGGCAACGACCCGAACGCCGGGTGGGTGAGTTTCCTCCCTACGCCTCCTACTCCCTCCCCTCCCCCTTCCACCACCCCCCCCTCCAAAATCGTGCTCAACCTCGCCACAGACCTCGTCTGCATCCAAATCCCCAACCGCACCTCCCACTCCGAGTGGTTCGGCTTCCACGAATCCCTGTACAACCTCTCCTTCATGGGCATGGTCTTCTCCGAGCTCGAGCACCTCCAAGCACTGGTGGTGGAGCTCCGCCCTCCCCGCCTCAGCGGCCCCTCCTCCTCCTCCTCCTCCTCCTCGGACTCGGAATGGCACGACGACTGGCTCCCCTCCGCCTCCGCGCCGCAGGTCATGCCTGGCTCGTACCCCCGCAGCGAAGGGGAGGTAGACCACGTGTACCTCTCGTCGCACTTTCCCTCGCTGAATACGGTCTACATGCTAGACTACTCGCTGCGCTTGAAGAGGGGGTGCACTCCTTGCGAAGAGGCGAGGAGGTGGCGCGGGGGGAGGCATGAGTTTGTGGAGGTTAGGGGGAGGGATGGGAGGGTTTTGGAGAGGGAGGGAAAGGGGGTGAATGGGGAGGGGGAGGGGTTTGATCTGGCGGGGGAGCTGGAGAGGGTCAAGGGGGGGCATGTTATGCTGCAGAAGTTGGGTATTGAGCCGGGAATTGAGGTGAGGTTTTTGGCGAGGGTTGGGTGGAGGGGCCTTTGAGTCTAGTGGCTATTCTACATCGCAGTGCGATGTGGGTTTGCTACGTACACTTGGGCTATTAGTCCCCCTGGGTATGGTAGGTATGGGTTTCTAGTTGATGCTTTCAACCTTAACTTTCTGCTTGGCTTGGTTCTATCACAAGCTTTCGCTCATAGATTCCCTACTGCTTGGTCCTGCTCATAGATTTGCCTCATCGTACACACTTGTGTAAGATGAAACGAATAAAATGTTTTCTTTAATTATTGATGCTTTCAATGTTTGAATCCGATGTGATTGTATTGGGTGAACTTGAAATTGTGATGCTGGATGTGTGAGATGGCCATTGATTGTGTATGGCAGCCTGAAGGTTCGTTACTCCCTTGTTCTCGGCGCCTCGCTGGTGTCGCAAACCTTCGCGGAGTTGAAGGTTCGTCGGACGCCAGAGTTGCGCAGGCGTTTGATGTCTCGCGGAAACCTTGACAGTGTTGAGCCCGTGGATGACTTGTAACCTCCATGCTGTGCAAGGCACATTGTATCTATCACCAAACTCCTCCCAATGGAGGCTTCCGGTTTAATTATAAATTTCTGCATATTAGCTACAAGGTCTGATTGAATGCACTAGACATAAATCAACAGTGACGCGTCCTTCATACTGATATGTGGGAAGTTATAAGGGTAGAGTAAATTGACGAATCTAACATCTTTGTGCCTGAGAGCAGCTAGTTGATCACAAGTCTTCTGGAATATATGTCATCAAGTGAAGCAAATAATACAGTGTAACTTAGGAGTGATGATCTATTATCTGATTACGATTCACTGTGTAAGTTCAAAGACACGAGGAATAAGGTTTGGCGTTTACGAGGTGCCATGACGGGCCTCTAAGACACTGAAGCGGTTTCTTTCAACCCTGATGAGGGGATCTGCCCGGATTTATACGATGCCGCAGCAAGGAGATGTACTTGCAGATAGCTTACGGAGGACGGACTTGGACATATGGCACCGGACTAAAAACGAAATAGTTATATGAGATAGGTATCAAACCCTCATTGCGACTTTTTCAACATCATAAACATAAAAAAGCTAAAATAGCCTCAAACTCAATCAACAACATCACCTATCGTCTCAGACTCCACAAATCAACACCCTCGCCCCAATAAACTCGGTGTAAGTACCAGACCCTATCTAAGGAGATCTCTATCTCAGTCCGAGGTATATGAAGTTGAAGTATCACTCACATACCTTACCCTTTTTAAAATCACTTCTACCATGGCCGACGCAAGTAATAATTCCGGAGAAGCCGGCGGTAACTCTGGAGGATAAGGAGCCAGTAATCCCGAGGGAGCAGGCGGTAACCCCGGAGGAGGAGGAGGCGGCCAAACCAGCCAAAGCGGCCTCTTGGGGGACGGCTTCGGCTGGACCGATGGCAGGAACTCCGGAGGAGTCGGTAGGAGCTCCGGAGCTACGGGAAATACGTCCTCAGGCGTGGTCAGCATAGACAGTTATAAACCCGCGCCACAGGAACTCTCGCTTGGAAAGCCACCGTCGGTTACTCAAGGATGCAAGCCGACTAACCAGTCTGGGCTGCTTGACGAGCCGCGGCGTGACCCTGACAGTGGGACGGCCTAGTATCTGGTGGCTTCGGATCGGGATCTCGTGGAGCAATATTGCTCGCAGACAGACATGGACGTAATTATGTCACGGTAGTAACAGGGACAGTCTCGGAGGACCGTCGACATAATTTCCTTTTTCTCTTCTTTCTTTAGGTAGGGACCTAGCTAGGTATGAGTGGCTCAACACCATTCCATAGTATTGTAGGAAATACACTTCAGGGGGGGCAAATTTTCTCGGAATGGAAGATGTGCAAAAAACAATGGAAACAGTTCGGATGATGACAAAATCTGGGTGGCCTTCCCACTAGGGAGCGGACTGCCGGTATTACGAAGAAGGTGGGGGAAAGTTTTACTCCTGGCGGTTCTATCGAGATGTAGGTATTGTTGCCGTGCTGTTTCAAGAGTCTCGTGTTCTTCATCTTCGGCTGCCTGCCTAGGTGCTTGCGGGCTCCAAGTTGTGAACTTTCTTCTCTGGCTCCGCCTCACTCAAATCTGCAAGTCCCTTTTGCTGGCGGTCTCGCAGCCGCTTATTTTTGCGTTGCCTGGCCCTTTGCTCGCGGATTGTTTGGAGTAACTCTGGCTCCATCTTAGATCGCAACATCCGGCTTTTGCTTGTCTGGCCCTTTTCTCGCGGATTGTTTGGAGCAACTTTGGGTCCGTCAAAGATCGCAATTTCCGGCTTCGACGACGTTTGCGTCTTTCTTCTGTCAATGCTTCTCTCTTTTGGCGCAACTCCGGGTCCTCCAGCAGCTCCCACGGTCGTGGCTGGGACTCTGCTGTGCGGCGTTCTCGGCTATGCGCCCCCATCGTTTCAAGCTCTATGTCATATTGTTCCGCGAAACGGCGGACGCCGTCATCTAAAAGCCCTTCGCCGCGCTTGATGACCTTGAGCAAGGCGTTGTTGATGGGGGTGGGTATTCCGAGCAGCGATGCTTTTTCCGCGACGTATCCGTTGATAAAATCGATGTCGGTCTCCACGCCGGCGCGCACATCTGCAGCCATGGGGCTCGAGTCGTTCAAATCGTCAAGGCAGACGGTCTGAACGACCTTCCAGAGCCTATTGACCGCGTGAAGCTCCATGCCGTGGGTAGCTGGCACAGGACGTTTGAGAATGACGGCCATCGTGACCTCTTCCAGAAGATTCTTCACAAGAGCCTTCCTCGACGGCACCTCCAAGAGCTCACAGTAGCTGCGACAGTTGAAGATTACCGACAGGGGCTCGATCACAGCGTCAACTATCAGTCTGGCACGCTCAAAAGCTACTAGCTCTTGTTGCGTTATAATCTCGGTGAAGAGTGGCAAACGTGGCCGCGGGAGCTTGTAGGTTCCCAGGCGTAGGAGCGATTCACTTATAACGGCTGGAGCCGGCAGTGAGCTCGGGCTGCAGTCTGCGTTCACAGTGCCGAACACAAGATGGCGTGAAAAGATGTCGCTTTCTGATGGAAAGCTGATGGCCTTCCACAAGGTAAACAAGTTCTGTTCTGGGTTTGAGATGGAAAGCGTTTTGTAGATTTCAGGCGCATTAAAACCTGGGTTGGGGTCAACAATGGGTGGTCAGGCCGACAAGTCCGTACCTGGGAGGGGTGGGGACTGGAACTGACCAAGACCGGGGTTGTCAACGAACATGATATGGGCAGTGCTGTGCAGGTTGTCTTGGACGGCGCGGAAGGCTTCTGCCACTGCATTTGGCTTGGTTGTGACAATCAGATGGCGGATGTTGGGACGCGGGTGGAGCGGGCTGGGCGTGGCAGCTGGATGATTCAAGGTCGAAATCCATTTTTGAGAACGTAAAGGGTGTTTCTCTGTCTCTGCTTCCGAGAGAAAAAAGACGGGCCGTTCCGGATCGCTTATACCAATGAAGGATGCGATGAGCTTGGCGGTGTCTCCGGAGCCGAGGATGTGGATCGGTGCCAGGCTCCGCAGTGCGCGTCGCCTTTCCGGGGGCGCCGACAACGCTTGCGACGGCACTGTCCATGCGGCCCTCAGCCTAGCGAGTGGGGTGCGTCGAAGGGGGTGCGAAGAGGGTTTCCGCAGGGCCAGGGGGGCGACGGGCCCCTTCCCGGCCCGATTGAGCCTCATGTTGCTGTGTTGTGGATTTTGATTCTTGAACTTGTAAAACATGGTCGTGTCGCTCAAGCCTGCACGTGTCCACACCACCCCACGTGACAGCTAGACGCAGAGAGCTATTGACCGCATTTGGAGATCACAAAACATGAAACAGGTCCGCTGGCTCAATGGCAGAGCGTCTGACTACGAATCAGGAGGTTCCAGGTTCGACCCCTGGGTGGATCGATATTTTTGCTATTCTCTTCAATTGAACCCAGGTCTCCCTAGCCGCGCCTGCCAACATCTTCCGCTCTGAAGCTATGTTGCTCTACTTCCGAGGCCATTTTGCTCCCGGAGACTCGCGGGCCCAACACATGTCTGTGCGACAAGGACGCGTGCCGGCGAACCAGGTACTCCGTGGGATAAAAATGGCAACAAGGTTTCGAAACACGATTTGGATATTCTGGGTATACGGAGGCTGTCGGTCCCCCGCGGTCAGACGGGCTTGGCGCACCCGAATCGGGTGTTGAACCACGGTCGCGGCAATCTACATAGATGGTGGGCTGGGTGGCGGACCACTCACACGCCGCCGCGACATGCAACGGCATGCCACGCCATGCAATGCGACCATAGTGCTGACTGTTTTTAGCCGGCCTCGTGCTGGGCGAGTGCGGCCGTGGGCCTGCGACGCGTGGGCATCGGGCAGGACGGCCCAGACTGATATCCTGCGCTCTTCGATTTCTTTCGAGAAGAGCGCCCTTTCCGGATCCGCTTCGACGTCACCGAAGACAGACACACGACATCGCCCCATGACGCCGTCCAACTGACGCCCCGGCTCGCAGTGCACCGAGATGCCTTCGTTTGCTAGACCCCAGGCCGACACGGCGTGGCAGCGGCCAAACACGGACGAGGACTTTACCCAGCTGTGGGAGCGCCACATCGCCGCTGCCCGGAAGCAATTCGGATCGACAAGGGACGACGACACCGCACCGGCCGGAGATGTTGGACATGTCTGGGACGAGAAGATGGACTCGGTGGTCGATGCCTTGGAATTAGCAGTGTCCGTCAACCCCTTCTCCACCCTCGAATTCATCGCTGACAACCGCAGACAAAGCCCTCACTCCAGGGCCCCATCCAGCCCCGAGCCCTTGTGGTCCGTCCGGGATGACTACTCCGAGACAGCCCTATCATCACCAACACAGGGCTCCATCTTCTCCACCGCCGCTCTGAGCAAACCCGGCCCCAAACCCAACCCCATGCCCACCCCTATCATCACCATCTCCTCCCACGACGACGACCGCGACACATTCGACCCCGACACGCCCATGGTCGAGATCGGCGGCCGCCACAGCAAAGGCAAAGAACTCGCCTCCTACTACCTCGACCGCAGCCGTCTCAAGAAGCACCGCGACTCCCACCACCACAGCACACCTTCGCCATCCCCGTCCCCGTCCTTCCCCGACCCGAAACACCTCCTCTATAAGAACTACTCCAACCGCTACGTCCCCGACTCGCCCCTCTCCGCGGTAGAAACACCCATCACCTCCTTCCGCTCCGCCCTGCACATCCAAAACCCGCCTCCATCCGAAGTCCACGCCCTGATCCTCACCTGGGCAAAACACGACCGCCGCGGCGATGATGGACAGCTGTTATCGCCAGGGCTGGACATTGAGACGGACACGGTGCGAGCATGTTTCAAGAGGAGGGGGTATCGGGTGCAGTGTCGAGTGATTCCGGAGGATTATCCTACTAGTGCGGTGGAGACGATACTGGATAAGTTTCTGGCGAAGTCGAAGCCGGGGAACTTGTTGGTTGTTTATTATCGTGGGGAGGGGGGTGTTGAGGGGGATAGGATGGTGTTTTCGAGGTTTGTGCCTTTCTTCTTTCTCTTTCTGGCTATGCTACCTTACGTTCCCGTGCTGTGAGATGTTCTGTTTTCCTCCAAACCTACCCTACCATCTACCCTACTCTAACCGAGTTGAACTCCTTCCCCCCCTACCTCT
>Ga0247760_1001623_pt1 | contig 20066 bp, 39 predicted proteins | sample UWRJL171409R4_FD_179936 | JGI IMG/M metagenome (GOLD analysis project Ga0247760, IMG submission 179936) | Plant litter microbial communities from Arlington Agricultural Research Station in Wisconsin, United States - UWRJ-L171-409R-4 | ecosystem: Environmental > Terrestrial > Plant litter >... | reverse complement strand
CACGTCACGGTAGCCGAGGAAAAAACTGATGGACGGCGCACGCGATGCCGATGCGGTCCCGCCAGGGAACCCGTCCGCGTGTGACTCAATCGAATTGAACGCAAGCGCACGATCTCCGAGGCTCTCAAACACGCTGGGGTGGCAGAGGGTAGATATGATTGCTGAGTCCGCAGTCGTTGCGAAGGGCTGCGGATCAACAGTGAACAGTGTCGCATCGATACCTCGATCTCGAAGCCACTCGACCGTATAGTTGATCGCCCAAATATCTCCATCCCACGTCCGCAGTGCTTCGAGATCATTCGCCAACAACGGACCGCCGCCGCAAATCGCAAGCTTGCGGCCACTGCATGAATCCTTTTCGATCTGCCGCGCGCCTGCGTTGGCAGCTGCGTTCGCTTGCAGCTGCTCAATCCCAGCGATGCACTGAGACTTAACCTCAATGCGAAACGGAGTCATGCGCTGCCCTTGAGCAATCCAAGCAGCACGAGGGATGCTCGAATGTTTTCCAACTGAGCGGTGAACGCGTTGAATGCGGTTACCGTAGTGAATCCGATGCCACCACTCGCCCCCGTGGTCAACGTCAGCGCCGCTTGCGCAGCGTTCGCTGGCTGAGTGGTTGGAGTGATGCCAAAAAAAGCGGCCTTTGAGCCGTTGTTGGTCATGGAGATCTGATCGAACTCCATGACTGAGGTCGCGACGCCAAGCGCTCGACCGGTACCTACGGGTGCTGCCATGTGTAAGCCCTCAGAGAGAGGGGCCGTATGTGGCCCCTCTTGTTGTTACGAGCCTTTGAGCAGGCCCAGCAGGACCAGGCTGGCCCGGATATTCTCCAACTGCGCAGAAAACGCATTGAAGGCCGCAGAGGTCGAGAAGCCAAAGCCGCCACTAGTAGCAGTGGTGAGCGTCAGCGCCGCTTGCGTTGCGCTGGTTGGCTGCACGATTGGCGTCACGCCGTAGAAGGACAGCAAGCTTGAAGCGCTCGCGCCCATCGTGAACGGCGAGCCGAGCCCGCCGATAGTGCTACCCGTCGTAATGGACGGTCCTGGATTTGATGTAGGCATGGTGTTCTCCTGTTAACCCTGTGCGCGGACAGCGAACTGACGGTAGAGGCCATCATAGCCGTACAGCACGTCGCAGCGAGTCGGCATCGCGTCGTTGTTGATGGTGTATTGCGTGACCATGCGCATCGACATGCCGATGTCTGCATCGTTGGCACGCGCCGCAGACTCGACACCACGAGGCAGTGGCAAGTCAGCGAATGCCAGCGCGAATGCATCACGATGGAAGATCAGGCCCTGTGGGCTGGTCTTTGCTGCGTTCACGCCAGCAGCCGCACCGTTCACCGTGATCTGCGCGGTCGTCGAAATTGCAGATGGAGTGAACGAGTTCTGGAACTGACCACCCGTAATCACGACTTCACCGATCAGCAGCGACAAGTCAGTGCTTGAGTCTGAGCTGTAAACGCCCGTCGTTGCATTGAACGTGCCGTAGGTAAGCGAGGCAGTGGCAAACGTTGGGCCAGGGGTTGCAGAGCCCACCGGATTGGCCGTGTAGCCGCCAGGCGGCAGCACCACGAATGTCTTGAGCGAATTGCCGTACTGCGTGCGGCTCTGCGGATTGGCAGGATATACGCCAGCAATCTGGATGATATCGCCCACCTTGACTACGCCCGTGGAGAGCGTCCAGCCAGTCGTCTGCAGGAACCCCGACTGTGCCCAGCCGGTAGAGATGATCGCCGGTTGAGCCACGTTCTTTAGCGTCGGCGAGCCACCCTGAGCGCCAGTGACGAAGCTCACAATGTTCTGATCTTCGTACCAGTCAAGGCCAGCGAACTGGCGAGCGATCATTCCCGCCTTCACGTAGTCACCGATCGCACCCTGCGGATTGAACAGTCCCTTTACGCCATCAGTGGCATACGCCATCGACAGCGGATCAAGGATGTTTACCAGGGTCTCGCCTTTGGGCACAGCCTCGTTCGCGAGCAGTGCTCGTGCGGTCGCGTAAGTCAGGTAGTTCTGGTTCGGCGTGCCAGGCGTGCCCACCGTAAGCGCGGTGTTCTGGTAACCGAAATAGCAGCCATCAGAGTCGATGCGGTTCGCAACCGTAGCCATCATTGGCTTAAGTACGCGAGTCTTGAAAAGATCCATCGACAGCAGTAGATCTGCAGTCGTGAACTGAACATCGACGTGGAACTGATTTCGCAGCGTGACCGGCACATAGGTTTCGTTGGTATCCTCGACGTTGAGGGCTGGACCGAACGTACCCAGGTAGCGAGGCGGGCGACGGATGTTGACGGTTGCGCCGATCTTCGCGTCTTTGATCGCGAATTCGTCGCTGTACTGGCGGTTCACCTTATCGGCAAACACCAGCGTGTTTTCGAGAACGAGCAGCCCTTCGTTTGTGATGTAGCTGATCGTCAGCAGATTGTTCGACATTGCGGACTCCGGAAAGAGGGTTATGCATCCCCCTTACCGGCATCCGTCATCGACGTGCGCGTTTCTCCGCTTCACGTTTCCGATTATGCTCGCGCAGCTCCTGGAAGGTCATTTTCGCCGGGTCTTTCTCCACGGCCGAACCTTTCCCATCCAAAGGCTGTATCGGTGCAGGGGCCTTTGAAACCGCTGGAGCCGCTGCAGAACTTGCGGCCACATCTGACAGCGATGCTGTCTTCTCTGGCTGCTTGTCCCACTTCGTTTCCAGCTTGCCGAGTTCGGCTATAAACCGACGCGGCGACAGCTTGCGTAACCGATCGAGCGTTTCCGGGGTCTTCGCCAGGGTGTACATGAGACGGGCGCCATGTTCGCTTTCCTGGAGATACTCAATCACGTCACCATGAACGCGATCCATCTCCGTTCCAGCGATTGAGCCCATGACATCGTCAAAGTCATCGAACTCAGTTTTGGCGGCTGCTACTCGCGCGTTGAACTCTCGTTCGCGTGTAGCCTTCTCTGCGTCTTGGCGCTCTTTCTCTTGACGGGCTTTTTCAGCTTCGAATTTCTTCGCGACTTTGTAGTCCGTTAGAGCTTCCGTAAACTCTGCGACCGTCGCGAAATCTTCAGCCTTCGGTGGCTTATCCTCCGACTGCTGCACGGGCCGCGATTTCGCTTTGATTTCGGCCAGCTCTCGCTCGGCCTTTTCTGCCCGCGTTTCTGCCGCTATGCGTTCGAGGTAGCTACGCTTCCCGAACTCCTCGGCCTCTTTCATCTCTCGATGCTTTTTCCCGATGACCTTGCGGACATGCTCGGGATATTCATCGCTTTCGTTCTTCTCAGGCGTTGCACCTGCGGGTGTGGTTGTATCACCGTCAGGAAGCTTTGTAAATGACCCGTCCGCATTTCTTGCGGGCAATTCTTTCTTCGTCTCTGCCGCCTTCGATTCTGGCGGCTTATAGGCATCAACTTTTCCAGTTTCATGCAGCTGCATGACGTTCTCAGATGTTACCACCTGCATAAATTATCCTCGATGACCCGCTGTTTTCTAATCCACGCCCTTCGCAATCAACTTGTCGGCCTGCTTCTCCTCGTGCGAGGACTCCATCTGCGAGTTGAGCAACTGCGCTGCCGCGCCAATCTCGGCCACGTCGCGGCGGGTGGCCGCATCGGTATCGATGTCGTAGCGCTTGGTCGTGTCCTCCATTTCCTTGGTCTTGAGCGTCGTCTCCATCTTGGCGGCTTCGATCTGGCCCTTGTATTTGATCTCCAGCGCCTGCTCCTTGACGACCTGCGTGAGCTGCTGAATCTGGCCCTGCAGAGCGCCTACGATGGCCTGAGCCTGCTTCGGCAGACCCTTCATCACTTTTTCCATGCCTTCAGGGTTCGAGACGACCAAGCGGTCTGCCAGCTCATCCGCACCGGCGAAATCCATGTTCCGCACGACAATGTCAGCGCCCGTCTTGACGATCGGCTCACCCAGAGGTGTTCCGAGCAGTCCGAGCACGGCTTCTGTGCCCTCTTCACGCTTGGTCGCGTACCCGGGCCCCGTGTCCATGACGACGTCATAGCGACCCAGCTGCAGATTGTTTTTCACTCGGTATATAGCCGGCGCAGAACCTGGCTCGCCCCCATCTTCCGGCGTGTTGATCTCCACCATCTGCGGAATGCCGTCCTCCCCAATGATCCGCTGCATGCGCTTGGTGTCGTAGATGTACGGGATTTGCTCCAGCAGAATGATGCCGGTCCACATGATGGCGAGCGTCTGCTTGTCGTAGTACTGGAAATGCACCAGATCCTGCATTCCCTGACGGCGCTGCAAATGCTTGTTGCCGGATACGATGCGGGCCTGGATTTCTGGGTTCTCAATCGGTTGGCCAGCGACTCCCATCAGATCCTGCTGCGCGCCGGCTGCGGCCTCAGTCATGCCAGCTTCAACCTGAGCAGGATTCTGTCGCTGCGGAGGTGGCAGCACGGTCATGCCGTCGGCAGCCGTAATAGGCTTGTAGACCAGCACCGAATAGGATTTCTGGTTGGCGTCATTCCACTCAGGATGACCCTCGATCTGACCCTCTGCAGCCACCCATGGCGCCTTTGGCGTCAGCGCGTATCGCTCCGTCTGCGCAGTTCGCCAGTAGTTGAACATGCGGGCCGGATCCATCATGTCCTCGACCATGCCCTTACGGCGCACGCGCCCGTTGACATCGCGCACGTTGCCCTCGCAACGGATGACCGGAATGAATCGACCAGGAATCGGGCCGTTGGCCGGATTGCCAGTACGCTTCGCTGCAGCGCTTGAGCGCTCATCGATTACGGTGGTGCCATTAATGCGGAACCACTGCACCTCGCGCCTTGATGTGTTGCGAGAAATGGGGCGACCATCTTGTCCCGTAGCAATACGCCAACCCGTGGCCAGCATCGCCTCTGCATCCGGGAGTTCAGACTTCAGCCATGGCCGCCCGTCAGTCATCATGTACAGGACGTCCGGAACTTCATGGATGCGATAATACTCGGCCAGCCGAATCTCTTCCTTCGACTCCCAATCAAGCGTCATGTCACCAGGTGCATCTGCCTTCCACTCAGCATTGGAGGCCCTTGGGTATTTTCGCTTGTACTCGCGGCGCTTCATCTTCTCGCTGATGATGCACCACTGCTGGTCCTCTCCCGCCGGCATCACCGATGCGGGATCCATGTACACGGTAAACGTGTTGCGTATCGGCAGGATTTTAAGCTCTTGGTCGAAGCTTTTTGAATCGATGTAGTCAGACGCAATGCGCCAATAGCCCCATCCACCATCGACAGCTGCTTCAACCCCAGTGTCATACGCTACGCTTGCGTTACTCAGCGTCTCGATATGCCGGATCAGGCCATTGACAACCGTTGCATCTTCAACTCGGGCGCCACCGCCGACGGGATGACACTTGATGCGAGGCCGCTGCTGCCTGAGCATGTTCTTGAGGCGCTGTACGAACGTGTTCGTGTGATTGATGGTCAGCGCTGGGCGCCCGCCAATCTTGCGGTTGTTCGCAATATCAGCATCCCACTGCTCGCCCTCGACGAAATTCAATGCATTGAGGTGCCGGATACGATTTTCGCTTTCCGCATCACTCCCGATTTTCAGTCGATCACACGCTTCCTCGAAGATGCCTTGATGGCTGGTCGCGTCCTTGTCGGAATCGATGTCTTCGGGTGTGGCGCTCATGTGTCTGTCAATCCAGAGATTCTAACTGCTGCATCTATGCGTTCTTGAAGTCTGGTTTTTCCAGTTGGTCCGACCTGTGAATCTAGTAAAACGGCAACCATCGGTTGAATGACACGGCGGATAAATTCTTCTGACTCAAGCTCCATGTAATCTGTTGAACATAGGGCATTAGCATAGTGTTCTCCGATACGGACCGTTATCGATATGGGATCACTCATCAGATGCTGACCTGGTCCGGAACAGTGCGCGGCTTCATCGAGTGCATACGGGCGCCCAGCCCGGTCAGGGTAGATCTGATCTGCCGAGCCACCTCATTGACGCGGTTATCGCTGTCCGTGTAGCCGATCTTCAGCGCTGCCGCCTCGTCGAGTTCGCGGGCGGCGTCTTCGATAAGCCGGTGGCAATCGTCCAGCTCATCGGCCGCCTGGATGAGCAGCGCCTTGAGCGCCTTCGGTGCAGTTGACTCGCTATCGCGCAAGGCCTGCGAGGTATTGGGTGCGGTCACTGGAGCCTCGAATTTCATGCTATGACATCCACGCTTGTGGGCTGCTCGGCCGTTGAATCTGAGTCACGTTCGGTGCGGGCTTGTTCTGCACCACTGCATACCGTCGCATCATGATCCCGTAGCGCGTTGCCGACAAGAGGTCATCCGCTTCTTTCACAATCAGGCCGTCTTTGCGGTGGTAGTTCTCGAACTCCTCGAACCACTCATCCAGGTGGGAGAAGACCTTGAGACGCCCAGTCAACATGCGATCGCTCATGTCGGCGACACCAGCCTCCAGGCCGTTCGTTCCATCATCGAAGGTGGCGCGCTGTGGCAGCATGTTCAACCCATGGTCCTTGTACTGCTTGGCGAGCTGCTCACCTGATCCCTTGTCGTGCTGCAGACCGTCGTGCGGCCATGCCCAGGGCAGCCAGGCGCCCCACGGCTTCACGCTCATGGAGAACAGAGCGGGCGTCTGCTCGCGCTTGCGGTGCGCCGCAATCACGTAAATCACGTCGTTGTCCCGGTCCCATACCAGCCTGACGCCCGCACTTGGGTGATCCCAGCCGAAGTCCAAGCCACCGATCTGCGGCCAATGGCCAGGGATCGGGAACGGCTTGATGCGGATCTCATCGGCATCGATCACAAACACTCGACCCGAACCGAGCGCCGGCAACCCCTTGGCACGCGCCTTCTGTTCGTGTGCTGGGTAACTCGCGATGATGGCGGCCCGCTGCTCAGCGGTGTAGTGCCCAGCATCGTCGATCGTCATGTGAGTGACGTGCGTGCCAGGCATGCCGGTGGCCGTCGGGTAGAAGCGGCGAACCACCGATGTCATGCCCATCAGCGGCGTGAACGTGATCCACACCGGGCCCTGAACGACGTTGGTACGGGTTAGGCCCTCGAAGTAGACCTCCTCCGGGCATTCCTCGTCGAACCAAGCGAAGTCGAGCGTATCGGCCTGCCACTTGGTGCGCCCCTGGTCGTATGAAGCCATCGTCAGGATGCTTTCGCCGCCACTGATGTGGCGGACCACGATGGAGCTGACGGCATTCGGGACGCCTGGCTTGGGCGAGGTTCCGAGCAATGCGTCTCGCGGTATTGATCCCGTGCCCCAACTCTCTGGCGTCTCAGGATTGCCCAGCAGCAAGCGCTGCACGCCCTTCTTGGTCAGCTCCACTGACTCGGATCCGCAGATGCCGCGAGTGGGGCGGTCAAACTGATATCCGTCCCACCAGTCTGGGTAGCGCCCCGTCATGTGCATGGCGACTTCCATCGCGGCGGCGAGGGTCTTGCCTAGCTGATTGCCGGCCATGAGCAGACGCTCACGGAAGGACGCGCCAGCTCGGTGAAACTCGCGCTGCTTCGGATAGGGCGCGTAGTCTTCGAGCCGATTAGTCTCAGTGAGAAACTTTAGCTCCGTTGACAGCTGCAGCATCTCCTTGAGCTGGCTGTCGCTCAAAGTTTGCAGCTGGTCGGGCGTGAAGTGCGGTAAGGCGCTCAATCAATTCCTCGCGAGTCAACTCGCGTTTTCTGTCGTCTGTGTGTTCGACTGCCTTAAGATCTGGCATCACTTTCGCCAGGAGAATTCGAGCAGCGGCGATCCGCTCTTTTCCCATTGCATGCTCGCCTTTCACGCAGGCCTGCAGCTTGTCCACGATGTTCGCGACTTCAATGCGATCACGCATCGACTCAAGGAAGGCGTGATCAAGCGGCTTGCGGCGGTCGAGACTCATAACTCCCTCAGGTATCCATGCACGATCACAGAACCGTCGGCCTGTGGCTCAGCTCGAAAGCGCCTGCAGCCCTGTGCGCGCAATACGCGCTCAGCATCATCCAGCGCTTCGGATGAGCCGCTCGAACGAGTAACAACGTACTCGCCCGGCGGTGGTGGTGTCGGTCCTAGGCTCATTGCCCCTGCGTTTTACCGGGCAGTTGGTCAAGCGCAATGCCCTCTCTACCGACGCGATAGGCGTCCCATGCAATCTGCGCTCGCACATCAGAGAACTTGTCCTCCGCATCTACGTCGCCGGGCACGCTGTAATGCCGCAGTACGCTCAGAAACGCTGCGTCGTGCTTGTCCAGCGGGCTGGAGGCGCGATTAGCAGCACGCTGCTGTTGCTCTTGCGGGCCCTGTCCAGGCGGAATGTGCCGTGGCTCTACTTTTGATTCCTTGCTGGGTGCGTGTGTGGTGGTCGTCATGTCGCTTGCTCCTGGGGATTGATGGGTTGCGCAGCGGGGCTGTTTGCTGCCTCGCGCAGAACCAAATGGACCCCATTGGCAAGCAGTTCCGGCTTCGGGACGTCATGGTCTTTCTGCTCGGTATAGGCGATAGTGAAATGATCGAAGCCACCACCGCAGTGCGCATGCTTTTCGAAGAACTTCGCCAGTCTGCGCTCACCTACCATCGATGTATACGCGTGCTTCTTGCCATCTGAATCGCATCGATCTGCCAGTAGCACAGAATCCGCCTTATCCGGATGGTGCACACACACCAGATACATCGTGTTGCCGTTCATGAACGCACCACAGCGATATCGCCTTCCTGACACAGGAGGTGAAGTTCGTTGCCAATCATGACCTGCGGGAACGAATAGCCAAGGCCGTCGAATGCATTGAGCCCTCCCAGCTCGACGATATCGCCTGGCTTCACATCACTCGGAACGAAGTGATTTGACAAAACGTATTTCGACTTCTTCTCGCGATACTTCTTCGGATGCGACCCTGGCCCGACTGCAATGACCTCACCTCGAACCGGACGGCCGTGACGAATGGCAATAATCGTCTTTGACGCATCCCACGGCAACGGCTTGATGAGCACTCGATCACGCAACGGGCGCAGGGTGGTGCCAGCCGGTAAATATTCGATGGAGTCTGAGTGCATAGTGTGACGTAGTCGATTCAAGTATGCGCACTATGATCCGATGATGCATACATGGTCAAGATCACTCCAGTCACTACGCGCCGCGGTTGCTTTTGACAGATCTCTGTTGACGGCGTCGGGCTCGCTCTATGCAGCTCTGAGGCTGAAGCAATGGACCTGATTGCCGCATCCAGCTGACTACCCCCTTGAGCAGCGTTTGTTCGTCACAGCTATGGATGATAGCCAGACGCACATTCTGCTCAGGTGTTGGGTCGCCGTCCAAAGCCAAATGCCGAGTCGATGAAGGGGCCAAGCGGGTGCTGCTGCTTGGTCTCTACCATTGCGTCACCCAGATCGGTCAGATCGACCGGTTCCTGCTCTTCCAATTCCAGTCTCCGGCTTGTTGAGGGCCGGGGATTTTATCTGCAATTGGCCAGGATCTGAATGGGCCGCTTTGTGCCAGCTGGCAGGATGGCCTTGGTGTTGTCCTCGATCACGTACAGGTCGAGGTAGCGCTGGGTAGTGCACCTAGTCCCATCGGGCACCCGCCCGATTGCGAAGGCCTGTAGGACGTTCTTCTTGGCCAGGCCTATCTGGTAGGCGCTCAGGTTCGGCGACCTCACTGTGAGGCCAGCAGGAGGCTCAGGAGTGGGGATTGGAGTCGAGATCGGATTCGAGATCGTCTTGGACGCGGTGTTAGACCGCGCTGACTCGACATTGCCGACGGCCGCCGTCGCCTGGGCGATATACGTGACGGACTGGCCGGCGACTGGATCTGGCACTGTCACCCTGGCGGCGCAGGTCGACGAGTCCACCGTCTGCGTCAGGGGCAGCGCCGTGCCCCAGTAGAAGCGGTACTTGATCGTACCTGTGATTGCCGATCCGTCCGTATTCTTGGTCGGTGGCGTGCAGGTAAGCGTCAGCTCAGCTGACTGTGCCAGCACCGCCCAGATACACAGCCAGACCAGGATCATGGCCAAAAACAGTGGCCGGACTTGGCGCCAGCTTCTGATGTCGCGCTCGCGGCGGATGGCGTCCCGGTTCATGCCGGTACATCGGTAGGGACAGGATACCGCTCCAGCATTTGCGCCTTCGAGAGATATACGATTGGCTGCAATGCAGTGACAGAGAATGGCCCCCACGTATTTGGGTCGAGATACGTAATCTCGATTCCATCCACTTGGTCTGCGGTATTCATCGTTCACTCCCGCTTATTTTTGTCGTGATGACCGCCTGCCTGCGTGACCCGATGCCCTCGCGAGAAGGCAAAGGGAAGAGAGAGTCACGCAAGCAGGCGGCCGAGGGAACTGTTCAACCGAAATCAGACGCCTCGGTTGCACGGCGCTTGGCCGAAACTTAGCTAACCCCTCGGCTCTGGGGATGTGCTCAAATTTACCACGCCTAGCGCGGCGGAGCAATGGGACGCCAACGGGTAACTCCAACTATCTTGAAACTCCGCGAGGTATCCATCCATGCATTTCGGTACCAATGCGCGTAGTAACAATTCTCGTCTACTCCATCAGAGACCTCTATCAACTGGTTTCTCGGTGCAGTATCGATCGGCTGCCACTCGCCACGCCGAGGCGTTGTTCTCTCGATTATTTGCGCTCCAAGCATCGCTAAGGCTCCGTACATCTAGGCCTCCCGAAGTACACTCTTGATCACCCGCAACACCTCAGTGGCCTTATCGGCCGGCACGCGCGTCTCAATGCGCACCATGCCGCTCTTGCGGTCCCGCTCGCGTTGAGCCTGCTTGCGCAGGCGGTTGCGCTCGCGTGCTGTTTTTGTGGAGATCATCGATAACTGCGATCCGTTGTCCCTTCCAGGGTCTTCTCTTCGACGATCACGCCGCTCGGATAGACGCTCCACTGTGATCCGTCATCCCCGTCAAGGACAACGAACTCCTTTCGCTCAGCCGCCCACTCGCGAGCGAACTTGATTGCCTGTCCGTTAGAGGCGCCGGCCGAGAGTACTTCGCCGGTGTTCGTGTAGACCGTTGCCATCTGAGTCACTCCGTTGCGTTGTCGATGGGCACAGATTACCTGTGACCGGTCTCGGCGTCAACAGGTGGATTACACTTATCTGGCGGCGGCCTCTTGAACTGCCCACGCAGCCGCAGGCAGTGCTCCACCGTGCTCTTCGGCACCCCCATCTCAGCCGCCAGCTGCTCCTTGGTCTTGAGGTTGCGTTGCCATTCCATGATGCGCTCGACCTGGGCGTCAGTCAGCGATCTGGGGCGTCCGATGGTGCTGTAGAGGCGGGCTGTGCGTGTCATTTATCCCGTTTCTTGTGTGAGATCACACATTTTCCGCGTCTTGCACAATTGCACAATTCAGAAAATCTGCACAATTCAACGCACAATGGGGGGGGGATATAAAAACCTGCCGGGTTTTTATCCCCCCATTTGTGCAAAGTCAATTGTCGTGTGCATTTGAGCATTGAACTGAGCAGAGTTGTGCATTCCGCTATGCGGGCGCCAAACCCATCATTGCCCCTCGATTTGCATATGTGCCCACTGCTTTCTCGACAATTTTCCCTGCCATACGCAGCCGCATGAGGGATTCGTTGAGTTCTCGCGTGGTGTAGTCCTGGGATATTTTCGCTTGCCTCATTTTCTCTACAAAGTAATCAGGGGAACGTTGACCAGCAGTTACCCGAATACGCTGACGGAAAAACTCCTCGATAGCGGCTTGCACAAGTGTATCTGCGGCATGGTTTCGAGCACCTGCGCCGTACTTTTGGGCGAAGGATGGCCCGCTCTTGGGCGCATCACAGGCGTAGGCGCCGTCGGTATAGGTCAGGACTCGGTAATCGAGTTGGCTGTAATTCGCCTTGCGCTTACACAGATAGCGGATCGCGCTGTCCGGCTCTTCGCCTTCCTCGGGCTTCTGGTCTGGCAGCGTGGTCCCCATGTACCAGCGCATGCGGACGGCGGTTTCCCATGCGGTTGAGCCTGAGTATTCGCTGCCTGCAGCCTTCGCTGGGTGCCCCAGCATGAGGACGGCAAGGGGGGAGTCAGAGAGGCCTACAAGACCTGACAGGAAGGCGGTGACGTGGTGGCGGTCATTCTCATTTCCGCCGAAGCACTGCCCGATGTTATCGACTATAAGGACGCTGGCTTTGTAGTCGTTGACCTGTTGTCGCAGCTCCTGGCGCAGCGGTGTCCAGGTGGGCTGCGCAAACTGCTGGAGCATGAGTGCGTTGTCCAAGCCAAGTCGTGGCTCGACGATCAGCTTGTCTTCGAGCACTGACATTGGGATATCCATGTGATTGCAGATGGCGATCTGGCGGCGCCACAGCTCGTCATGATCGTCTTCGCATGCCCAGAACAGGACGTTAGCGGGTTCCTTTACCTCATCGATGTACGGGCGCCCCATCGCGATGGCCGTGCCTATCATCTGAGCTAGCAATGTCTTGCCGATGCCGCCCTGGCCGGCGAGCAGCGTCGGGCCATGGGTGAGCCAGTGACTGATGATCCAGTTGCGTTCGGGTGGGGTCTTGCCTTCCAGATCAGTCCATTTGATGCGACGGCGTTCTGGCTTATCAGTTTCTTCCGCAATTGCGGTTCCTGGCTCATCATCCATGCCAGGCTCGCGCTCGAATGGGAATGGCGGGGCTGGTTCGGCGTAAAGTGAATCCATGGAGCTGGGGGCTGGATCAGGCTTCGAGTATTGCCTCGTCCTCGGCTTGGCCCACTCGACCAGCTGTGCCGTGGTCCAGCCACCCATCTCACTGGCGGAGAAACCTCCCGGGTCCTCTCCATTGACGTAGACCATGCGCACGCGATCTGTGACGCGCTCAATGGCGCGCGCCACTGTTGCCATGGCTGCCCTGGCGCCATCTGAATTGGTGGCCCACAGCAGCACGTCATTGCCTTGCAGCGGCATCCACGACTCCAGTGGGAGCATGTCTAGGGTGTGATCTGTCTCAGGCCACAGCACCACCTGCGCAGGCAGCAGCCGCTGCACTTGCTCAGCAGCAGCCATCGTGTCGACGACCACGAACTTATGTTCAGCCGTAATCTCGGACGGCAGGCCTTGGAGCGAGAGGCTCATGAACCTCTCCTAGATTTCGATATCGATAATTCCGGCGACGTATGCCAGGATGGCGACTCGGGCTGAGCCGGTCGCTTGGAGTTTCAGCAGCACGCGGCTGCGGTAGGTGTGGACGGTTTTGACATCAATGCCGAGTTCTTCGGCGATGTCTGCGGCCCGATGACCGTGAGCGATGCCGCGTGCGACCTCCAACTCTCGCTTGCTTAAGCAGTCGAACTTTTGAAGTGCCCGCGCTGAAACTGATGCCGTGACCATATCGACTCCGCTGATTCTTGTTGTGGGTACAGAATCTACGCCGCGTAGTCTTGGTATGCAAGACCTTTTACTAGGTAAATCCCTGAATTAGTCATTCTCCTCCAGCCACTTCTTGCACTTCGCCGCCTGGTCCTTGACGCACAGCAGCTCGATGGGCGCCCAGTCTGTTTTCGGGTCGCAGTCGTAAAGCGCATAGCTATGCCCATGCGATAGTAACGTGCGATGGATGGCGTAACGCCCATCGCCGCTGAACAGAAAATCGCCGCTACGCTTCCACGCCATATCGACAGCTGCGAAGCGACATCTGCGACTCTTCAACCTTCTTCGGTCGCTTCGCCTTGACGGCAACGATCTCGCGACCTTTGTAGAATTCTTTACCGTCAACACGCACGCAGAAGCGACGCAGCGTGAGCGGACGGCAGTTGACCTTCACCGTGGTCACGACCTTTCCATTGTCGTCGTACCACTGCAGTAGCTCGTCGAGCTTTTTCTTGATGGTCAATTTCGCTTCTCCATGTCCGCCTGCTCAAGCATCTCTGCGCGGAACAGTTCGACGATGCTATAGACGATCATATGCGCTGATCTGTAATCAATGCCGCTGCCTTCGATCGCGTTGACCAGGCGGGTTCTTGCTTCTTCGGTGGTCATGGCAGCACCTTGTTGAGCCAGTCGCGAAGGGCTTGCGCTTCGTTCTTGCCAAGCCATGGCTCGTAATCGTAACCAATTTCAATGAGTTCACGGTCTCTTGAAACGCTAAACCGTATGGCGTCGTCGTTGATGCTCAATTTCGGCACATCATTGAATTTATCGTCGCTCATTTCTCGGCCCTCGCGATGGCGGCGCGAGCGTGCACGATGACGTCTTCGCGCTCTGGGTCCCAATTGCCGCAGTCTCCGCAATTAACGAGAGCTGTGTACCTGTCAACCACGCCACTCAGCGCCTCGACCAGCTCCGCAATGGTGCGCTCTTGGTCGCGGGCGAAGTCGGCTGGAACACAGTGGGAGTTCGTATACCCCATTTCGGTCGCAGCCGCGTCCGTCCTCGGCGTATCTGACTCGCTCATTATTTATCCTTATACAGAGGCACGGAGATCACACGATACTCTGCGCTGTAATTTACTCCAGGAGTACCAAACGGATTGTCCTTACTGAAGGTCAACTTCTTGTTGTTGCCGCAACCTCTTTCGTAATACATGGTATGTAGCCATGCTGTTGCTATGCGTTTCTTGGTTTTCTTGGGCACGCTCATAACGTGGCCTTGTGGATGGCGGCGCGGACCTTAGCAGCCCACTCTGCGTTACCCGGCAGAGGCCCCTCGATATCCACCAACTCAATCAGCAATGCCAAAAGCTCCGGCGCCGCGGCTATGAGCTTGGCGTTGGCCTCAGCCTCTAACTTGTGGCAACCGTTATAACCGCGTTCAATTTCAAGAATTGTGTTGAAGTGGCATTCACAGATCGATTTGGCGTGTTCTGGGTCATGAGAAGTCCAGACGGCAGTATGGAATTCGTTGACTACCCAAGGTCTCGGCGTGTGCTTGCTCATTCTTCTCTCCCGTTGCGTTGCTGGATGCGGTTAGATTGAGATACTCAGGCGCTCTAGCGCCTGTAAGTGAGCGCCAGGAACTTCGACGCCTGCCTTGATGGCATTTGCGATGGCGACGCGATCAAGGCGCTTAGGTGGCGTCGGAGGCTCGATCTTGTATTCCTCTGGAATCGCGGACTCGTCATCGACGTAGACTGACGGCTGGTTCTTTTTTACCGCGAGCGTGAAATCCTCGTGCTCAATCTTGGTAATGCTGGTGGCCTGCATGTGGAATTGAAGATAGGAACGCAGGCTATCGGCTCGCTTCTTCAGGCGCTCAGCGCGCTCCTTACGCTTCTTGATGGCCTCTTCGATGTTACCAGCCATCGCCTCCATCGACAGGATGACGTGTGCCACCGCGACCGCCTTGTTGCGGATATCGCCTTCGAGGCCATCTAGCGTGTCCAGCACGACCTCCGGCGGCATGTCGTCGGAATCGAGCAGCGCGTTAAGAGATTGGAATTGTGCCGCCAATTCGTACAGATGAGGCGAGGCCATTAGATTTGCTCCTGCGGCATCTGATCCATGGACAGCTCGTCGCGGCGCGCAGCGTAAGCGGTTTTCAGAGACCACATGCGCCGCTCATCGCCGGCTTTCTTCGCAGCCGTCCAGGCGGCGCTGAAGTTGTCCTTGAGCGATGACATGTCAGGCGCGCTCGTGATGTCCTTGAGGAAGTCGTCCACATCGGACTGAGCCAGGGCGGGCCGCTCGAAGTTGTTGATGGCTTCTTCCTGAGAGGAAGGCACAACTGAATCAGGATCGAGCGACACCAGTTCCTCTGGAGTGTAGATTCCGGCAATAACTCCAGGGCGAACAGTCCGCACGCCCTCGCTGATGACGCGACTGCGCAGCATGGCGCGACCGTAGCCTATCCAAACATCTTTCTTCGTGAGCCCAGCCTTCTGGGCGCGCTCAATGGTCCAGTCAATCGTTACAGGCTTTGGCGACTGAGGGTGACGAAAGATCGCCTCCGCTTTCTGGTCGTTGAGTGTCGACCATTCGACGGTGCCGCCATCCGCCTGGAAGCGGGCCAGCATCGTATCCGCCTTCATCGACGGCCTACCGTTGATGATGTGATACGTTTGCACGGCCGTCATGGGATGAATTCCTTCTGACTGAGCCAACAACATGATTGCGATGGCCTCATCCTTTGTTTTGACGCCAAACAATTTTGAGTTAGCAACACTCACAGCCATGCGCTCTATCTGTTCGTAAGGTACAACTGCGTTCGTCATCTCTAAATCTCCTATTGACTACCGTGCTCTTAAGGAATACAGTACCACATCGATGGCCAGTTGCAACCGACAAATGAAAAAAGAGAAGCTCACACCGCCCCAACTTTTGGTGAAGCGATTCGATGGATTAAGGGAGCTGGCAAGGCAGATCGGCTGCACACATAGCCGGGTCAATAACTGGGTTAGGCGGGGCAGGGTGCCGAGTTGGCACTTCGATGAGCTTCTCGAATTGGCCAAGAAAAAAGGCGTCAAGCTGACGGTGAGCGAGCTACTGAACGGCGGGTATTACTAGTTACCACGGAGTAGGACATGCACGATTTCGCACGAGTCGCGCCGACGCTATACGCCAAGCAGCTGCACAAATACCTGTTGTGTCGCCTGAAAAATCCGCGCGAGGTGAATGATTTGGCGCAAGACGTGTGGCTTCGGCTGGTGCGCGAGAAGGACGATCAGAAATGTATCGACAGACCACTCGCCTACCTCTACGGAGTCGCGTCTCACATCCTGGCAGATCACTACATAGAATCAGATGCTAGGCGCAAATGCATCACGACCGACAGTGAGTTAGCAGATGATGCGGCTGACGGCACGGGCGTATACCTGGAGGACGACAAGGAGGAGCGCTTAAATCTTCAGCAACAGATAGATAGAGCGATAGCACAGCTACCGCCAACGCACGCGGCAGTGCTACTGGCCCACAAGAGGGATGGTCTCAGTTACGAGGAATGCGCCGAGAAACTTGGGCTGAGCGTGTTCACCATAGAAAAATATCTGACACAGGCAAAGGCTCGCCTGCGTTTGCTAGCCTGGGAGAGATGAATTGATGAGTAAGCCTACGAAAGACACTCTGACAACAAAGGACGGCATCCGTGTCGCCGTCGGACAGGTATGGGTGGACATGGATAAGCGGCAGCAGGGCCTGCGCAAAGTTCAGGTCTGCGAGATTGACGCCGATGCAGGGCGGGTGAAAGTGGTGCGCATTGATACCTTTAGGAACCCTACTTGGGTGTCCGTGCGCCGCATGCACAAGCATTCTAGCGGCTGGGAGTTGGTGGCGAAATGAGCGAACAACTCACACCCGAAGAGCTAGCCGCGATCCGGCGAGACTGGAATCCCATCTACACCGAGGGGATGGTGATTCACAGCCTCGTCGCCGAGATTGAGCGCCTGCGCAGCGGCGAGTTCATCTGCAAGGAATGCGGCCTTCGCAAGGACGCTGACGCAAGTGGGGTGTCGAATGAATTCTGAGCTGATTCCTTCTGATGGGCGAGTCGCATGCGACTACTGTCAGGGAAAGGCAAAGCTCGTGGGCGGCGACGTGATCTATCCGCATCGGCCTGACCTTGCATCCAAGCAGTTCTGGGCGTGCCTACCCTGCGATGCCTACGTTGGATGCCACCCCGGCACTGTGCGGCCCCTGGGTCGTCTCGCAAACGCTGAGCTGCGCCGCGCGAAGATGTCAGTGCATGCCGTGTTCGATCCGATATGGGAGCGCCGCCTTATGCTGAAGCGTCAGACTGACCCTCGCTACAACAAGGGCATGGCTCGCGGTGGACGTTACAAGAAGCTAGCCGAGCTGATGGGCATCCCGCGCGCGGAATGTCACGTCGGCATGTTTGATGTCGCTCGCTGCCTCAAGGCTGTCGAGATCATCAAAAGCGGTGCACTGGAGGAAGCATGAGCGAGCTGCTGCCCTCGGATTCGGTGCTCTCTGGATTCCGCATCACGATCAGAGAAAGCCTTGCCAGGAAACAGCCGGTAATCATCACCGCTAATGCACTGCTCGCCCTCGTCGAGTGTGCGGAAGCACTGCGCACTGTGCCGATCATTGCAGGAGAGGCATTCGATGATTGGGACAACGACCGCGACATGCGTGTGGGCAAGATTCTCAAGGCATTGTCCGGGCGTGCGCCGAGATACCGCAATGACATCGACCCGATACATTACGCTCTCGCCAAGCTGGAGGCGCTATGAACGAGGCGATTCCCAAAAAGAAGAACGTCGCGATGACAAAGGAGCGAACCACGCGTATCGGCTTCGGCCCGTGTGTCGTGCCCGTCGTACCGTATTCAAGCTTCACGCGCATGCCGGCCGGCATCGATACCTTCGCTATGTGGCGCGTCATTGGTCCAACCGTGGGCCGCAACATCGACCGCCCTCTCTGGCTTCAGTTCGTGGCTGTGTACATGGAAGGGCTTAATCATGGGGCTGGAGTAATGGAGGAAATGCGCAATGGCTAGCTGTGAAACAGACGGCCACCTGTGGGGCTCCATAGGTACGTGCGTGATGTGCAAGGCGCTCAAGCCTGCAGAGACGCCCTCCGCAGAAACGCAAGCCGGCGCGCTGAGAGCGGCGGAAGAAACCACCGAGCCGCAGCTTTCTGACTTCCTGGCAAAATGGGGAAAAATATTTGTGCTTCCCAGCGAGCAGGAGCACCTGGCACGGCTAGAACATTCGCATGCACTGCAGCTGTGGCTTAGGGCGAAGGTTGCCTCCCTCACCGCCGCCTGCCGCGAGAAGGATGAGCGGATCGACGACGCCTCGGATCAAATCAGGCAGTACAACGAAATCATCGCCAAGCTGCGCGACAGAGTGCGAGAGTTAGAGGTGCTGCGTGAGCAAGTTGCGCACATCAATGAGGATCAGGAAGTGAGCAATTGTATTGTAGAGGCAAAGCGGCTGCATCAGCCCAGCGACGGGAGCGACGCGACATGAGCGAACCACTCACCGCACACAAGAAGCGCCCGCTGGTCGATATCAAATGCTTGGAACTGGCAGAGCACTTTCTGGACTTCGACTTCCGGAGATCCCTAACTGACGAGCAACTCGAAGACGCAAAGTGGGGCATGGCAGAGCAATTTCAGGATATAGGCGAGCAAGCTGCCATTTCCCTGGAAGAGCAGGCAGAGAGGCAATCATGAGCGAAGAGATTCGGACCAAAGAAACGCAGCGCGGTTTCGCGACCGAATGGGCTGATGCGCAAGCTCGGATCATTCGCAGGGGCGATGAGTACACATTGAGCATTCGCGTACTTGGCGACCTTGGCTGCTACGAGAATTACTCGATCAAAATCACAGAACGTGAAGCCGGCGATGTCCGCGGCATATGGGTAGAAACATGACCGACTCGCACACCGCTGAAACGAGCCTTGCGGATCGGCTGTTCTTCGCACAGGTCGCGGGCTGCACTTGCCTGACGAAGACGCCGGAGACGAAGTATCACAAGCCCCTGTGTCATTTCCGCCTGTTCGTGGAATCACTGAAGCGCATCACTGAGCTGGAGCGAGAGAACATCGAGCAGGCCCGTCTCCTGGGAATGTCGGCTGAGCGTGAGCTGGCGCTGCGGGCAGAGATTACCGAACTGAAGCGAGACGTAGCTCGGTACGAAAACGGCCGCGTCGTTCTGCTCGCGGAGATCGAGGCGAGAGATAAGAAAATAACGAAGCTGCTGCAGGCCTCGCTGGAGCGTGATGTGCTGGTGGATAGGCTCGCGGAGCTGGTGCGTGACAGCGCACAGCTCAAGGCAATCGCCGAAGCCAGGCTCACATGGGCCATGTCATGCCAATGCGCGTGCGATGACTGCCAATGGTTCGATAAGCTGATTCGCCGGCACGTCGGAGCTGATGCAACGAAGCCAGCAGCTACGCAGGACGACTTGGCGGCGCGCGATCTGCAGATCTACGGGACTTCGTACGTCCGCATCGAGGCGGACGGTACACGGACGCGAATCGATCCAGCAACGGTGATGATCGCGCCACAACCGGAGACCGATCCGCCCGCCAGCTTCGACGCCAACGGCTCGCCGGTGGATGCTTGGCCGAAGTGCTCCGCCTGCGGCAAGCCGATCTATCTCAATCACGAATGCGTCGGCGTCCGACCCGCCCACGAGACAGACGGACGTCGCGAGGGCAAGAGCCCGCTAACGGCCGACAACCTCGCGGCCAGGATCGCAGGAGCGCCA
>Ga0247760_1001621_pt1 | contig 20080 bp, 15 predicted proteins | sample UWRJL171409R4_FD_179936 | JGI IMG/M metagenome (GOLD analysis project Ga0247760, IMG submission 179936) | Plant litter microbial communities from Arlington Agricultural Research Station in Wisconsin, United States - UWRJ-L171-409R-4 | ecosystem: Environmental > Terrestrial > Plant litter >... | reverse complement strand
TATAAACAATCCAGACCACCACCGCAAAGAAAATCACCGCAAAGATATACCCTGCCCAATCCGTCTCCCCATCACCTTCTCCTCCTCCCCATGTCCATCCTGACGAGGAGCTCGTCCCCGCCAACTCAGGATACCGTCTCTCCCCCTCCTCTGTCAACACCACCCGGTATTCCACCCCGCAACTCCCCCGCAGCACATACTCATCTTCACTCGACGCGTACCCCTCACAAATCACATCCGTACTCCCCAAACGGACCGTGCTCGGCAGGTTCGCGGTGCAAGCCCACTCGACGTCTCCCGCGCGATAGGAGCTACCTTGGTTGACGCAACGCATCGTATCGATTGGGGCGAGGGCGCAGAGGGCGCGCGGGGAGATGCATTTTAGCTGGGGGATGGAGGGTACACGGCGGTGGGTGGTTTGTTTGTTTGTGCGGAGAGTGAGGGATTGCACGGTGGAGAGGAGGATTGCATTCTTGGGTGGGTGGGCAGCATTGACGGTGGCGAGAAAGGAGGGTAGAGAAAGAAGGAGGAGGAGGGGAAGGTAGGTCAAAATGTTGGAGTTGCTGCGCAGGTGCATGGTTTTGTAACGCATTGTCTCGTTCACTTGCTTGTCGGAAAGTTGCTTCGCGGCATTCGACACTTTAAAGTTTGTCGGTCCTTCAATGCCGTTATTTATTGCCGATGCTTCTATTTTGATACTGATCAAGGCGACAAATTGGTCGGCCAGTGGCCACCGTCCGATGTTGGATTATCACGCCGCACGGTCGAGCCTAGAGGGTTGCAAAGACTTGGCGGGTTGCTGCGGCTCTCATTAGAAACCCCCGTCTTTTTTGCGGACACCCAAGGTTAAAGAAGAAATGAATTCACCAGTGTGTGAACAGATTGCGACTTTGAAAAACTGGTCACCTTTTTCGCCTCGTGAATCTTAGTAAGAGGAAGTGTGGCGACTTCAACACAAAAACGGCATCAGGACACGTCAACCATAACGCCGTCACCTTTGAGACCCTTAGGCAGCCACATATGATCATCCAGGTGTCTGGGTATGTACAGCCATGTCAATCCAACATGGTAAAAACTACAATATACAAATGTGATCGTTTTGATCAGCCCCTATTCGTATTTGCAACCCCAACGCCAATTTTTGCAATGAGGTATCTTCAACCCAACACAGCCCAACACAATCACCCCACCAAACCATTGTTTTTGTTCAATGTTTCTCCAAGCTCTGTAAATTTACAAGCTCCGCATAGCGCCCATTCAACCGCATGAGGTCCGAGTGAGTTCCTTGTTCTACGATGCGACCTTGGTCAAAAACGTAAATTATGTCAGCCTTCTGGATGGTACTCAGCCGGTGAGCGACGGCAATTGTTGTCCTGCCCTTCGCTGCCTTGTCCAAGGCTGCTTGTACTACATGTTCACTTTCCGAGTCCAAGGCGCTTGTGGCCTCGTCAAGCAGTAGAATCTTGGGGTCGCGGATAAGGGCTCGTGCGATGGCGATGCGTTGCTTTTGCCCGCCACTGAGCAGGGCGCCCTTGGAGCCGACGATTGTGTGGAAGCCGTCAGGAAGCGAGAGGATGAAATCATAGATGTTTGCCTCCTGACAGGCAAACACGATTTGGTCATCGGTCACCTCGTGGGGTGCACCCAATAGAATGTTCTCCTTGATGGTGCCTTGGTAAAGCGTTGGCTCCTGCGAAACCAGGGCAATGAAGCTGCGGTATTGGTTGATGTTGAGTGTGCTGATTTCCTTGCCGTCGACGAAAATGCCACCAGCGAGAGGGTCGTAAAAGCGCTCGAGTAGCGCGATCGTTGTCGACTTGCCACAGCCTGAAGCACCGACCAGCGCGACGTATTGACCAGGAGAGATGGTCAGGTTCAGGCCTCGGAGCACAGGTTGTTCCGGGCGAGTAGGATAGCGAAAATGCACATCGCGGAACTCAATACTACCGTCGACTGCCTTCATCTTGTCACCGTCCGGAGACCATGTGTCAATTGTGGGCTTGCGGTCAAAGAGTGTCTTAAGAGAGCGGGATGCTTCCACAGCCTTGCCCATGTCGGGGGCGAAGCTGAACACAGACCCAGCTGACTGGGCACCGAAGATGACGGCCGAGAAGACTACAAAGAACTGGAACATATCATACTCGAGCTTGGCGATCAACGTTCCGCCATACCAGAAGCCAAGGGCGAAGGCGAAGAACATGACCGACTGCGATGCGGCATACAGAGTGCTGGACCTGAGCACCGACTTGAAGCTTGCGCGTTGCTGGGCAGCTAGGGATTCCCTGTATTGACGGATAACCTCGGCCTCCCGTGTCAACGAGGCGACGGTTCGAATGGCGTTGATGGCCTCCGAAGCATAGCTTGCTGATCCAGAGTACGCACGCTTTGCCCGCCGTTGGTAATGAGCAAGCATCCAGAAACGGAAGAATCCACACCCGATGACAATAGGCATAGTGGCAATGCAGACCAGCGCCAACTTCCAGCCGATAGCCAGGGCAAGAGTACATGCCGAGATCAGTGTCGAAAAAACCATGAGCAGTGTACCAAGAGTGGCACCGCTGAGACCGGCCACGTGAGTGGCTTCGGTGCTTAGGAAAGACGTGAGTGCGCCGGCCGAATTCTCGTCGCGGTCAAAGAACTCAACATCTTGACGCAGCATGGACCGGAAGGAGCCGTCGCGAACCCGGTGGATAAGGCGCTCGCTACACTTGGCAAACAGGATGCCCTGGACAGTAAAAGCAATGAACTGCACCCATGCGAGCATAAGGTACATCAGACTCCAAAAAGACGCGTCTGACCGCATCGTAGGGATTGTCTGCGGGGTGATGGGCACTGATCTGTCATACGGTTAGCTCACATGTCTCGAGCTTGGATGGTTGCCAATGACTTACAGAGCTGCAATAAGTTTGGAAAAGAAGACAGCCTGTACAGGGTTGCCAAGGCCGCAAATGATGGAGAAGAACAATCCCAGCACCATCAGCTTCCATTCTTTCTTGTTGAAGCTAGCGATCAACTTGATCAGAGTCCAAAGGCTGTACTTGACCGGTTTACCATCATTTCGCCCGGCAAGCACCAGGGAACTGACGCTCTGTTTCGTTGTGCTGCGGCCCAACTTGGCTCGAATATCGTCTTCGGGGTCGGTGTACCCTTCACTGGGGCGGCCGCTATCGACCTGTTGTTCCTTGTTGTGGCTTGTAGCTTTCCGGATAATCAGTTCCTCTTCCTCTTCGTTCATCGCTTCCTCCTCTTCCGCTGTCATCTCATTAACAGCTGCGATCGCCTGAGCTGTGACAAGCTTGTAATATGCGCCGCGCTTTTCAAGCAAGTCATCATGGGTGCCTTGCTCAACAATACGGCCCTGGGACATGACGACGATATTGTGCGCGTCCTTGATGGTTGACAGTCGGTGCGCAATGGTGATTGTGGTTCGGCCTTCAGACGCAACTTCCAGTGCCGTTTGTACTACGCCCTCAGATTTGGTATCGAGTGCGCTTGTCGCTTCGTCCAAAAGAAGAATCTTGGGATCTGACACAATAGCTCGAGCAATGGCAATGCGCTGCTTTTGGCCACCGCTGAGCAAGAAACCACGCTCGCCAACATGGGTCTCATAGCCGTCCGGAAGTTCGGTGACGAAGTTGTGGGCGTTAGCCTTCTTGGAAGCCCCGTGGATGAGCTCTTCTTGCTTTTCGCGGCTCTCATTCTCCCATTTTGTTCCGATCAGACCATGCCGAATATTTTCGTAAATAGTGGTACTGAAGAGGATAGGTTCCTGTGAGACGAGCGAGATTTGTTGACGCAGCCAGCGGAGGTTCAGTGTCGAGATATCCACATCATCCAAATAGACGGCTCCTTCGATAGGGTTGTAGAATCGCTCAACCAGGCCGACGATTGTGGACTTGCCGCTGCCAGAAGCTCCAACCAACGCGGTAACCTTACCGCTTGGAATGACAAGGCTGACATCCTCCATGACAATTACCTCGGGTCTGCTGGGGTAGATGTGCTTGATGTTCTCCAACCGGATGATACCCTGAAGATTCCCAATAGTTGCTCCTTCGTCGCTGCCTGGGTCGATCGGCGATTGCCGGTCGATGGTGTTGTATATCTTAGCAGCCGCTCCAACCGCGGTAGTAAAGGCCTGCATGTTCGGAGCCACGTTACCGAGATTGAAGGCACCAATCATGACGCTCATCATCACAATCAAGACCTTGCTGAGCGGTACCTCGCCGTCGATAAGGAACCTCGAGCCCATCCAGAATGCCAGGCCGTAGTTCATGTACAAAATTACCATCATACAGGCGATCATGACACCGAGGGCACTCTTCAACCTGAAGCCGAAATATTCTGCCTTGGTCAGATGAATATCGTACTGCTTGGCTAGTCTGTCCTGAGTGCCGAATGCCACGGCGTTACGGACGCTGCTGATGACCTCTTCTGCAACAGATCCACCCTCGGCATAAGAGGCGATGTTCTGCTTCGAGTATTTGACGATGAACCTAGATCCAGCGCCCATACAAAAGAGCAAAGCGAACAGGGTGCTGAGTAGGATGAGCGTCAACTTCCAGAAGCTGACGAAACCAATGACAAAAGCGGCTATGAAGGTTGCTACGGCGGCGAGTGTAATGCCAACCTTCTCCGAGATACCCTCCTGGATCAAGTTGGTATCAGCAGTGATGCGTGTGGTAACCTCGCCGGCACCGAGCTTGTCGAAAAATCCGATGTTCTGCCGCATACAGCTCTCAAGGTAGTGCTCACGGATCTTGGCGCTGATATGCTCACCCGTGTAGATGAAGCTCACGGTCGACACGTATGTGCAGACAAACTCGCCGATTGCGAGGTACACAAAGTAAAGAACTAAGTGCGCCAGCTCCTTCGTGAATTCGTCGTAGGTGACCAAGCCTTGGAAATACCCCTGGAAAGTGCCTTGGAGATTGCCAAAGATAACTGTCATCAGCGGTAAGGCAGCACCTGAGGCAATGGCGGCCAGTGCAGCCACGGCCATGATGATAAGATCGTTCCGCGAAGCATAGCGATACAGCGTGGCGATGCCAACTTTGACGTCGGGCGTTTGGACCTGATCCTTGATAATTTTGGCTTCCCTTTCCGGCAAATGTTTGTACGGATCTTCATCGCTGGCCTCATTGGCCGGAATAACCTTGCTGTCGGCTTTTTCCATGTCCAGGGAGGCTGTGGCTGGAGCGGCAGCTTTCTGGTTGGATATGCTCCCGGTCGAGTCACCGTTACTCGACAAACGCCCGGAAGTGACGGCTTCAGGAGCCTTCTCTGAAGAGTTGGCAGTCATTTTTCCTTTCCAAAAAAAACCCCGCGACTGCTGTGACCTGCAGTTTTCGGACGGATATATGGGCCCAGGGCCCGCCGTCTCCGTATTGTGTGGATATCAGGTTTGTGGGCACTGTGGGCAGACTTGCTTATGGGCTCCCGTGTTTCCAAGGCAGGCGCAACCGCAGATGATGGGAGGGTGATTGAGGTCTGATCCCGTGATATATACACACAGGATGACGAAGGTAAAGACAAAGAACCCCAGTATGAACGAGCGTCGTGACTGCAGTGGATGAAGGCCAAGATTACTGGGGAGGGAACAAACTCTACCAGCAGGGCAGGACTTGGTATGTGAGAAGGAAAAATAAAGTGTCAGGAAGGTGATGGAATCAGAGGGAAGACACAGAAGATGAAAAGCAAAGACGGTGACTGGCACTTGATTTCTGCATGCCTCGGCCGTGCCCGCCTGTCCAAAGGGTTCCAAAAACAGTATGAGCGACATCATCAGACGGCTCGCAGTCTTTCGGGGCCCTGCAACTTCCCGCTTGCCACCGATTTTAGACGCGTCTGCGAGGAAGGTTCATTGGAATGGGAAGGACCTGGGCCCGTTATTCGCTAGTGTACGCGAGCCAGGAACAGCGGAACTTTACCGTTTGCAGCCCTGGCTTGCGATACTAGTGTATTGTATGAAGCGGACCAGACCCGCCCACCCCGCAATCTGCTGCAATCTTCTCTGCTTGCGACTCGGCCTTGCTCATTTCATCACCCATCAAACGCGCGAATTGTTTGCCAGGTATTCCTAACTAACATCATTTCTATAAGCAATATGTACGTAACAATCTAGAGCCCGGTCAGCTCGGCCACCGTCTCTCTCACTCAGCATCTCGACATGGAGGAAGTTTCCCGGTTCAACCCAGGCGGGGCACGGAGCCATGGAATTCCGCCAATTGTCCGAAGGCCGTCTGAAACCAGGATAGTCTTCAGTTTTCCACGAGAAACATGATCCTGCCACCTGCATTGGGGCTTCGAGGGCGGTTACACGACTCGTTGGAGCAATAAATTGCCCGTCCCGATGACATGGGCGTGCCGAGCACACCACCTTCATTGACTCAATCGGCCAACGGGGCTCGGACACTTTTACTCCCCGAAGTTTGGGGCCCGAAAAACGCCGTCGCATGTACCCCAACCTAGACATATTGTGGCATCACCACTGTGGTTGGCATCCTGATGAGACATGGTAGAGTCTTTCGCCGACTACCCCAGTCTCTCTCGGAGAAGGACTTTGATCACATCGAGCCAATAATACATCATGTCTTACACTGGAGTTTTGCGTATGGCGGGCCGTCAGCACGACTGCCGTGTAACCGGGTCAGAGAACTGGTTGATTAATACCCACCATGGATAAGATTCTGAGTCTGTTAAGATCAGCCTGTAGTAGGGTGCGGCTCAATTGAGCCAATTCTGACAACCTGGTTCAGTGGCGTTTTTTGCATCTCAAATTCTGTCGCGAAATCGCTGGAGCGCGGATCTCTTCCGTGCCACGAGGAAACATGGCTTCTTTGATCCATCCCGATATCTCCACTATACTCAAACAGCGAGCCAACCAGTCAATAATTCTCGAGTCCGAAAATTACTCGTTGGGGCTGTGCAGTGTAGGCTGTCCCGGAGTGCAACTGACTGAACGGTTTTGATACTCGAGTGCTTAATTCCGGGCTGGTCACTGCGGTCGAGGAAATCAAACACCGGTCGGACAGGTTGAGTCGTTTCCGCAATCTGTCGTCCTTGTTTATCAGCACCTCCTGACCGGAGAGCTCGGGGGGTTTTGTTCTTTGATAGGACGTCATCCCACCACGCTCAGAGAGCAGAACCACTCATTGGGCAACAAACGAACATCTCCCGAGGTTTCCGATATGATGCGTTGAAATTCCTTTGTCCATATCCCCAATAAGGCGCGACTCGACCCTGAAACGTCTTGAATCCGGTACGAGGTGAAGGTACGAAGTATATCATACCAATACGACGGCTACTTGCAGAAGGATCTCAGCACGGTCTTGGCGACCGGAAACAAAGACAGCAAATCCAGGTGGGGTAAAGCTTGCGGGTTGGGGTTTCCACGCCCACGTCTCCCAGTGACTCCTTCTCTTATCAATCTGGTGGGGTGAGAGACAAGCACACCGCCCAAAAATTGCAACCGGCAGAAATTTTGGCGCACAGCCCGACATGGGGGATTGATAGCATTGACTTGACTTGAAGCCATCGCAACCGACGTTTACCTTCCTCAGTTCCCGCCCAAGATGCCAAAGTCCAAGCGTGCCCGCGTCTTCCACCTGACCCAGGTGACGAAGAAGACACGCGAGCAAAAGGAGAAGTTGTTTGAAAACATCCGCCAGGCCATCCCGCAGTACAAGCACTGCTTCGTCTTCAGTGTCGAAAATATGCGTAACTCGTACCTTAAGAATGTCCGCCACGAGCTCAAAGACTGCCGGTATGTTCTGGCTCCCAATCATACAGCAAAAGAATTGAGGACTAATTTATTCCATTCTCCAGCATCTTCTTTGGCAAAACCAAACTCACCGCGCGCGCCCTTGGCACCACTCCTGAGGAAGCCCAAGCCGACGGCATCGAGCAGCTGACGCGGTACCTTTCCGGCTCCGTCGGGCTCATCTTTACAAACCGCGACCCTTCCGGCATCCAGACCTACTTTGACAGCCTCTCCCAAGTCGATTTCGCCCGCGCCGGCACCACCGCAACCCGCACTTTCACCATCCCCCCCGGGATCGTCTACTCGACAGGCGGTGAAGTCCCCGCCGATCATGATGTTCCTGTGTCCCATACGTTGGAGCCCGAGTTACGACGATTGGGTGTGCCGACGCGCATGGTCAAAGGTAAGGTGGTTTTGGGAACAGAGAGCGGTGAGGGCAGCGAGGGGTACACGGTGTGCGAGGAGGGCAAAGTGCTTGACTCTCGTCAGACGAGACTGCTCAAGCTTTTAAGCGTTTGCATGAGTGAGTTCCGGGTTAAGTTGTTGGCGTATTGGACGGCTGAGACGGGCGCTGTTACGCAACTGGCTGAGCCGATTGCCAAGGCGGAGAATTCGAAGGCGAAGGGCGATGATGATGAGGGTGCTATGAGCGATGATGAGTGAAACATACAAAAGCGAGAGAAATCACTCATTCATATTTGGATCCTTCATGTCTTGTCTTGTCTTCATCCATGAGAGGATACTAGCATAGGGCGGCTTCATGATACCATTTGGTAGCTTTTCTGGGCTGGGTCGGCAAATCGGCGTCTTGAAAATGGGAAAATAATAACAATACTCTTGTTGATCAACGTTTTTGGTCGTCCATATGAAACATAATTACTCGACACTGCCCACAGAAGAAGCACCATCAAGTTGAATTCAAGACAGCATGCCTAGTTGTTGCTGCTGATAGCTCAGACATATTTAACACACTGACGGGCCAGCACACTTCGCATACATATCTCACCTCACCAGCCAGCCAGAAGCAGCGTCATTACAGAATCAAAGAAAAAGAAAAGAGGAAAATCTCCTAGGTCAGCAGGCAACTGGAATAGCTCCTTACCTCTGACCTTACCTCGCTCAATCCTACTTTTGTTTGCCCTTTTGGCTCCCCGTTCGTTCCTCGACCGAGCAGGTCCCGACGAAAAAAGCTCTAACCCTGATATTATTACCTTGAACTTATTTTTGTTGTCGTGATCCAATTTGGTCTGACTCCATCCGCTCTCTTTCCACTTCCCCGGTGCACACGATCGCTCTTGTGACGTGGTAAAATACAACTGACTGAAACGGAACACGATTACCTTCCAGTCCAGGCTCTTTCTTACGCTCGGTTTGCCAAGTGGGATCTCCTCTGAGGGGGCTTCATAACCTGTATGGCTGGATGAAAGAGCCTCAAGCGGATATTGATGGTCCAGGTGATTGTGTTGCGAGCATTAAGGTATGAGAGCGAATAGTCTCGGATTGAGGGGTGTGAGGGCGTAAAGTGTTACCTTGGTCCGGTCGATACTTCAAAATAATGCCGATTTTTGTCCTGTGGGGAGTATACAGGCCCGGCGCCGAGATATGACAGCCGGCTTATTCTCAGTGTCGAAAGGGAGGGAAGGGGAATGCGAGTGAGTCACGAAAATGAGAAGTTTCGATACCCACCACAAGACATTGAGTTGCCTTTGTCTTGCTAGTAGCGTCGCAGCTTCCTGGGATCTTCGTAGCCACCATCGTAGCCGCGCTTCCGCGAGTCATCGTGATCTCTAGGTCTGTCATAGTCCCTGCCGCCGCGGCCACCACCGTCGCCTTGATACCCACCATTCTCTCCACGAGGCCGGATCGGTTCCATGTTGCTGCCAGATTGTCGAGGGTTCCGGTCGCGGTAGCCTCCGCCAGATCTATCGTCATATGAGCGACCGCCTCCCTCACGGCCATAACCGCCCGGTCCAGAGGGGCCTCGTCTGTCGTCGCGGCCGCTGTGACCTCCGTCACGATCACGGCCGCCATCACGCCCACCGTATCCGCCGTCACGACCAACACCGGGCCCATTCGGCGCATTAGAGGGAGCGAATCCGTTAGAACCGCTAAAGTTACGACCACCGCCGCGATCGCCACCAAAGCCACCAGGACGGTCAAAGTTGCCGCTACGGAAGCCTCCTCCGCGGTCACCGAACCCACCGCCACGAGGGAACCCGCGCTCACGTCCTCGAAAACCGCCGCCGAAATTGCCGCGGTAGCCACCCTGGCCTCCGAACCCACCTGGACCCACAGGACGGGCAGGCATTGCCTTGGTATAGCCACGACCGCCAAGACCGCCTCCGAGGCGGCGTGGTCTCCAGCCCTTGACGGTTCGACCGCGCTCAACGTCAACCTTGACACGTCGGTCCTTGATTCGAAGTCCATCACATCCTTCTAGAGCAGCTAGTTGCGCATGCGCCAAATGCGCATTTGTCAGTCAAACCTTACCATGAAATAGATTACCTTGCGGGGAATGAAATTTGAAAGGGGAAAAGAGAAAAACCAGGAATCGCAGGACAGGCAAGCTTGAGGGCCAAAGTCCCGGAGGCGAGCAGCCAAATACACTGGGTGGGATCTGTGGAGCACATGAAATCAAATAGCGTGGCAGTATTACCTCTCATGTCCTTCTCGCGTTCGAATACTACGAAGGCGTAGCCACGATGGGGTTTGCGCTTCTTGTTGCCCTTCTCATCGGCATGACTGTCGCGAATGATGCGGATCTAGGATGTGTCAGTTGGGTTCGAGTGCAGATTGCGTGCAAGGGAGCAAACTTACGCGCTCAATTGGCCCATACCGCCCAAACTCGCGCTCGAGGTCCTGTTCATCTGCCTTGTAATCGAGCCGAGCCACAATCAGGGTCTTAAAGGCGTCGCCTCTGATATTCGGATCCTCATGCGGGTTGACTAAGAATGTTAGCTTCGGGTCATACAAACTCTGGAAGTGTTCAGTGGTTTCGTACAGTGCTTGGGCGCCTCCTGGACGAGCTTTTCAGCCTGCTCCTTCTTCTCGCGCTTTTTGCGTTCCCGGGCATCCAGCCAGCTCTCGGTGGGGTGGTATTCATATTCGCACTCGTACGAAGCGAGGGCAGGGAGGAAATCGGCAATGCCTGAAATGGCCGCAGTCTTGCGCTGCTCAGGAGGGTTATCGCTAGGCGGAACCCATCGCAAAGGTGGGCGTGGCGCAAAGAGTGCAAGCAGATTTGGCGGTAGCTTGTCCGTCATGGTGGTTGGCGCGTGGTTGTTGTCGTTAATCAGAAACTGCGCGTTGTCAAAAGTTATACGCGATCAAATTTATCAAATCGCCTAGGCTAGGTCTCGTGCATAGGCTGTTTGTGAAAAGGTTGAAAATAGAGGCTCCTGGTACAAAGGAAGGTCAACAAAACGGTATGTGACAGATCGCAGTTTGGCAAAATGGGCAAGTCGCAAAAGTTGCATGGAGATTAGAAAGGCGTCTCCTCGACAGAGCGCAAGAGGCTAAAGTGAACCGAAGCTTCCAATCACGTGCTATGGCGTCCGATTTTTGATGCACCTAGCTGGACCGTGCGCCAACTTTTGATGAAGCGCATGCGACACGAGAAGGGAACGGACTTCTTCGTATATCTCACAAGATCATGACCCCGAGACGCCGGCCACAATGACGATTCGAGGAATACCACAAGTTTCTACCGGCCGAGTATATACAATTCCCGATGCAGCAATGGGTTTCATGGTGCATTGGCTAACATAACTCGCTCCAGAACGGGGTTGGCGCCTTCATTTTGCAATGCAAGAGACTGGACTTTCACTACTGTGACTGGGCGGGGAGCTCTAGAGGCATGAAGTAAGTACCAAATTTGACTTCCTGGCCCAATCTATCTATGTTGACACTTCCCCAGTGCCTTCATCAAGTCCCAGCTCCCCAAGTTTGCGGCCGCCCATCCCCAAATCGAAATCAGTGTATCGCCCCGGCCACGGCAACACCCCGTTGTCATCGGACACTACATCAACGGCAAGACCAAGACGGTCGAGGTCAAGAATATGGAACCTCTGCAGGTGCTCCAGAAAGTTAAGGAGCTTCGCGATGCTAGCGGTGAGAAGGAGCGTAGGTTAAGCAAGCCGGTTTCAAGCATCAACGAGAGTGTAAGAGGCGTATGGAGTCCTTACCACGGAAATGGCATGAAGGTATAAAGCATGTTGCCTTGGGTGGGTGTGTGTTGTACAAAAGGGTTGCATTTATGGCGTCTAGGTGGTTGACCGCCCAGCCTGGGGGGCCAGTGCACACTACATACTGGTAGGCAAATGTTATCCACGGATCACACACAACAAACACATGCAGAGAAAAGGATGATTTGACTGAGAAATGTTTCCATGTTTCTATGTTTTCACCATGAATGCCCCTGTTTTTGTTCCCAGAAGCAAGCCCAGTTCAACTCAAATTCGCAACTGTTGTTACGGCATAACGCCACCTTGCTCGGTTTCAGTTAGAGGTTTGAGTTGATGATGTCGACAACTTCACAGCAAGTTAGCCTTTCCTCACAATCAATCGCAGCAAACATGCAGCAACTCACACTCAGGCTTCAAGCTAGCACCACCGACCAAGAAGCCGTCAATGTCCTTCTCCTTAGCAAGATCCTTGCAGTTCTTGCCACTGACACTGCCACCGTAGAGGATGCGGGTCTCATCAGCAACCTTGTCGCTAACGTTGGCCCGGAGCCACTTGCGGACGGCCTCGTGCACCTCCTGGGCCTGCTGAACCGTGGCGACCTTGCCAGTGCCAATGGCCCAGATGGGCTCGTAGGCGATGACAACTTTGGACCAATCATCAACCTTGGCCTTGACCGCAGCAAGCTGCTTCTCGATTACCGCAATAGTCTGGCCGGCTTCACGCTCCTCGAGCGACTCGCCGCAGCACCAGATGACATTGACGCCGCCCTCGGTGGCGAACTTGGTCTTGGAAGCAACTACATCGTCCGTCTCGCCCAGGATGGTCCGCCGCTCAGAGTGACCGAGGATGGTCCAGCTGATGCCGCTGTCCTTGAGCTGCGAGACGCTGATCTCGCCCGTGAAGGCACCGTTGGGCTTGTCAAAGACGTTCTGAGCAGCAACTTCGATGTTGTTCTTGAGATGCTCGCGCACGAGGAGGAGATACAAGGCTGGAGGGGCAATTACAACCTCTGTTCGACGCAGACACTGCGGTTAGCTACCACAGCTACCACATCTCCCACACTGCACGAGGCATACAAACAACATACCGACGTCGGGGTCCAATTGTGCCTCGTTGAGGTTCTTCACGATGGATTTGATGGACTCAATGGTCCCGTTCCTAGAGTTTGGGGAAACAAGAGCTCCCAGTTAGCTTTGCGACATTCAACGCGGGTTATAGCGGGGTAGATGGGAGGGGTCGAATTCACATCTTGAAGTTGCCGCCGACGAAGAATTTGCGAGCCATGCTGGGCAGATGGGAAGGCTTGTTAAAGAAATAAGGTCTTATGGGGTATCAGAGGTGTCTATGGGATATTCGGCGACGAAGGGTCGAGGGTGAGGTAAAATCGAGACGGTGGCTTTGAAGAGCGTGCGAGTCTGGCGGTGATCGGTACCCATCGGGTGGGATGCTTGGCTGCGGGACTTTAAATTTGACGCAAGCCCAGCTGCAGAGCTCACACGTGCATCATACCGCGTAGAAAGAACGCCAATTAAGAAATCCACCATCAATATCAGCAGGTGCGAGTTAAGCTTCATATTGCGGTGCCGTTTTGTTCCTTGCGACTCTCTCCATTGGTCCGCGTTTCGGACAATTCCTTTGCCTTTGTGGCAGCCCCCAAAATCACAATGCTCTCGGTGTGCTTTCCGACTGACACAACTCCAACGCCATTACACCCGTGGAAAGAAAGACAGCAGACAGGTAAACCGCGAATGTGCTCCGAAATGCGTGACAGGTGCCTCAAAGACCGTACCCAACTGAGTTGTGAGCCCAAAGCCACCTAATGACCAATTGACGACCCCACCCTCATATAAGACAGATTCACGACCCTTGGCTAGCGATTCTTGATCAGGAAACCATGCTTCACCTGAGCAACTCGGCCTCTTTGTTGATACAGATGCTTCATGGTCCGGGCGTTCTTTCTCGCCTTTGGCGCTAAATTTCCGTCTCCACCAGTCGCCACAGTCCGATAGACCGTTCTTCCCACCCTCGTGTCTTTCGGAGCCTTGGCCTCGGCAATCCAAGTTGACCCAGGCGTGTTTAACTTCCGTTTCTTGGCTGACACACTTGTAGTCAAAGTTCTTAGTTGGTCGCCCTCATCTTCGGAGTCTGAATCGAGCAGATCATGAGGAAGAACGGCCGGTATCTCTCTTTTCCTCTTTGCGGGGAAAAGGCTAGCTGATTCGGGGGCTTCTGTAGTCAACTTGTTGTCAGCCTCGGCTGCTTTCTCGGCTAGCTTTTGTGCCCTCTTCTTCTCTGTTTGTTGCTGCTTGAAGAAAGCGTCACGCTGCTGCCTCTTGCGTTTCTTCTCGGCCTCTTGTCTGCAAATATATCAGTCAACCGCCAATGTGCTCGTATCATCCAAGATCTTACTGTTCAGCGGCCTTCGCAGCAGCCCTGGACGCCTGTGCAATTTGAGCTGCGGCGGCGTGTGAGGAAACAACCTCGGGTGCTTCATCGTCTGAATGCTCTGAGTTGTCCTGCTCCTGCTCGCTTGCATCGTCCTGCATTTCATCTCCTGATTGCGCCCGCTCCTCTACCTGTTTCTGTTCCTCCTCCTGCTTAATCTGGCTCTGGACGGCCTGAGACATAGCAAGGTCGACATCAAGAGAACCACCCATTGGCACCTCCATGGGTGTGACGAATTCCTCATTATCGCTATCGATATGGTTGATGTGCTTCCTTTCCAATGGTGTCTTGAACACCTCTCGCTCCCCCTCACAGTCGCTGTCCGGGATCTCATAAACATCGACGCCCTTGGAGCGGGAGGATGAACTGGGGAGTTGAATCTCTATGCTGACGTGGCGATGCTTCACAGACCCCGTGTCCTTGACCCGCACAGGAAGCTTTGCGCTGGCGGATGACGAGGTCCTCTCGACGATGGGTTGAGTATTTGCTGATTCTGTCGGCACCGGGATTTCTTCCGTGGACAGACTGCTGTACCTGATTCCCTCAACTTTCATCAACGGGTGGGCCTCAGTAGGATCCACGACGACGTTTTCTGGTTTCTTGGGAATCTCGGCGAATTTTTCCTGCGTGACCTCTGGTTCCGAGTCAGATGAGATCTCGACGATCTCGGTAGCAACCTTTGCCGCCTGCCGTACACTTCTTCTCGTCGCCATATTTCAGAAGACTTCTATAATATCCCGGAATGTCGCACAGCTGCTGGCAAGAGTTGGAAAACTGGAAGCAGGAAGGAAAATTTTAGTGGGTCGCTTGAGACTTTCCACCCACCCACCAACCACCGCCAGGCCAGGCCCAGACCAAGCCCCACCTTTGTGCAAGGATGGAATCGCTGTGTGGACGACTACTCCACCATAGCTCTCACTCCTCCCCGACCTTCACGTGCTACCACTCGGAGGGTTTGCTCGTTCCCCACTCGCAGCCAGATCATATATCTTAAGTAAACAAGTATTTCCTCGAGCTATTGAGACCTCTTTTTTTTCCCCAGACATTGAATTTTTCTTGGGCCAGAGCCGTCAAGACTTCCGCGATGAGCTTGCCTAGATACAAGGACAGTGCCAGCCGCGACGAAGCAAACGGCTCCTTGACTGCCTCAGGCACGACTTCCGAGCCAGTCTCCATCGCTCATTGCAACGCGACTGCTCGGTCGTTCTCATAACTCAGATCATCCCATCTACCAGCGAGTCCAAGGTAGGAAAGGGCCTCGCAAACGTTTTGGCAGCTTGTGGGACGGATACCAAGAGTGCGTGTCAATTGGCTGAAACTAATGTGCTATTCATCTTCCTAGACAGTGTCGACATCCTATGCGAGGACTCTAGAAGATGCGATGACATACTCGAGTTCAATAAATTTTCATCTTTCGAGTCGCAGTGATACTAAAGATGGTTGGGTTTATTATAGAGGTAATAGTGACCTTCGGTGACCGCAAGGTGGTCGAGATGTCCACATCCAAGCGCCAAAGATGACATGAGATAGTAGCCCAGTGCGATTTATGCCTGCGGCCAACCGTGCAGTGGTAACTACGTAGGTTAGCAAACGAGTCTGTGTAGAGAGTGGGCAAGGCATCCAACAGGCTCCGGTGCCATATGGGCTGTGGTGAACGCCTCGCAGTTACAGTTAACCCGGGACAGTGGGGGTATCGGATATTTACGAACGAGGCTTTCAGCATGACCGGAACATATTAGTGAGCAGCCGCTCACGCAGCGCGCAAGAACTGACCTTCCGTGAATGTCTTCCCCGTGCCTGGGCCACCGATGAGGTGGGCATGGAGTCCTCGGCCTTTGCCAATGAGAACTGGATTGGTAGTTGATCGGAACGAGGACACGGCTATGCCCAAGTCCTTCATCTCCTTCTCAGCCTGATAAATGCTTAACATCTGCTTCCAGACCTCGTCGTCGGCTTGGGACTGTTGGGGACTGCTGCAAGGCTGTACGGGAACGGCCTGCCTTGGACAGAACTGTGTCCTGGGAAGACAGCTTACTGGGAGGTGGCCCAAGCTGCCAAGCTTCGCCAAAGCAAGCAAACACTTGAGGGCTTGCGATAGACCCCTGTTATTTCCCAGCTCTCTCTCATACACACTTGATGTTGTGTAGTCGACAGCGACACTATGTGGACACTGGGGCTATCGCGGGTCAGCTGCATGTACCACAATAGGGAAGAAGCTCTATACTGATCTCGGTTACTCACATTTCTGACCGTAGCTGGCCAAGTGTCCCTCTGGGCTGCGTGAGATATCTCCTTTCTCATACTGCCTATTGGGATGTCAGCTGCTGACTGCAAGTCCCAAAGAGCATGTGATAGGTACGGATAATTTCCCCTTCTCTTGACTGGCCCCTCTCGGTGGAAACCTGGAGCGGTCCTCTTAAAGTGCCACTGTGGAACGACGTCAAGGCTTTCTATCATCTGCTCGGATGGATAGGAAATAACTTCAAGGGTTTCAAGACCTCGTACCTGCAGTCTACCACCCACATCAATATCAAGATAGTACTCATACGCGCGGATGAGTTCTGAGCTGGGAAATTGGCTGTCTTTGATCCTGGTAACTTTTGTATGTTCTCCATCCACCAGCATCTCGGTGAAACACAGTCTCCCCTAGGGGTAGATAAGTCAGGAGTCCCAGTGCCTCAAAGCGAATGCCGTAGCACCTTGTTCTGGTCAAGTTCAGTAGCTTTCTCTCATCAATATAGCGCTGTGCTCGTTCTTCATAAGGTTTAGCACGCGCTGTGCATCTTGGCCAATCTCGTATTCTCCGAGAGGAAGAACCCAGTGTTTTGTCTGGTCCGAGACTGAGCGTGACAGCGGGGCTGAAGCCTAAGTGATTCCGAGGGTTGGGAGCCCCTCAAGACTTGGCTGACGAGACTATCGCCACCTCTCGCCCAGCATCGCGGGAGTTGTTGCAAAGTTCAAACAACAGGGCATTGTTAGGTGGTATCGAAGCTCAACAACAACACTAACCAGGTATGACATTGCGGTACATAAAAAAAAGGTATTTCTTATAGTACCCTTGGTAGTTGTTAGGACTTCGATCATCCATGCATTGGCTCGGCAGATGTCATGGCCCAAGCTCTGATTGGACAATTCGTCATGGTGGATCTCTCCGTCCCGGAAGGATCCTCGAAGCTTACCATCGCGAAGCTTCATCCCACCTCATCTTTCGATGGCGGGATCACCTCAAAGCCATCCACAACTGAAAGCAGGATAATAAACAACTGAAAATCCTCTCCCGCTCTCAGCGCGGTTTAGAGATGGCTCCACTTAGCAGGGCACTCCTGCCTAGAATCCCGCCAACATTTCGGTCTCCTCTTTTTGCCACCCTCACAGTCACAAAGCACCTGCTCACTCCGTTGAGAAACCGGGGGGGTATACCGCAATGTCGCCATTATTTCCAGTCTCCAAAAAAGCAAAAAGCCCCAGCGAGAGACCTCATCTTCACGCCTCAAGATGTTCCTCCTTTAGAGAAATGGGAGCAGACTGATATGATCCCTGATGACATCACTCCCAAAGACTGCTACAACACAGCAGGGTGGTTCTGCTCGTTAGCAAATGCCAAGGAGTCGACTTGGAAAGGGAAAATCCTGAGAGGTAGGCGAAATCACCACCACACCGTCAAACCCGTTTTCAAGGCTGAACATGGTGCAACCTGGGCAACCACCCACACAGACTACGGTATAGACCCATATCTGATGCACTGGACCGCATTGCAGCTCCTCCAACAGCCTGTCAAGAACATTCAATTAGCCCTCTATATGCTCAAGACAGCAGCCGAGTTTGACTACGATCCTTCTGTCATTGCCTCGGTCCGCTTCATTCAGCGGTCATTAAGGGAGTCCGGCTCGCAGCGGGCTAGGATCTTTTTTCAACCTGTAACGGAAAAATTCACGAAGCTCGTCAGGGATGGTCAAAATCCTGATGCGCTCACCCTCCAGGCTCTGATCGAGATGTCGAGAGGGAAGAAAGACAAGGCGTTATCCTACCTTGACCGCGCTATCTTTGCTGCTGCCAACAGCAACAACATATTTGCGCCTGCTCCCACCAAAAATGATCACCTGGATTACAGGATGGCTGGCCCTTTGACAGGTTCGCAAAGGGAGCCAAGATGGGGCAGTGAAGCAGAATGCTATTATCACCTCGGGATCATTCAGGCTCACCGAGGCCAGCTCGAAGCCGCTGAGGCCTCCTTCCGCATTGGAGCACTTGAGCTTGATGACGCCCGATCATATCTGGAACTTGCCAAGCTGCTCCCGAAAGATTCTCCGGAGCATCACGCACATCTGATAAAGGCGGCAATATCAGGGAATCGAGATGCCCTGCCCCAACTGTGCGACTATGAGAATCAGAGGTGCGGCAGGAAAAAGGACGGGGATGGGCCACTTTGGGCTCGTGAGTGGGCACTGGTATGGAAGGATGGGCAGGCGGACCTGAATTCGTCGCCTACTCTTTAAGCTGGAGTTCTTCGTTTGTCCTCGCTGGGCGCCACCCCTTATCGGAAGCACGAAATCTTGGGCATGGGAGATGCGACCCAGACGACCAACCAAGTTCTGTATTACAAGACAAGATATTCCAAAGGCATTTCGCACTAGTCGCTGCTGGCCGTTTCTTTTTCCGACCAGCATTGCAGACTGCGTATGCAGCGAGTCCCTCCCTGCAGCCAGCGACAGAGCCTTCATTTCGTCACCTGCAGCCCACCTACATGTGCACAGGCTTTGGGCCAACCAAAGACATTTCCCAACCCCTCCAATGCAGTCGCACTTTTCCATCTGTCCTGTAAGATTGGACAGATGACGCTTTCTTGCGCCTCCGGCCGGATCGTAGTGACCCTCATCACCGCAAGAAGAGCCGAGAGGAAAAACGCCAGACCAACCACCGCAGGCCGGCGAAACACACTGGCCGGAATGACTGGCTGGTCTGTCGCGCCCTGCCTGCCACGAAACTTTTGGCGTCGACAACAAAGATGATGGGGCGAAGAACAAACTTGAAAAAAATCGAGGCTGAGGTTGAGGTCGCCGACCATTTGATCGACAAGATCGGCCCCTCAGTTTCTGTTCACTTTAGTCGGGACTATTCCATCACCCCCATCAGCGCCGTTCAAGTAATATGTCTACCCCCGACCATCGCCTGAGTTTGTTTGCTGTCTTGATGCAGCTTGCCTGCCTAGTTACTGTACACCACCCACCTCCGCCGCCTAACTGCTAGCTGCAGCTTCCGCCGTCCAGTCCCGTTCTCAGAGAGGCAGTGCGGTGATGCGTAGCCATTTTAGTACTTGTGCACACTGCAGCCCACTAGTTGCAGTGTTAGACTGGTCCAGAAGCCAGCCCATCTGCAGCCACCCAGACGGAGATGGGTAACCCACCCATCCGAAGCTTTTGCGGCCTCGGACGCACGTTTCCGGGGGCCTTAATTGGTTTGGGGAGGCGCGCTTGGAAAAAACAGACAACGCCACCTCGTACGACTTTTTTGCTTCTTGGTGATCATCACTTACCCATTTTCTGGGTTTGGTTAACCGAATGACCAGAGAAGTCCCGGTCTTTGTTATCCCTGGGGTCAGAAAGGCTCTGGAACGGATGGAGGGGGAGGGGGGGTGCTGTTCAAGAACTTTTGCTTCTTTCCGTTTGGAGCGCCGCGCAGGTGGGGCATCCG
>Ga0247760_1001620_pt1 | contig 20080 bp, 15 predicted proteins | sample UWRJL171409R4_FD_179936 | JGI IMG/M metagenome (GOLD analysis project Ga0247760, IMG submission 179936) | Plant litter microbial communities from Arlington Agricultural Research Station in Wisconsin, United States - UWRJ-L171-409R-4 | ecosystem: Environmental > Terrestrial > Plant litter >... | reverse complement strand
GTACCTGTCCAGGTGCACAGTACTTGGCTCGTTGGTCTCTTTTCACCACCTACCACCGTTCTTTGAACGGCAAGGCGAGAGGATCCACGTCGTCAGCTCCTGCTTTTGATGGTTAGTCACGGTGGAGATTAAGTTTCATCTGGCTCTATCTAAGGTATTCAACAGCTTTGTTGTCAGGCCTCCCCTACTCTTGTCTAGTCACCACAATGACTGCACGCACAAATTCAATGGAAACTGCGCCGACTGCCTGCTGACTGCCACACCGTGAACCTGAATGAGGTAGTGTAATTGGCGTTTTCGTTTTCGTTTTCCGTCATCCACAGTTCTCATGACTTCTAGCTGATGCCCGGCGAAGTAGAAGGCCTCGGGCAGGTACCTCCTCCCTGCAGAGTCTTGCAACTTGTCCTGGGCTGAATGTCATGTTACCCCACCATTCCTCCACCCCCAGCAACAAACACCCCAATCGTGGCGCTCCAGCAACACCGAGACTTTCTGGGCATCTGCGAGTGGCCTGGAAAGCGGTTCCGCTTGGTCAGAATAATCCTATACGAGAGCTTGATACTATCGCTATAATTAATGAACTTTACAAAGTGAGCTGCTGGTTGCGTCGGGGAAGAGAACAGTTTCTACTGCCACGACGTCTCACTTCTCTCACCGCACACCAGGCCAGGGGCATGGCGGGGTAACCGACCCCTCCATGTTCAGTTCACCCCAGGGGTTAACATTCCATGGAGGACTCCACGCGTGGTTGGGAAGAATTTCTCAGCATACGATTGGATCGTGCTCAACCTCTTCTTCGCTCTCGCAGCATTTTCCTGCATGCAATCCATCGCCTTTCACATACCGCCCCGCCAATCGCGGTCAACCCCGCTGAAATGTCTGATTCGCTGGTGACCACCTCTCCGCTGCCTGCAGCTTCCTCGATGGAGCGACCATCGATTGACTGACAGTGCGGAAGACTTGAGCGATTCCCGCGGGGACACACTGTGCTGAGACCAAAACTGGATTGAAGCTCTCCATCTTCGTCCGTTCTTTCAAGTCAACCCATACAGGTGCAAGACGCCGGGAGAAATGCCTCAACGCGGGTTCAAGGAAAACATGACGCAATATGCCCTGCTTTCCGCAATCCCACCCCGGCTTGTTCCTCAGGGTGGCAACTCGATTAGCAACAGAAACTCGCCAAACCGTCCCTCCACATGTAGTCACAGTGCTGTAAGATGGCCAAACGGCGGTGGTTGCAGCGCATCTCGAATTTACACGACATAACCCAGCCGTTCCCGCCTGATGGCGTGCGATTCCCCTGAACGTGAGCTCATGCCATCGCAATCAGGATGCGATGGAGTTGGGCAAACAACCTGGAGAACCGATTACCTGGACCCCACTCTGATAAGTGCGGATCTGCCCAGACTGGCCAGTTCAACTGCGCGCCGAGCAGCTTGGACCTGGCGAGATTTCTAGCTGGAAGCCTGGTCAGCTGTTCGTTTTCCCGGATCACGGGGCTCCTCTAGAATTTTTTTTTCCCATGCTGCCCTTTCTTGACATGGACGACATCGCGGGGACACCAATCGTTTTTTCCCGGCTTCGACTTCGCGGTGACGCCAGCAACTGCCCGTCCAGATGCAGACGGTGTCCTGCAAAAACTGCATGAGCTCCTTTGGCTCTGTACTTGCCTAGGGACGCTCCGTTTCCCTACACGCGGTATGCTAGTGTAGGTACAGAAATGTATCCTGCTCTGCTCAGTACCGAGGATTCATCCGACACTGAGGTTACTGCCGAGCACTTTTCCGCTCCGCGATATCCGTGCGGGCAACAGGCGGTCAAGGTGCGTTTTGTGAATGTAGGGTAAGTCGAGAGATGCTGACCACGTCGGTAGATCTACAGGCGACACTGTCTACCGGACTCCGAACCACCACCTGGTTTATTCCCTCATAAAGCCCATGAGCCGATTGTGGTAACACAACTCCCAACCAGGCTGTGTGGCTATGCTACCTGTTTGCAATCACTTGCTTGGCCCATATTCGCGGGATACCTAGATCAAGACAACCCGAAGCCAGCCCGTCCTTCATCGAGGACAGGCAAGCAGTTAGACAATGTGTTGTATCTCAATGTCAACGACAGCCTCGTTTTAGATAGAGGCCTCCGCCGACCTCCCTCCTTCGGGAAGCTCGACGTCGTCACAATCTGTTTCCCAACTTACCTATGTCGCATACCATAACACTGTGGCTGCCCGGAGTCACACCCGGCACACATTACTTTCCACCAACCCCAGATTTGCCCGGGGACATGAGCCCACCTGACACATAAGAACACCGATCTGCAAGACGCAGCGGCTTGTCCGTTCCGTAGGATGACCAGCTGGCTGGGCAGACTGCTGGAGCAATCTGTTTACTGTGCTACCTTAGCCATCCATATCTGGTCTTCGCTCTGGGAAGCAGAGACCACTACGAAGTCACCAGGTAAGTAGCCAATGAACAAATATAAAGACACAAGGTGGTTCCACATGAGCTCTTGAGCTCTTATCGTAAGAACTGGAGAGCGCACGGTCAATCCGTCCTCCTTTATTGGTGGGACGTAATTCCATTCGAAATTCCTGTCGAAAGGACAACAGTAAATGAGTCTGGTTCCCCCCAGCTTGGGGAACCTTTTCTTTCACACATAGCCTCATCAATGCGATTTAGGACGCCTACTGGCCTCCTTTGTTCGTGACCTCTTGAACATGGTCCCCAAGATATGCAAGGCAGGTGGGAAGAAACAAAGACAAGATCCTGGATCCTAACCTACGGTCTTCATTGCTTCATCGACCTCCCAAAACGCCAGACCAACCGCATCATATCATTCTTCCAGAATACCTCGTACAATACCTAGGCAGCTAGGAGGTGAAACTAGACAACGGTACAGAACCATGAGTACCTTGCCGAACCAAGAACAAGCCCATCCTCCCGGTTCTCCCTAGGGTCGTAAAAAAAATAAGGAAGCCGTGAAAGGTAGAGATAAATAAACATAAAACCCGTATACGCCATAAACCCCACCGGCCTCCTTGTTTTGAGAAACCCAAATGCTGGCGATTGACAGTGTTGCGCAATCCGCTGCTTCCGTTTCGCATTCCTCTTCTTGACACATGCCGTCCGTCCTCAAGTCATCTCCCGTCACTTGCTGACCTGATTCATTCCGAGTTGCAGCCTCTCTCCTCTCTGTTCACGTCTTCCCATCCCGTCCGTCCAGTTCCACAATGTCATACCGCCTATACAATCATCTGCGCCACACCCGCACCGCCCAGGGTTTTGCTGCCAACAAAGGCTTGGCCCTTGATGCCAGCAAGTAGGTAGCAGATGCCGGTGATAGACAAGATAACCGCCGCGGCGATCAAACTCGTCGGGCGGCGGATAATAGACAGCCACTGCACGACGGCCATGACGGCGTAGGCGCCCGCGCGCATGTAGTTCGTCGAGACACGGCGAATAGCGGCATCGAAGGACGACGACGTCGGGCAGATGCGGAGGAGGAGAGGGACCTCAATGAAGAGGATGATGAAGGACGAAACACTGGACCATTGCCAACCCCGGTTAGTCTTACTTGCTCACACCACGCCAAGGCAAGAAAGAAAAGCAAAACTTACAGAGCAATGATGGCAAAGATGATCAGGAAAATGTCCAGCGAGAAGATATTTGCAATGCCAAGCGCAAAGCACAATATCATCGCCAGGATACCAAACCTGCCAGGAACCCGTCGTCAGCTACTATATTCTTTTTATGCATTCAGCCACCCATATGTCTATCCCATTCGCCTGCAGCGATGATGTTAATGAGGACTAAGGCGGGTCCGACCCTATCACGAGCCTCGGCCAGTATCCGTCCACAAAGCCGACCAACCGGTATAAGAAGAGAATGAAGAATTGCGATTGCTGCTCACCATTGTCCGTAGATACCTGCAGTCAAATCCCATCATTAGCAAGCTCACTCATGAAACCCGTAATGTCCGCTGGGGGCGTCGTAACCCAATAACGGCGACGTCCTCCTCCCTCGGAAAGTAAGGGCAGCACGTACTGAAGTTGCGCGTCGCGAATTCCTCCTTCAACGTCATCTTGACAATAGGATGCCCTTCGGCGAGACTGGTAAACGTGGTGGTTTCCCGGCTAGGTGCTATTCGGTGATGTTGTCGGTTGATCGCGGATCCGACCGGAGAGTACGTCAAGTGTGGCTGGGAAGCTTTAACTTGTTTTTGATGATTTCGGCAAGAGAGTTCTTTTTTCTCCTAGAAGAGTAGCGCTATTTCTTTCAAGAAAAATTCGTTGATGTGCTAGGGCACCCAAAAAGCCGGTCCTTTGGCGCCAAAAGGGTGGAGGTTTTTTTCGCTCGTTGAGAGAACAGCAGCAGTCGTGGCCTGAAGCTTCCTTTGAAATGTTGGATCAACAACGTAAGCTAGGTGAGGCGTTTGAAGCACGTTGTCTTTTCCCGCCCCTGGCTGGCGTGGAAGTGGCTGTGCGAAAAATGATCCGGAGCCCAGTGGGGCTCCAGGTCAGCGCTGGGGGTGCTGTGCAGTTGGCTGGCGGATGGGGGACGTGAGGCGGGCACGGCGGGCTGGGCATCAGCAGGTGCGAGGGGATTGGACCCAGGTCAGATCTCCAATGATTTTCTGGGAGTTTTCGAAACAGCTTCCCAGACACGGGACAAACACGCACAGGGCGATCTCAAAAGAGGCTCAACCGCTCCCTGAGTCGAATATGTCGCTTTTCGAACGATACACACAGACAGATTTGCAGCTGGGAATCCGGCATAAATACTCGGCACATACAGGCAACCAGCAAAGAGATTCCCAAGGCCAGGTCCGCTGACGTACTAGGGGTTACGCGGCAACTCAAAGCGACGGCGGCGACACTATGAGACCAGGGGTGCAGAGTCGCCCTCGGTAGGCGCATGTTCGAGACTAGCGACTCTCCTTGTAGCAACAAAAACATCGACCAACTCCCATCGGCGACCGGAATATAAGTCACATTAACCCTGTCTGACCTGATTCCTGCCACTCTCCTGCCCTCCATCGCTTTACATAGGCTGGATCTCTCTAGATAGACGACAAACACCGCCGAAATCGAGTTGCTTTCCTCTACAAGTTTGGTACCGTAACGTCAATCAAGCTAATCCGCATGTCTTGCAGCGGCCAAAGACCGACCGACTCCATGCGACGACGATAGAGCAGCCAGCTCAGAAAACGACCAGCTTGAAAATATCGTTCTGAACATACCAGTTCCCACCCGCGTCCTTCGCAAGCAGAAAGGTCTGGGCGTAGCTCAACGGCGCATCGCTGTCATCGACCTGGAGAACAAGACGCATCAACAGACCGATCTCACAAGTAAGCCAAACGGGAGTACCTACAACGAGCTGGCCAAGAACGGAGATCAGAGCGCCTCCGACGGCCGTGGGCTGCACATCAGGGGGGGTGAACTTGTGCACCACCTTCTGGAAGGGGAGGGACTGCAGCACGACAAGATTTTAGCTACCCGTGTCCCAACCACGATTGCGACTGCAAGGACAGTTCCTCACCGCAAGCTTTTCAGCGATCGCAGCCGCGCCAGCGGAAGGGGCCTCCTGGAATGTCAAGATCGAATCATCCCTCTGTTGCTGTGTTAGTACGAGGTCATCATATGCCCCAAAGCGAGTGGCAACGAACGTAGAGGCCGGCAAGTGCCTTGCGGTCGGTATCAAAGGTATTGTAGTAGTGTGTCACGAATTGGGCTGCGTGAGGCAATCGTGAATTAGTCGGGAAGTCATCCTAGCAGGCGGACAGATGATAAAGGCTTACACGCAAGGTCGAGGAACTCTTGGGAAGCTGTCGCCAAAGATTAGCATCTTGAATCGTCGCTCGTGCCTCGATATGTTGACATATGGCGGGGTAGGTTGCTTGCAGCAGCAACAGGACGTTTTCTTACCCATCGTGAATGTGTGAGCAAGAGAAATCTAATAGAAGTTTCCTTTCCAAAGATACAAGGCGCCGGTGCCGGAAGCGACGGGAGGGAGTTGAGACTGGTGGATTGGTTTGAAGAGATGTTCGACGCCGGGAAGTTTGTAGATACCCAAGGAAAAGGAGAGGGGAAGAGGCGCGCAAAACGATGGCTTAGTGGGGTAATTTCGGCCTCAGGCCCGCAATCACCACTTTGCGTGGGTCCCATGCATGCAGGGGAGCTAAAAAAAAATATATTTCTGCGGGCAATAAATTCAGCTTTTGCGTCGGATTCTTTTCTCATCTTCATCTTTCTTGCAGTTTCTCAGACGGCTTTCTCAGAGCCGCACTCACATAGGTATGTTTGTTCTTCAAAGCCCGTCAATCCCGCAACAAGCGCACGCTTGTCTGTGATGATGATAAAAAACTTCTTAAGAACGGCCAACTGAATTTCCATGTTGAACCATTCAATCATCAAGCTCAACAGTCTGACACACTTATCTGGATCCCATTGTTGCTCTGCAGTCGTCTGCCTGGACTCGGAAGCTAACTGGACGTGCAGGGTTCGCCTTGGTTTGGCTGTTGGCCACGTCGAGACTAGGCATCAGGGCTTGTGACGGATGCTGGAGGCTGTCGCTGCCCAAGCAGGGGCAGCAGGGCTTTGTTCTTTTCATGCTTGTCGCTCTCTGCCGTGCTCGGCACGCACCCAATGTCAATCAACTCTGTCATACCAAATCCATCCATCCACTGCATTGCCGAATGTGTCCCTCCACTCCACGCCTAGGCTACTGATCTCACCGTCAACTCCGATTCTGAACTCAACGGCCGCCATGTCCTCCAGAACCCTCGAACCCGGGGCGTGGGCCAGCCTTGAGTACATGATCCAATACTCGCCAGAGACGTGCTTGAACTCGGCCAGGGTTTGCCAAGTGAAGCTGGTGCGGTCTGCTTTGAGTGTGAAAGCTCCGCTATTCCGATCGACCTCGCCGAGCTCGAGTGTCATGTTCAGGTACGCGGGGTGGTAGTATCTCCCAGTGTATTTCTCCCGGGAGAGACTCGGGGGTAGTGGTGTTAGCGTACGGTCGGGAAACAAGATGTCAACAGCCCGGCTCAGCCTGGCCTGGGCCATGTCCTCCAGCGTCTTCCATCTACCGCACACGCTATTAGCTCTGATGAGTCAGTGGACTAGGCAAGCTCACTTCTTTCCCCAGTCGAATCTCTTGTCCTCGGGTATACGGAACCGCTCATCGACCAGGTGCCAGAGCAGTATCTCACCCACTGCATTTCCCTCGATTGCAGTATTGCCCATTGTTACTATCCCGTAGCCATCATCTGGGAAGAATACCACATTCGCCCCGAACGCTTCTACCAGGCCATTGTGGCTGACAACCCTCCTCCCCTTGTATAGCCCAACACCCCAGCCGCTCGCATACATGGTTGGCCCGTCAAAGCCTCCAGATATGCCGTCGCCATCCACCATTTTGGGTGCCCACAGCTCCTCGTGAAGCTCGCTCCCCAGTGGCAGGGCCCTTTGCAACAAACACATCAGCCACCGTGCATAGTCTCTCACGCTCGAAATCACAATGGCCGCTCCCGCCAGCTCCGGCTGTGGATGTAGAGGTATCTCTCTTGTCTCTTCAGCATCTTTATCCCAATAATATCCCTTGGCCAGCTCCCTCCCCATCCCCCGACGCTCAAGATCCTCCACGCCGTAGAATGTCTCCCCCATGCCCAGCGGCTCCCAGATGCTTTCTCGCAGTACCTCCCCAAGCGTCTTCCCTGCGACCGCCTCCACACACGCCGCAATGACCACATACATGATGTTACAGTACCGAAACACCTCGCGCGGCTCCCCCGCCAAAGGGAGATGTCTCACCGAACGCACAATATCCAGCGGGGTCGCCGTGCGCAAACCTCCCTTTTTGGATGGGTAAAATCGCCCGCTCGACTTGTCATGTCGCGACAAGCCCGTGCGATGTACCACTGCGTCTTCGAGCGTCAAGTGGTTTGTTGCCCAGGGGTCGGCCACGGCGAAGTCGCCCGGGAGCAGAGCCGATATGGGGGTGCGCCATGATAGGGTGAGGCGAGTTGTTCCCGGCCGTGGGGGAGTGAAGGAATAGTTTTTGCTACTTATGAGGAGGCCGAGGGCGGCGGCGGTAAAGGCCTTGGTGGTGCTTCCGGTCTTGAAGAGCGTCGAGGGGGTAATGGGGACGGATGTAGAGACATCGGCATGACCAAGACACTGAGCAGAGAGCTAGGTGATCAGATGGGGATTCAGAGGGGAAAATATTGGTAAGGGGGAGGAGGGGAATGAGTTAAAAAAGAAAAAAAAGAAAAACAAGAAGAAAAACAAGAAGAAAAACAAGAAGAAAAACAAGAAGAAAAACAAGAAGAAAAAAAAGAAGAAAAAAGAGTAGTTATGTTAGGCATTAAAAATGAAGAAAGAAAAAAAAGTATACACACGTGGAAAAATGTCCCGTTCCCGCCCACCACCGCTATCGCCAGTCCAGGGAGATGCCATTGATCAAGAGTCCTCTGTGCCAGTGTCTTGAAATCGTCGGTAAAAGGGTTTCGGGAGTCGACTCCGTCCGCTACTTCACCCTCATCATCCTTGATCGACTGCTTTGGTTTATGCTCCTCCTCCTCGGATGCCACCACCATCTCCGCCTCCATCTCCATCAGGTTGAGGTCTAACTCCTGTTCTGTTTGAGCCTGTTCCCCAGAAATCTTCTCCCCTGGCACCTCTCCTCCTCTTCCTCCTCCACCACGTCCTCTTCCCACAGCACCCGTCATGTTGTCATCCACCACCTTTCCTTCTCCTTCATGATATCCCTCCCACAAGCATGCCAACGCCCACATCCACTCCCAAAAGCCAAGGCCCAGACCCAGACCCAATCCCAACCCGAGTCCCCCCCAGTCGAAAATAGCCACCACAGAGCCAAGCCCCAAACAAAGCCCACCCCACCACCACAACATCATGGAAATCAAAGGTAAACCCGCCATCATCCTCTCTGGTGAACAAACACTAAAAGAAACTCTAGGATGTGAAAGCCCCGTCTTTTACCAAAGTAAGAGTACAACGGAAGCTTCACAGTGGGGAGGCGGGTGTAAGAACACCGAGTTAGCTAGCTCTCGGAGAGACAGAGAGAAGAGAAAGGAGAGAAAGAGGAAAGAAAAAAAAAAGAGAGGAATGAGGGGGAGCTAGACGAGGGGGTTGAACCCAATGAAGCCCAGCTTAGAGTAGAGCAGCCCAGCCTAACGCAGCTCAGGCAACTCAACGGCAACAGATCAACCCGCCCAACCTGTATCAAGTCAAGCCCGGTATGTATGTATGTATTCATATGTGTGTGTGTGTGTGTGTGTGTGTGTGTGTGTGGGTATGTACCTAGGTAGGTAGGTAGGTAGGTAGGTAGGTAGGTATGTATGTATGTATGTATGGCGTACGGTCCGGTCCACTCAATCCAGTCCTACATATTATCCCGTCCCGTCCTGACAAGCCAACCCAGAACTAGCCAAGTCCGGCATGTCAAGTCTCATTCAACCCCAATCCAATGCAGTCTGGTGTGATCAAGTCCTATCCAAGTCCAGGCCGGCCAATCCAGTCTCCCGGGCAGTCCCGTCCGGTCAGCACCAAAGAAGCAGTCAGCACCTAGATTCCTTTTCCTGTCTCTGTTGCTAAGCTGCTCTATCAATGCTGCGTCCTGGCAAAAACCAAGACAAGGCGAGTCAAGCCAAAGAGGCAACAAGACGAGACAGGCCACGGAACAGGCAGACAGATAAATGAGCACCGAAGCCGGATGTGTTGGCTATATACCGTAACATCTCCGCACCCGCTCCCTGCCGCTGTCAGCTCGGACTTGCACACCCCCGATGCGAGCTGAAGGCACACTTTCTCTCCTTTCATTTTCCTCACACCATCATCTACTAACAACCTGGGAACACCGATACTCCATCTTTCAATCGACGTGGATATACAACATTCCTCAAGACAACAAATGAAACGTGCCTTTTTTATTACACATGCTAGTCATCAATCACTCTAGACATCATCTCTGCGCTCGTAATGATAGAACTTCTAGATGTGATGCCTGGATGTTGCGTCTCTACGACTCCCAAAAATGGCCCATTTTCCATTGGTCTGGTGCGAGTTCGGTCTAAAGTAACGTCCGTCACTTCTCCATTTACCCGTTTTCCAGTGCCTGCCCCTATCCACTCACTACCCACCACAGCTTGCTTTTATGCGTGGTGTAAATCCGACAAGAAAGCGCCAGCCCCCAGTCCCAAGTTACTCAACAACAGCTGTCACCAAACCCACAAATCGTCCGCCCCCGGCAGTCAGCAACCGACTGACGCATTTAACACCAACCCCTCTACACAACGACATAGGAATTCTGGTTATGTACAAACCAGGAAAAGCGAAGTCGCTCATAGTTCCTCTTCTTCCTCCTTTACCGTCGGCGAATGTTGCGACTTATTTGCTGCCGCCTGAGCAGCCTCTGCCTTGGCGAGTATATCACCGAGCGCTGGAGGGAACATTCCGGGTTTGAGGTCGCCAATGTCTCCGATGCTGGGTCGTGCCTTCTTCAATGGACTGCCAACAACATTGTCCTCTGGGAGGCTTCTGCCAAATAGACCAGCGGTTGACATACCGGCAAGTGAGGAACTCTTTGCTCCTTCGGGCGGTGTTGCCTCTCCGGTCAAGGACGTGGCCCCTGGCGATTTCCTCGAGCTCGCAGCACTCTCAGGCTCTGCCGAGTGTTGTCTCTTGAGCTACGACGCGAAAAACGCTTGTTAGCTAATCCCTTAGCATGCAAACTTGTCGTCCCAGACTCCTTACCCTTATACGGTTGACTCCCTCTGCCAATTCGCCGGAAAACTTTGCGTCCTCGGGTCCGAGTTTCGACTTGTCATACTTAGTGTCAACATCGTCCATCTTCCCGAGAATGGCATCGTCATCGTCGTCGTCTTCTTCACTGTCTTCATCCATGGCACCCCCAATGCTCCCATTGCTCCGCTTGTGCGCATTCCTACGTCGTGTTGGCTGGCTCTCCGAGTCGCGAAATGCTGTAAATCCAACAGTCCCGCTGGTCTTGAGCGGACCGAGCTTGGAAAAGTCGAGCTGGCCTGAACGCCTCTTGACCGCCGTGGGGGTCGTTTGAGATTTGGGTGCCATGACGCCCATCTTCTGAAGTTGTCCTGTAGGCCGATCAGTAAACTCGTCTGCGCCGCTTGGTCATCAAACTTACGCTCTCCGCGATAAAAGAATGTAAAGACGGCATACGGCTTGTCCGGCCCATCGATCCCCGTCACCGTCTGAGTGCTAATCGTCTTGGGGTCCAGAGTCTTGGGCTTTGCGAAGCTCGTCGTGTGCTCCACGTTTCCGTTTCCGTTTCCGGACTCAGCGCCATCCTCGTCATCGTCATCGTGTGCATCAAACTGCGGTGAATACTCTCCCTTCTTGATCTCACCAGATGCGATTACCCTAAACATCGCAACTTTGATCTGACCAGTCGACTCCGGAGGCTCGTCATCATCCTCGGATGATAGCGATACGTCTTCGTCGAAGAGAGGTTCGACAGGCGAGTTGTCATCAGCGCCGTATCGTAATGTTCGTGGCGTCCTATTGGACTCGGCGCTGGCCACGTCCTTTTGCCTTCTTCTGCGCTTCTCAAACTTTTGTCTTCGGCGCTCAAGCTTCTCAGCTGCGTCGTGTCCTTGCAAATCGAGCCCGTTGAGCCACCGCTCCAAGCCAACCTCTCGGAACAAAAATTCGCGCTCAGCAAGCCCGCCACCCTCCGACTCAGGAACTTGCACCCATCTGCTGTTGACCCAAGTCTCTTCTCCCGGCCGCAGCAATGTGGCCACCTCTTCCTTGGCGCGGCCGTCAAAGTATATATAAGCCGCAATGGTCTCATTCTCGCTGTTGGTCATTGGGATGTAGGGTGTGACGACACCATGGTACTTTCCCCGCTCTCCGGTGCTCGAGGGTAGAGAACCGACAAACTGGGGTTTCGGGTAGGGATTGGTCTCCGTCGCCCGGGGCGTCGAGTAGGGAATCGCCAAGCCGGGGGTTAGCAGGGTAATCGAGATAGCGAACTTTGCTGGCCCAGGCTTGTTGGTCTCGGGGTCGACCTGGGGCGGAGGTACCGGGATGTACGAGTTGATACGCGAAACCCGTGATTGTTTTTGCACGCCATGCTCCGGCAACGGGGCGCCGTTAGCGTGGATGCTGACCGAAATGCCCTTGAAACAGGGCATGGTGGTTTAGAAGCGGGGAGGTATGACGAGTGTGGTCGGTCGTTTCGGCGTTGTGAGAAATTTCCTCGGCTCCTCTTCCTCTTGTGTCAAATGGTAGGAGGAAGGGTTTGATGGCGGGACGGAATGGCTGTCAAGTCGAAAAAAAAGTGTCCTGGGAAAACCAGCACCGTTGCAAGCCACAGATATACCGGAACAAGATGGGCGGAGTGTCCTCGTGGACAGTTTCAATAGCCAAGAACTGCCACAATTATCTTTGATAGGTATACAAAGTGACGATACAGATCAAGGCATATGTGTATGGAACGTCTGCGTTGCGTCCGTGTTGGTCCGTGGACGTGTCTGACTGAAGGGCGAAGGTTGTGGGGGGCAGAGATTTAGAGGGGTTGGGTCAGGCCAGGGCGAGCGGGCTGGCTGGCTGGCTGACTGACTGCTGTGCTGTTGCAGCGGCGTTGTTCGAAAGAAGCTGCCAGAGGGTCGAGTCCCAGTCGAAGGCGATCGGCGCTAGTGTCAGCCTCTTGGTACGCACGTAGCTATTAGGCAGAGCGGCCTCTGCTGGGCCGCGGGGGGGATTCGGCGGGACGTCGCCAGGATTGAGAGAATATGAGGCTGGAGTGGTATATCGGAGTCGCGGAAATGAGGGGCAGGAGATGGGAGCGTTGGCAGGTCGTGTGGAGGGATGGAGTCGGCATCTCGCAGTCTGGTAGCGCAGGGCCGAGAGCAGCTGGCCGCTGGCTGACCGCCGCCTGGGCACGAACGCACGAGCCACCGACTCGACCCGGCAACTCAGCATGTCACTTGTCGTGTCTCCCATTCCTGGTTCTTGGCTTGCCAGCTGGTGGGGAAACGTCCAGCGCACCAGCACAACGGATTGAGCTGGCATCAAGACAACGGCGCCCAATAACTACCGCAATAGTGGAAATGGCGTAAAAACGGCCAAAAGAAGCAACAAGGCGCCGCGCAGATACCCAACACGGGAATTACGTGGTTTCCTTTGGGCCTTTATCAGGGCATAATCCTCCTACTTTGAACCACAAGATCGTGAACAATTGCATAGGTGCCAAACATTGCCAATGCTACTCATCATCGGGCGTCGAGGCTGGAAGCACAAGCTGGAACTGCCAAGTCACATCGCCCCACCAAGGTAAAAGATACAGGCCGTGTGTATTGCAGGCAAAATTACCTCCAATTCTGCTTCGAATAAACAAGCAGACACATCGCTTAGGACCCCTTTATCGACGTCCGTCTCCTGGATCCTTCGCGACTGCGATTGTCGCTGAAACTTGTCCCAATGCCCGAATCTCTGGCCATAACATCCTCCTCATCTTCGTCGTCGGCTTCTGCTCCTGGATTCAGAGGTGGGGTATCCGAAATGGCTTGTTCCCCTCCCTCCTGCTTGACACGCCCCTCGAACTTGAGCGCTGGTTGCTTGCTTGAGCTGGGAAATGTCCTCTCCGTGTCCGATAGCTCTCCTTCTTCCTCCTTGGCCAGCATCTTGTCCTTGTCCCTGCCCTTGGCCTTGTCACTGTTGCCATCTTTTTCGTAGCCAACCGCCGAGTCTGTGAGACCGAGCATCTTACAGAAGACCTTACCACTCGGGAAGAGCTCTTCGGGTAGCCAAAACCAGAATGTAAACGCTATCATGGCCGTGACCCAGAACATGCCCGTAAACAACAAAAAGCCCGTCAGCCGATACTGGTACATGAAGTACCGCAACCCCTTTAGTTGCGCAGTCAGCGTGACTGATGCCTCATAAACCTGCAGAGCTTGTCCCGCCTGAATCTCGACAACCAGGCTGCTCGGAACGGGCATCCCACGTCTAAACCTTACACGCTCCACCATACGAACAGTGACTGTATTGGTTTCCGACCCTGGCCAGACAGCATAGTACGGCAGGCGCAACAGTGATGATGCTTTGGACGCGAGAGAGGATCGGTACGGCAGTCTCGTCGGACGCGTGGCCGAGTGGAGGATCTTTCTGTTCGCGAGAAACAGGTTGATATCTGGGGGTGGAACAATGAAGTAGGTGCCCTCGCGGTTTGGTATCTCAGAAGGCACTTCCTTCTCATCTCCTAGTAGGAGCATCCCGACCATGAAGTTGCCAATCTCCAGATTCTCGGGTGAAGGCGGCAGGGTCAGCGAGACATCGACATCGTACGACTGCGTATTTTTGACGTTGGCATGAAGAAGAGACCCAACAGCGAATGGATTGGCGCCATATCTAACGGTGTCGTGTCAGCCTTTGTGGTGGGATCAACGCAGGGAGGAACCAAGACGAACCCGTATTGAAAATGCAGCGGGACCGTGACAATCTGATCGGGCAGATAAAAACGGTAGAACGCAGCGTACGCGGGAATAGACAAATAATAAGTAAAAGCCGCAAAGACGCAGAAAAGAACCGAATTGATGACGAAGCGGCGGACCGTCTTGGAGGTCAGAGTGTCGAAAATAACTTGGCGCAGCTCCCGGAAGGCCACCCGAAGCTCGTTGCCGCGAGCGTGCACCTCATCCTGTTAGGAAAACAATTAGCTTGTATCGAGGAAGGAGAAAATGAGGTTGGGTAGGATTACCTTCAATGGAGTCATGCTTTCGAATGGGGCCACCGATCAACGGTGGCGGTGGATGTTGGGTGAAATTCGCACAGCAAATCTGGAGTTTGGAGGGAGAAGTGGCATGGTAGCTCGACTCCAGGGATGAAGCTTGTGCGAAGCTTGTGAGTCTGCGGGGAGGTACTTCTTGGCGCTGATGTCACTGCATGGGGTAACTTATGAGTCGAGATCGCGGCTAAGGAGGCCGAGATGCATCATCCGCTTTTCCCTCGTATTCTACGATCTCATCTGTTCGGTTTGCTCGTCTTGTCTGTTTTCTTGCTCAACTTTTTCTTCTTCATCTCCTACTGCCTTATAGAGTTTTTTTTTTTCAGAGTCACTACTCGATTGAGCACCCCACCGCTCAAACCTGGATTATTCCATTGCCACCGCACACCATTCAAAGCAATCGATTAATAAACAACTGACTTACCTATCTGTCAGTGATCAAAACCAACTTTTCGCTGAACTGGCTCATCACCCATTTCATACTGTACAATCCGATCCAGCAACACCAACACCAACACCAACATGACGGACTCATTCAACAGAAACCTGAACAAGATCCAGCCAGATGATCTTTCACAAAACAGCCAAACACCTCGTTCCTCATCTCCAAATCAGCGCATCCCTCGGCGACCAGCTCCAGCCCATCGTCCCCAAGTCATCCCCACAGTATCACCCGCAGAAAGGGGTGCCGGATTATAAAATGCTCCAAGAAGGAGGAACTAATTGAACCGAAACTCCACACCAATGCTTTTGTGCTTTGCGTATCGGGCCGGAAGGAAAGAAACAAGAAACATGAGATCCCAACTAGATCAGCAAGGCTGTAAATAATTGCTCGGTACCAGTCCAACCTGGCCATTTCCGCCCTGGACTGTGGCCTCCCACCAACCATCGTCCTGGTGGCGGAGAACGGCAAGGATATCACCCTTGGCGAAACCGAGCTCCTCTGGAATGGCAGCCTGGTACATGTAGAGGGCGCGTGCTGGTTCCGTTTCGTTAGCCTTGTCCGCACCAGAGTAAAAGAAGACCAAAGCTCACCATAATGCATAATCGCCCTCCCATCTCTCGTGAATCCCCTGCCGGGGTCTGCCACACTTTTGCTCCTCGTGCGGCTCGCCGGCTGGATAGCGCCACCGCCTTCATAGAAGCTCATGGCTCTAGAATGCGAGCCGTGGCCCCCGCGTCCGCGCTGGGAACCGCCGTACTGACTACCTCCGTCATCGGCCAGCTGCACGGCCATGTCCATGCTGCTCGAGGGACGTCCGTACTCTGCCTGTCTTCCACCGTATGGGTTCGGCGAGGCAGTGCGCGACATGCTTCCGGCGGGGGAGCCTTGTCTGTAGCTGCCTCCGCCCCCGCCATAGCCATGATCAGATCCGCGCGGCTTGGAAGCGACAGCCATTTGGTGGCTAGACTGGGAGCCGCGCATGCTGCCACCACCATAGCCTCCAGGGTTAGGTGAAGCAGATCGATGGCTGCTCCCGCCGCTGTAGTGGGGGCTAGCGCTAGATCCGGGACGTGGCGAGATGCTTCGCGGTGGCGCCGGCGAGGCTGCGCGTGGGACATCGTTGCCTCGTGTTCCGGGCCTCGACATGGTGGTGCCACCACTAGAATAACCGCCGCGAGACGTGGGCCGCTCCGTAAACAGACTGCGCGTCTGCTGCGTGTACTTTTGCGATGCTTCTTTCATGGCTTTAGATGTCACCGCAGGGGGGGGCACGCCCAAGCGCTGAACCTGTACCTGCTGATCATACGACGGGGGAGGGGTGCCGCGCATGGCTGCGGCGACGGCGCCGTTGGTTACTAATCCTTGGGTGGCAACACGAGAACTACTAGGAGCCGGGGTTGCGATGCCGTGATAGTGGTCTGCCGACATGCGTGAGGTGGCAACCTTGCCGCCGTTACCACCACCACCCGTAACGCCCTTGAGCTCAGCAAGTGCCAAAGCAATAGGGTCATCTTCAGGTGGCGGCTGCGCGACCTGCTTTGAGTTGTCACGACGGCGATCCGTGTTGTCCACGGGGAAGACATTCCCTCCAACATTGAGCGCCAGACTGGCATTAGCAGCAATGGGATCGGGGCTGGGGGCGCGGTCTACAAGCGATGCTTGACTATCCTTGGGTCCAGCTGCAGCCAGCTGAGGTCGGCTCTGGCCGTTGCCGGGGTGCCAGGTGTTTCGGTTGGTAGGGGGCGCGACCTCCTTGGTGCTCTTCCGCCGGAACGGGCTATGGTTCTGGAAGAAGCCGCTCTTCTTTTTGAGCACCTTTCTCTCCTGGGCTGGTGGTGCAGCGGCTGATGGAGCCTCCTGCTTGACAGGCGACAGCGGCGGCTCTTGGCTAGAGAACGACGTCTCACTGTGTGAATCTCGGCTCGAGGGCCGCGCCGATGAGGACGAGGGTGCTGTGCTTAGATCCGATGCAGTAGGGCGGCATAGCATGGTCATTCCGTCAAGCGGATAAGGGTCGTGCGGCACTGGTGCAAATTCGGCAGGGTCGTACTCGAGATTGGCGCGTGGAGGCTGGTAACCCCTGAGTGTTTGCTGTCGCGATCGCAGGCTGTCCGACTGCTGCTGCTGCTGTTGTTGTTGTTGTTGTTGTGGCATGATCTGCGCCTTTTGTGGGGTCAATGTTGTCTCGCGACTCCTCGGGGTGTTTGGCTCCTGATGATGGCTGAGATCGCGGGCTAGTGACGAGTTCGGATCATGATGGGACTCAAAAGTCGAGGGCTGTGGTGAAGAAGATCGGAAGGCAGGATTAATGCTCCTCGGAAATTGGGCAACTGAGTAGCTATCATCCTCGGATGCTTCCGACTGCGAGTCAACATCGCCGCGGCAGAAATTGATGTACTTTGGGGGGTCCGGAATTTCCTGGCCAGTTCCTCTCTCCTTGATGAAGGTCACGATATCCCTCTCCACTTCCATGTTCTCGAGTGAGAGGCGAATTTTTTCGCACGAGGCATCATCGCTGACGCATACCGTCGAGGCGATGTTGGCGAACGTCCATAGGCTGCTCTTGGTGAAGTCCAGGCGCTCTTCTTCCAGGTCCTGGAACTTGTCGGCAGCCGCCTTCCATTCCCTGTTCCAGCGTGCTGTTGTCTCTTCGAGCGCCTTGACGGCTGCCTCGTACTCAGCGTTGGACGTAGCCAGGCTGATTTGTGTTTTCTCCAATTTGGCCTTATTCTTCCTCTCTTCTTGGCCCATAACCATATGTCCCTGAGCGAGATAGCCTTTGATTTTCAAACACTCCTGTTCGTAGCGGTCGCGTGTCTGTAACGTATTAGCGTTGGCTGTGTTTTTCTCGTCAACTCTCTGGTTGCCTACCTTATTCACAACCTGCGTCTGTTGGATCTTTGTCTTGAGCAACTTCTCAACTGTGTTCTGGACAATTTTGCGCCTTTCCTTCATTCCACCAGCAAAGGCAGCCAGCGGTTCTTCCAGCTCCGTTTTCATCTGCGCAGCGATGTTCTGGTGTTGTTTTGCCATGGCTTCGACCTCACCGCGGACCACATCAAGTGACGTCCTGAGCGTGCCCGTCTCCTGCGAGCCTAGCGATTTTCGGGACAACGACTGCAGTTTCCGTGCATATTCGTCTTCAAGCGATGCGCGCGCTTCAAGGGAAAAAAGCGAGTTAGATGAAGTGACAACACAGACATGAAGGGGGTTGCGCATACCGCTGTAAAATGCTCGCAGTTCATCGCATGTCTGCTTTGCAGCATGCATACGCTCCAGCAGAGGACCGACACCGGCATCGTCCTTGCCCCAGAAGTTGTTGGCAACTAGATTGAGTACGTCTGTTAGTAGGACATTCGGTGCATTCAACGTCATCAACAAGGTTGTGTGTTTCTCATACAGGAAAGAGAGACCGCCGGCGCTTGAGCTACGGCGGCCGGCATCGCGCCTGTGAATTCCAAGATGCGACGGCAAAGTTGGTGAGAGCGGCGATGTGTAAATAATATCAGAGAGGCAATTCGAATTTGGTAAACGGTGTTGAACGCGGCAACGAGCGTCCTTGGGCGGAGCTCACGAAAGGCAAATTGGTATCGCTGTGGAATGGGGGAAGATCGGGGTGTCGACCAGGAACGGGGTCTCTCCGGTTCATGTTGACTGTGGGAGCCGCTCCCCGTTGCGAGGGGCAACGCGGGCAGCGACTCGAAGCGGGTAGGCAGCCCTGTGCGGCTGATGCCAAGCCTCTCTCATCCAATCCGTTAGCGCCATCACCACGATCCACCCCTCACGGACACATTGGCCCCTCCTTTAGCTGAGGGAGATTGAAGATGACTATTTACCGTTGATTTACAGGTGATTGACATATGGTATCGTATCGCATCGATTCAGACTGTCCTTTGGTGATGTTTGTAAAAACCTTCATCAATCTTGATTTTGACCATCTGTCAGTTTCGCTATATTAAACAAATTAAGACAGCAATTCTGAATTCTGCCCAAGAAAGCCCTTCCAGTACTACCGTTTACTAATAACTAGCTATCCGCCCCCCTCCCACCTAAACTTTAAGCGGGCAGCGTAATCGTCGTGCCGGTCCAGCGATTATCATCGCCCGCGGACCTGACTGTTGGTGAAAGACTGACAATAAAATCATCCATTGCAGCCCACATCTTGGTTCAGATATCTAGAGCCAACGTCTACACCTGCTGCGCCTGCCAGGCCTCGGCCGCAAAATTGCCCGACACCGCAACACGGATCAGCCAACCAACCCAAGAAGGGAAACAAAGCCCCTATATCCACTCTTAGTTTCGTGGTCATTGTCCCGGATCAGCAAGACCTCTTGCTTGTATTTGCCGGACCATTTTACGCAGGCGTTCCTCGATTCCCAGGTACCTATCTACCCAGAGCACCTAATTCTTCTAGGTATTTACACCATACCACCACAACTAAACACCCAACCAAAGTCCCCCACCCCCTTCCAAAAGCGCTGAGCGGTCAGGCGCACAGCCAGGGACATGCACGCCGGGTCACAAGAGATCTCACACAACCGGCACTGTATGGGAAGATCTGCATTCCTTCATTCACCATCCAGATACCTAACATATTGGTATATCAGCATATCACCCTCTCCTTGAAAGACACCGTACCCCCGAACGCTAGAATTATTTGTCTGACCTACTTACACCACCAAGAAGTGAAACACCTGGCGGTAGTCAAACCGAACGACACTAAAGCCTGCATGAGGAAAAAACAACAAGTATCCTCCAATGCCAATCTAACCTAACCACATGATAATGTCCTACCAAACGTTACATAAAATTGCAAAGACATATCCGTCATTTCACATCATGAGATCCA